>Ga0116193_1001656_pt1 | contig 18002 bp, 10 predicted proteins | sample AD_UKC115_MetaG_FD_89892 | JGI IMG/M metagenome (GOLD analysis project Ga0116193, IMG submission 89892) | Active sludge microbial communities of municipal wastewater-treating anaerobic digesters from Hong Kong - AD_UKC115_MetaG | ecosystem: Engineered > Bioreactor > Anaerobic > Digestate... | reverse complement strand
GACAAGTACAAAAAGCCCTAAAATTCGACACATTCAAAAAGCAGCTGTTTTAAGTTGCTTTTGCTTTCTGACACAAGTTGTCAAAAACAAATATTTTCTTTGTCGTTTTTGGTTGAAAATCTTTTCTTTTACGCTTGTTTTATTTGTGAATAATTGTTTATCTTTGCTTATTCTGATAATTTCCGGAAAATAAAAAGTAAAAAAGCATAACAAGGGATGCTGTTCACCCATAAAATCGGAGATGAAAGGCTGTGCAATGCGACAGGTTGTAAAATTGAATCGTGAAATCGAATATCGATACCTTAGTAAGTAATTGCCCTTGTGCAAATTGTGCTCGAATGACGAAATCTCATTGCTCGCACTTTGATCTACAGATAAAATTCTCGAAATATCGGACAACGAAAAGAATTGGCAGGAAAGGCATTGGAAATAGTTTTGAAAAATACTTGAAACAAAACTGCGAATGAATCTACCAACGGATAAAAATCTCAACACAAGATTATTGGCACAAATCTACAATAATACAGTTGCTACATACAAGTTTTACTGGTTTGTGGCTATTCTTGATATTGTTGTAAAGGAGCAACGCCGACAAATTTCGTTTTGGGAAGTTATCGTTGGTATGATAGTCGAAGCTTGGTATCCTATACACTTCTTCCGTTTATCTTTTGGTAAATCCGATTCACTTTATAACCAGATTATTAAATTGCAAAAGGAACTCAACATACCCGTTGATGCAAAGAAAGATGAGATAAAGAAACGGATTTTCAACAATCTAAATGTCCCGAAGATTCGGGGACTATTGCGAGTTTTCACCCTGAACGTCCCGTATCGTTTTTTATCTCCTTGGATAAATTATACAACAGATAATGATGTGGTTGAATTATCACAATCGTACACCAATAATTGTATTTACTCTATTAAGGGAGATACCATTGAGATAAATCTTATTTGGGAACAATATCTCAATGACAACTATCTAATATTACGGGATTTTACTTTCTGGAATTTGGCCGTTTTTCTGCAAAAGCGGAATCCTAACGTTCCTGACGTTCCTTCAAAATTAGTCAAACCTGTTTTGCGTGATTCACTTTTAAAACAGCGCCACTTTTGGGATACTTTCATTGACATAAATGGTTCAATAAAATGTATCTATACGGGAAAGGAATTGTACAAAAAGAATTATGATTTAGACCATTTTATTCCATGGAGTTTTGTCTCCCATAATCTGTTATGGAATTTATTGCCGGCTGACTCAAGCATTAATTCTTCCAAAGGTAATAATTTGCCGCTGTTAGACGAATATCTTCGTCCGTTTGCTAAAATGCACCAACAGGCAATAAGGTTGATTTATCCAAAAAATCCTAACAACAAGATATTGGAAGACTATCTCACTTTGCACGATTCATTATCAGACTTAGTGCAGCTTTCGGACAATGAGTTTCTGAATGTCTTTCAGAAAACATTTTCCCCAATGGTTCAGATTGCCGAAAATATGGGTTTTAAATATTGGCAAAAATCATTACAGCTATGAAGAAGATTGTCAATAACCCTCATTTAACTGCGATAGAACGAACTTCAATATCGTTCCCGACTCGTTGGCTGAAACAGAATAATTTGCTGAAAGGTGAAATTTTGGATTTCGGTTGCGGGTTTGGATTTGATACAGACCAACTCAAAGAACAAGGATTCAATATTGTAGGTTATGACAATTATTATCGACCGGATTATCCCGAAAAGCGCTTTGATACAATAATTTGCAACTATGTACTCAACGTGTTGGAGCCGAACGAGCAAGCTGAAGTTTTGATGTCTGTTTCCGAGTTGCTTAAGCCGACCGGGAAAGCCTACTTTGCCGTTAGGCGTGATTTGAAAAGTGAAGGCTTTCGAACGCATTATGTGCACAAACAGCCCACTTATCAAAGCAATGTTATTCTTCCTTACAAAAGCATATTTTCTAACGAAAATTGCGAAATTTACGAATACCAACACTACAACCAAATAATCAGGGAAAACAAAAATTGCCCTTTCTGCAATCTTGCCTCAAAAGTGGAACTGATAAGCGAAACGGCAACAGCAATGGCATTTTCAGACAGTTATCCGGTAAGTCCCGGGCACACATTGATTGTACCCAAACGACATATTGCCAATTACTTTGAACTCACAATTCACGAACAGCGTGCTTTATGGTTGGTTGTAAACCGCTGTAAAATGCTTATTCAAAAACGGTTCAACCCTGATGGATTTAATATCGGTATAAACGTTGGCGAGGTGGCAGGTCAAAGTATTTTTCACGTTCATGTTCACCTCATACCTCGCTACAAAGGCGATGTCGAAAACCCGAGAGGCGGAGTAAGAGGAGTGATACCGAGTAAACAGAATTATTGAATATATCAAGTAATTTTGTTTTGGTTAAGCGGCAAATACAGTTATTGTTTCTGTTTGATTATATAGTATATTACTTGAGATCACATGAATTTTTTCTATTATTATATGGAATGGAAGATATTTTTCAGAAAATAGAAAATGTTTTTGCTAAGCATAAGCTAATTGGGAATAAAGATTTTTCCGAAGATGAATATGCTTTTATGGTCGATTATGTTAGTGAGCTGACTGATCCTTTCGACAAAGATTCATACAAACTTATATTTACTACACTTGTCGAAATAGCAAAGAGATGGAAAGATGCAGACATAGTAGAAGAAAGTGATGAGAATCTCGGTTTTTGGAATTTTATTTTCAAAACATTGACAGGAAAAGAAGAATTTAACCAAAAATTATATAGTGCATTCATTAATGTTATATCAGAGATGGATGCACTAAACAATATCCCAATAGTCAAAACAGGGAAAAAATATTATGCAACCCTGATGATGCACTCATTCACTCCCAAAAACAGCATATTTTCGTTTTTTGAACTTTGTTATAATGTTTTCAAAAAAGATTTGGATTTCGGTTTTACTAATGATGACGAATGGATTTGCGAAAAGGTAGCAAGCGAAATGAGAACTGTTTTAGGCGGCGGATACCATGAAGATAAAAAAGTCTCTATTGGGTCAAGTGCATATTCCATAAAAATTGGTTTGAGATCGTTTGCATTGGACAATAATTTGTCTGAGGACTTTATTGAATTTATAAAAGACACATTTTATCAAATCAATAAACTTTTCAATCGAGAGAAAATTAGTGAAGAAAATAGATTAAGGCGATATATTGTTGAATGGTGGGAAAACAAAAAACAAACTGAAAAGGCATTCAACGATCAAAACCAGAAAAAAAGGATATCGACAGTTTCAAAACGTAATATTGGTGCAAAATATATTAGAAATAATGATAAAGTTTTTCTCTGCATTCCTTCTATAAGATTGGATGATAGCAACAACATCATGAGGCTTTCAGTTTATGTAAATGGAAAGCTGAGTTATTCTGAAGAAATGAGGACCAAACGAGGGGAATTAGTAATTGCTACCAAGTCCATAGAGCTTGAACTGAATGAATTATTGAAATATTCAAATGAAATAAATTTAAAAGTTGAAATTCAGGAAAATGGAATAATTATCTTTGATTCGGAAAAGGGAAAAACAACTTCATTGTACAGAGAATTTATTTTGTTCGAGGATGAAAAAGAAGTTGAAAGTCAATTCAATATACCAACTAACTATTTTGTTTATTCGAAAAACATTGATGGTCTGAAAAACACGCCACAAGATCTGACAACTTATGGCACTAATATTTATAATATTTATCCTACTGTAGGCGAAAGCTTGACAGGTAAAACACGACAAGTGTTTTTTGTTGATAAAGCAAAAGTTGCCAAAAGTTCCAATACTGTTTGTTTAGTTGGAAATTTACATGATATTGAATGGGTTTTAGACGAACTTCATTGCTTTGTTTATAAAGACAGCGTAAAATTAATTGTTCCTGAAAATTCAAACCTGAAAGCATTAGAACTGAAAATAGATAACAAACCTTATAAATTAGATGCGCTTGATTATGTGCAATTGGAAAACAATGCTTATATGTTCGAACTATTAAAGTTGGGATTATTAAAACCTAATGAACCAACTGAAATTTCTTTATATTCTTACGAAAAAGAAGAAAGAGTCTTAACCGAAATGCTGATAGTTCTTCCTACTCTTCAAATAAAATTCAGCAAATCTATATTTTATGGAAATTCTGAAAGGAAAATTACAGTTTGCAACGACGAAATAAACGATGATTTTTCGTGGAACAATCAAGATAAAGAAATAAAATGCCCCCTTAAAGATGGGATTCTTTTGATTAAAATTCCATATTTAAAATGGCAAATTGGAAAAAATGGATGGAATAATGAACCGATTAACAGAAAATTATGGTATAAGGATTTTATACAAAATGGTGATTTATTAGAATTTGACAATCCATTAGAAAATGAAGTAATAAAAGTGTTTTATGAAATAGAAAACCATATCGTCGAAATCCCAATAAATCAAAGCGGGAAGTTTGAAATAGGGCGAGTAATTTATGCAAATCAAGGCAAAAAAGATATTACTGTCTATTGTACAAATGAGACAACAAAATACAACCTTTTTACCATTAGCACGAAAGAACATTTTATAGAAAATCCATTGAGATATCACAATGGTACAGTAATTTGGGATGTTGAAAATACTTTTGTTGGCGATAAAGACAACGATTTTTTTATCATTGCAAAAGCTAATGGGAAAGACAAGAAGAGTATAAGAAAAAAGGTTGGTTCAACGAATGCTGTGTTTGGCAATTTTGACGAAGATGTGTATGAAATCATTGTCAAAATCAAGGATAAAAATATTTTTTCTAAAGAAGAAATATATGATGTAATCTACGAAAATATATTGCTAATTGGTAAAGGAAAAAGACTAATCACTTATTTGAAAGAATATAATATAGGCTTAAAAACTATTATTCCATTTCTTGAACAGAAAGGTTTTTCACCTGTTGGAGGAATTAATATTAACTCTAGAGTATCCATAAATTACATTTCTGGAATTGAAATATATCTTTCAAATATTGACAAAAAAAACAAAAAGAAATATGAAGAACATATTCAAAAGAAGTATAATAAGAAATGTAGAAAAAGACGATGAATTAATTGACATTAAACTGATAATAAGAAAGTATGTTTAATCCTGCAAAAGCGGCAGATGAAATTAAAAAGGAATATATAGGTTACATTAGTACCACATTCCATTTCCGCAATCAAAATCTGCAAAATAAATTTGTGGAAGAATTGGAGAGAACGGTTTCCAACGGTCCTTTTATTGAAATAAAAGATTCTTTCAAATCGGGAAAATCAATCGAACAAATGATTGATGAAGGCAAATTGTCACCACTTTTCAAAGAATTAGAAAAAAATAAAAAACATCCACCAGAATTACGCATTTCTCAACCTTTATATTTGCACCAAGAGATAGCTATAGAGAAGATTGTTGCAGGTAGAAATGTTGTTGTGTCAACAGGTACGGGTAGCGGAAAAACCTATTGTTTTATAATACCCGTTATTAATGAATTGCTCAGAGAAAAAGAACAAAACAAACTTAATGACGGCGTGAGAGCGATTTTTATTTATCCGATGAACGCATTGGCAAACGACCAAATAAAAGGGTTGCGAAAAATTTTGATGGCTTATCCTGACATTCGTTTTGGAGTTTATAATGGTGGTACAGAAAATAATGAAAATGATGCCATAAAACTATACGAAACAATGTACGCTAATGAGGAATACCCTGAATTACGAAAAAAATTACCCAATGAGGAGCTTTCTCGTGATGAAATGAAAAAAAGGCCACCTCATATTCTTTTCACAAATTACGCGATGTTGGAACACATGCTCTTCCGTCCAGGAGATGATACAATTTTCACAAACTCTAATTTCAAATTTGTAGTATTGGACGAAGCTCACGTTTATTCCGGTGCAACAGGAATAGAGACAGCGTTTTTAATGGGTAGATTAAAAGGGAGAATAAACGGCGAAAGAAAACCGCAATTTATTTTAACTTCTGCAACTTTGGGTGATGGAAGCCAAACAAGCAATAAAAGCGTTGTTGAATTTGCTGAGAGGTTGACAGGTTGCAAATTCACAACGGACGACATAATAACTGCATACCGAGATAATTCTCAAAAGTCAGAACAAACTTACAAGTTCCCAACTCAATTATTTATCGATTTGGCAAATGAAGAAAAGTTTCTTGAAGATGTTTTGAAAACATACAATCTCAATATTCCCTATTCGCAAGAAAAAGAAAGAGAAATATTATACGATATTGTTTCTGTTTCTGACTTGTATGAGAAAATGCGTAAATTAGGTAATTTGCTCACGCTAGCTAATTTTGCTGAATATCTTGGGATTACTCCACAACAAGCAGTCGCTTTTGTCGCTCTATGCGCTAAAGCAATCAAAAATGGCAAACCATTGATTGATATTAGGTATCACTATTTTCTTAAAGCATTAGACGGATGTTACTTATCCCTTGATTATGAAGACAGTTTATCGCTAATCCGTAAAGATTATTATAAAATTGATTTCAACAACGAACCTAAAATGTTTGAAATTGCTGTTTGTGAAGATTGTGGGGAAATTGCTATTGTAGGGAAAATAGAAAGAGATAATAAATTAGTCAGAGCAAGCGGTTTAGATGATGGAACTTTTTTTCAAATTCATTTCGATGACAATTTATCTAACGAAGAAGACGAAGAAGATGGGAAAAAGGGAAAGGAAGACATACTATTTTACCTTTGTAAGAACTGCGGTGCAATAGTAGCAGAAGACGAGGCACATAATAATTGGTGTACTTGTGGAAGAACACAAAAAATCAATCTCATAAAATTAAGGAATAAAAAATGTCTTAATTGTGACGGAACTTTGCGGCGTTTTAATCTCGGTTACGATGCAGCAACAGGTGTTATTGCAACCTCTCTCTATGAGCAAATTCCAGAATATACTTTTACTTTTGAGGAAAACGCAGAAAAACAGACAACAAAAAATCCATTTTTACTACAAACCGAAAAGAAAAAAACCAAATCAAAAACAGGCAGACAATTTTTAGTATTTTCAGATAGTCGACAAGGTGCAGCAAAGTTTGCTTGCTATTTAAGTGATTCTTATAAGGAATTTTTACGTCGGCGAGGTATTTGGAATGTTGCAACGCAAGAAGAGAAAAAATATTCTGAAGGTCTTAACATTAGTGACTTTGTGAGCTTACTTGAGAACTATTTTTCAAATCTAAAATTATTTCGCAAAAGTAATTCCGATAATGCAGAATCTTCAATGGTAGAAAATCGCCGCAATGCTTGGGTTGCTGTTTTAAACGAGTTATATAACTATAAGCGTGATACGTCTTTAGTTTCCTTGGGCAAAATCTCATTTGAATACTTGGGGAATAGTGATAATATTGTTGATGTGGTTGTCAATAATTATAAACTTTCAAAAGAAGATGCAAAGAATTTCCTAAACTATCTTGCTTTTGAGATTGTGCGCTCAGCCGCTATTATTACTGATAATAAGAACGATATAAATGATAGCGATAGAGATTATTTGTATTTTACTCCTGTTCAAAAAGTTGTAACTAAATACAAAGACAACACTTTATATGGTTCCCAAGGATTTTTGCCTACACCATACACATTGAAAAGCGGTGAAAAAAAATATTACCGTTCCAATAAATTGACGATTACTAAAAGAATACTCAATTTAGAAGATGATAAAGCGATAGAATTTTTAGGCTATTATTGGGACTATTTGGTTTCAGACAGCAACAACTACAAACTTGAAACCGAGGACGGGAAAGGTTATTTTGTGCCTGCAAGATTTTTCAGCGCTAAATTTGGTAAAACGGCAAAACTCTGGAAATGTAAAAAATGTGGAAAAGTAACTCAATTTAATATCGGAAATAACTGTATTCAAATCGGTTGTGACGGAAAATTGGAGAGATTAGATTCTGAAGAATTTTGCAAAGATAATTATTATGCAATGCTTTACCAAAGCAATAAAATGTCGCCTTTGTTTGTAAAAGAACATACCGCACAACTCTCTAAAAAAGAGGCATTAGATTATCAGCAGCAATTTATTCGTAAAGAAATAAACGCATTATCCTGTTCTACAACTTTTGAAATGGGAGTAGATGTCGGCGATCTGGAAACGGTATTCTTACGCAACATTCCACCGCTCGCTTCCAACTATGCCCAAAGAGTTGGTCGTGCAGGCAGAAGTATCAATGCAGCCGCTTTTGCCTTAACTTTTGCACGATTAAGTTCGCACGATTTTACATTTTTCGACAATCCAAAAGAAATGATAAATGGAAAAATTTCTCCACCAAACTTCACTTTGGATAATGAAAAGATACTAAAACGACACATTTATGCGGTTGCATTAAGTTTGTATCTACGAATGAACCCCGACTTATATTCAGGAAATAATGCAAAAGCATTTATTAACGACAAAGGCTACCAAGGTTTTATAGAATGGCTAAATTCAGAGCCACAAGAATTATTCAATTTATTAAGGAACTCAATACCAGTCACTAATTGGCAACTAAAAGAAAGATATATAAACAGTTTCGATTGGCTCGAAGAATTTTGTGGCGAGCAAGGTATATTTAAAAAAATAATCAATGAATTTGAAACAAATGTTGATTATTTGAAGAAAGAATATGAAAAAGCGATGCGAGCAAGAGATGAAAAAACGGCTTCGGTTTTTAGTCGTAACTTAGAACGGTATCAAAAAAATGATTTAATAGATTTTCTTGTTCGTGGAAATATTCTACCCAAATATGGTTTTCCGATTGATTCAGTAGAATTGACTCAAAACATTGCTTCAAACTATTTCAAATCACTGAATTTAAGTCGCGATCTATCAGTCGCCATTGCAGAATATGCGCCTTCGGGAGAGGTTGTTGCAGATGGTTGGCTATACACAAGTCGCTATATTAGAAAGCCTATAGTAAATAAAACAGAACTTAGCGATTTTGAAACAGCGTATCTTGCGAAATGCCCTGAATGTGATAATATTAACTTTTCAAATATGCCGGTTGGAATTGATGGTAAAGAATGTGCTATTTGCGGACATATCTTGAAATCCAGAGATTTTTACAAGAGTATCGAGCCGAGAGCAGGCTTTATTGCTGAAGAACAACCAAAACCTGTTCCGCTAACTTCACAAGAACGAAAATACAAAACAGAAGCAATTTATATAGGAGATAAAGATGCATATCCAATAAATAAATACAATTATCAATTTGACAATGTCAAATTGGAAGTTGAATCGACCGCAAATGATTCACTGGTAGTTAAATCTACTGATTTTTTCTATGTCTGCCCGAAATGCGGGTATTCTATTGCAAGTGATGAAACAAGCAAGTTGAAAGATTATGAAGATTATCATATAGACGTTTCAAAAATCGAACGATTGAGAAATACAAAGAATAGACATAAAAATCCTTTTGGAAAAGGAACTTGCAGTAATGTTGCATTATCAAAATATTGCTTACACCACGAATTTAAAACTGATGTGGCAAAAATTACTTTCTGTTGTGATACTTCTGACAATGCAACAATGCTGTCGGTAATGTATGCTCTACTAAACTCTTTTGCAAACGAACTAAATATCGAAAGACGAGATATTAAGGCTTGTTTGACATATAAGTTAACAAGCGGAAGGCTGGAACATAAAATTATTATTTATGATGCAGTTCCTGGTGGTGCAGGACATTCCAGACGACTTGTTACTCAAGATGGACAAGTTTTGCAAGCAGTAATCAAAAGAGCAATAAAGTTATTAGAAACCTGCGAGTGCGACCCGTCATGTTATAGATGTTTGAGAAGCTACGAAAATCAGAAATTTCACGAAATTCTTGACAGAAAAAAAGCGTTGTCATTTTTGAAACAATTAGTTAAACTGGGAAATTAGAATAGTTATACTTATAATCTAACTTATACACTTGGTCATCAAAACATAGAATTCAAATCCGTTTGGAAAGACAAATTATTCTTGAAACTTGTTCCCATGACATTGTTATGGACTGATTTTCAGAAGAAGAATTTCAATAATTACGTCTGAACGACAGGCAGATAAAAGCCATGATGTATGTCAAAGAAAAAGGACGTATTACCCAATAGCGAATGTCAAAAATTGAATGAAATTTAGGCGATCGTCAAACAAAACACTATGGATCAACCCAAACTCGAACGCTTGCTCCGGCTGATGAAGATACTCACAGCCAACAACTCATTGACCGTGGATGAAATTGCCGACAAACTGGGTATTTCGTCCCGCTCTGTTTATCGCTATATCGACACCTTTCGGGATGCCGGGTTTGTCATTAAAAACCGAATAACTGCCCCAAGCTCGACAAGTCTTCCCCTTATTTCAAAGACATTAGCCGGCTCATTCACTCCATCGAAGAAGAAGACTATATCCTCAAGTCCGCTATCGAAAGCATTGACGAAAACAACGGCAGTTGATAAACTGCTTATTGTTTTACATCCAAGTTGCGCTATCGCTAAACTCGAACGAATGGAAGTCGATTTAACAATTCAGACCCAAAAGGTCTTCGAGACCAGTCAGGCCTCGGAGAGAAGTCCACAGACGGATACCTGCGGCGGTAAAAATAAACCGACAGGATTGAAATTCGTAATTGGTAATTTGTAATTCCCATTTCTCCCTTCTCCACTTCTTAATTCCAAATTATCATGTAAATTTGCACCCCATAACCGAAAAATATGAATCAGAAAGTAAGAGTTCGCTTTGCGCCAAGTCCCACAGGCCCGCTACACATTGGCGGAGTGCGCACTGCCTTGTATAATTATCTGTTTGCCAAACAGCAGGGTGGCGATTTTATTCTCCGCATCGAAGATACCGATTCGCAACGATTTGTTAGCGGGGCAGAAGAATATATTCAGGAAACTTTCGACTGGTTGGGATTATCTTTCGATGAAAGTCCCCGAAAGGGAGGAAAATTTGGTCCTTACAGACAATCCGAACGAAAAGAAATATACCGGCATCATGTGGATGAGCTTCTCGATAAGGGTGCGGCCTATATTGCGTTCGACACTCCCGAAGAGTTAGAAGCAAAGCGAAACGAAATTCCAAATTTTCAGTATGATGCTTCAACACGCAAAACAATGCGCAATTCGCTCACGCTTTCTGCCGATGAGGTGAAGCCGCTGATCGAAAATCACACTCAATATGTGGTGCGCATAAAAATCGAGCCCGATATTCCGATCACCGTCAACGATTTGATACGCGGCGAAGTGGTTATCAACTCATCGGTTCTCGACGATAAAGTTATTTACAAGTCGGCCGATGAATTGCCAACGTATCATTTGGCGAATGTCGTAGATGATCATTTGATGGAAATTTCGCATGTGATTCGGGGCGAGGAGTGGTTGCCTTCGGCACCGTTGCACGTGTGGCTCTATAAAAGTTTCGGATGGGAAAATACGATGCCGCAATTTGCACACTTGCCCCTCCTGCTCAAACCCGAGGGCAATGGCAAACTGAGCAAGCGCGACGGCGATCGTTTGGGATTTCCCGTCTTTCCGCTCGAATGGAGAGATCCGAAAACGGGAGAAATATCTTCCGGGTATCGCGAAAGCGGCTACTTGCCGGCCGCTGTGATTAATTTTTTGGCATTGCTCGGTTGGAATCCCGGAACTGAACAGGAAATTTTTTCGTTGGACGAACTCGTTCGAGCATTTTCTTTCGACCGTTGCAGCAAGAGCGGAGCAAAATTCGATTTCGAAAAGGCCAAATGGTTCAATCACAAATATATTCATGCAACACGTGATGAAGAATTGACTGCGATGTTCATGCCAATTCTGAAAGAAAAAGGCATAGAAGCAAATCCGGAATACGTGTGCAAAGTGGTTGCATTGGTAAAAGATCGCGTGAACTTTGTTAAGGAGTTATGGGAGCAATCATCCTATTTTTTTGTTGCACCCGAACATTATGACGAAAAAACGGTCAAAAAACGCTGGAAAGCCGAAACGCCCGATCAGATGCGCGAGCTCATCCGTTTGATTGAAAATATGGAGGATTTTTCGGCCGAAATTCAGGAAAGAATCATCATGAAGTGGATCGAAGACAACCGGTATCACACAGGCAACGTAATGAATGCTTTTCGCCTTGCGTTGGTGGGCGAAGGCAAAGGACCACACATTTTCGACATCACCGTTCTTCTGGGGAAGGAAGAAACCTTGCGCCGTTTACGGAAAGCCATCGAGCGTATCTCGGTGCCGGAGTAGAACGTGGATATTCCTTGCAATTCTTTCAAAAAACCGATATGCAATTTCCTTATTCATTGCTCTGCCGAACCGAATTGATTCGGCAAATGAATTTTCTCGGCAGTTCGAATATTCCTTTTTTCTTTTTGGTGGACTTCGAGGGACGACATGGATATATGATCGAATGCAGCGATTTAAACAAGGATTATATACGGTTTGAACTGTCGACCGGGCATTGGTCAAAAGGCAGTAACTCTCACAATCGTTCTTTGGGTATCAAATGGGAAATTGCTCCGGTTGATTTTGAAACATACCAAACGAAATTTGATTTCGTGATGGATAACATCCGACGAGGAAATTCATATTTGCTCAATTTGACGCAGCCGACATTTGTTGACACCAACTTAAACCTGAAGGATATATACGAGTTGAGTGTTTCGAAATATAAGCTATGGGTAAAAGATTCTTTCACCGTTTTCTCTCCGGAAACGTTTGTGAAAATAGAAGAGGGCAAAATTTCAACCTATCCCATGAAAGGGACGATTGATGCTTCGGTAACAAATGCCGAAGAAATGATTTTGAACGATCTCAAAGAACAGGCCGAACATGCTACCATCGTGGATCTTTTGCGCAACGATTTGAGCAAAGTGGCCGAAAAAGTGGAAGTGAAAAAATACAGATATATCGACCGAGTTTATACGCACCGGAACGAATTGTTGCAAACGAGTTCGGAAATTATCGGACAACTACCGGAAAATTATTGTTCTCATCTGGGAGATATCATTTTTTCGATGCTTCCTGCAGGATCAATTTCAGGCGCCCCCAAACGCAAAACCATAGAAATAATTCGCGAAGTGGAAGAATATGAGAGAGGTTTCTACACCGGAATTTTTGGACAATTCGACGGCAGAAATCTGGATTCGGCTGTAATGATACGCTATATAGAACAAAAAGGAGAACATGTGATCTTTAAAAGCGGAGGGGGTATTACCTCGTTCAGCGATTGCCTAAAGGAATACAGGGAAATGTTAGCAAAAGTGTATGTGCCGATTTATTGAATCTATAAAACTATTGGATGGCGTTTTCTATCGTCTCGAGTTTCATCACAAACGAATGAATATTTGTTCCGACTTATTTTATCCGGAGGCAAATCCCATGGATCTGCAATCGGCACTCAACGATTCTCATCCACCTCAAACCGGCCTATACAAATGCAGAGTGGTGTACGATTCAAAAATTCGGAAAATCGAATATCGGCCTTATCTGAAAAGAGAAATCAACTCGTTGCGGATTGTCCAAGTTCAGATTGAATCATTGCCCTACAAGAAAGCAGATCGCTCCGATTTTGACAGGGCTTTTGCCATGAGGGGGAATTTTGATGAGGTGTTGCTGGTGAAAAATGGGCTGTTAACCGATACTTCGATCTGCAACATAGCCTTATTCGACGGTTTTTCGTGGTTTACGCCCTCCAAGCCTCTGATTTACGGAGTCAATCGGGCTAATTTGATTGAAGAGGGGAAAATGATCGAAAAAAATATTCTCCTGGATGATTTGAAAAATTTCTCACATATCCGACTATTTAATGCAATGATAGAATTTGGCGACATTGAATTGGAAATAGGCAATATCCATTTGTAAATCAATTGGAGGCTGTCAACGCGTATCATCTCCGGAAATAGGTTGACTAAAAAAGGCGAAAAAGACATGACAAAAAGAATTCCAAATTACGGAATGATGTTAATTTGGAAGCCAAACAGCCATTCAAACATGATTCGCATGTGTCGATACAGGCAGGATTGAAAGATCTCGATCTCCAAATTTGCCAAATCTCCATTTTGGCAATACGGAAAAACAAAAATTGGTCTTCGATGCAAGGATTTGTCATCCCATCATATCAAAAAGTTGCTTTGAAAGATAAGTTCTGCCTTTCAGGCAGGGTTATAGCTGCTGATTCACGCCGCAGAATAAATTCTGCGGTTATGAAAATTCGGCTTTTCAAGCCAAAAAAAGGTTTCAATTCACGAACTCATCATTGCCTGAAAGGCAAAAACATTCATAACCGCAGGTCATCGACCTGCGGGCAAAGACACAACAACCGGATACTGCCTGAAAGGCAGAACTATTGCAGTTGCATAGAAAATATCTGCGTCGGCGAAAGAAAACCAACAGAATTGAAATTGGTAATTTGAAATTTCCATTTCTCCAACCTCAACTTTCCACTCTCCACTCTTTCTCAGCCTCCAATTCAGCCCTAGCTGACAATGATAATCGGATGAACTTCGCATCTTTGCGTCTTCGTGGCAAGAACAGCCACAAAGGCACTAAGGTTCAACGCAAAACTATTGATGCAAGGATTTGCAAATCCCATCATACCGCCAGTACATCCATTTTTGTGACGACACCGTCATTCGATGTCGGTTATTCAAACAATTCGTTCTTTTCATTGTTAATACTTCATACACACATTCGTCATGGCAAAAAGCAAATTATTTGACAAAAAGAAAATACGGATGAAAACGAGATATTTCGTCCCACTTATTTTCGTTGTCGCCATTCTGCTGATAACATACTGTTTCCCGAGACAGGGAAAGTTTCAGTATTCGTTTAGCGAAGGCCGTCCATGGCAGTACGAATTGCTGACTGCTCCTTTCGATTTCCCGATTTATAAATCGGAAGCACAGTATAAAGCCGAACAAGACAGCATTCTTGCTTATTACGAACCTTACTATATCATCGACACGTCCGTAGAAAAAAATGCACTGGCGGAATTTGATGCCGACATCAACCTGAACGCCAACCTAAGGAATTTGGATCCTCCCTATATAACCTATATCCGACAAAAATTGCTGGAAGTGTATAAGCAGGGCATCATGAATTCGGAAGAATACGATAAGATTGCCGCTTCGCAAACTCGATCCCTCCGACTGAAAGAAGGCAATATGGCCAATTCGCGGAGCATAGAATCATTCCATACCATCCGATCGGCGTACGAAAAAATCCTGAACGAGAGACCGAGTTCACTTAGCGAAAATCTACTGAAATCGGCCAACATAAATAATTATCTGAGGGAAAACATTATATACGACGCTTCTACCTCCGAAAAGGCTCGAAACGAATTTATCCAGCAGGTTTCGCCGTCGAGCGGAATGGTACAGGCCGGTCAACGCATCATCGACAGGGGAGAAATTGTAGATGCCAAAACCTATGCCATTCTTTCGTCTCTCAAGCGAGTAACCGAAGAAAGAAGTGGAGGAGCAACACGCGGCTATTGGACTCTTTTCGGCGAATTTATGCTCGTGTTGGTGCTCATCGGATCGTTTTATTTGTATTTGTTGTTTTTCCGACCGATGGAATACCGAAATCGCCAGCACGTAATGTTTATGCTGTTGCTGATCACTTTTTTTGTGATACTGACTGCGTTTTCGGTTCGATTGAATCTATTCAACGTGTATATTATTCCGTATGCCATCGTAACCATTCTGATAAGGACTTTTATCGATTCCCGAACGGCACTGTTTGCCAGCATTATCACCATTTTGCTGAGTTCGCTGATGGTTTCCTACCCCTTCGAATTTATCGTCATCGAAATATCGGTGGCTATGGTCTCGATTTTTATGCTTAAAGAACTCTCCGAAAGGTCACAACTTATTCGCAGCTCGTTCTTTATTTTATTGACGTATATTTTGGTGTATGTCGGACTGTCGCTTTATTCGCAAGGAAGCTTGGAGGCTGTTAATTGGGTAGTTTTGGTTTACTTCCTCATTAATTTTATTTTCATCATGTTCTCTTATCTTTTGGTATATATTTTCGAAAAATCTTTCGGATTTATATCGGGTGTAAGCATGGTGGAGCTGGCAAATATCAACAAACCATTACTGAAAGAGCTATCGGAAAAAACACCGGGAACATTTCAACACTCCATGCAGGTCTCGAATCTGGCTACGGCCGCCGCTGCAAAAATTGGAGCAAACGCATCGTTGATCAGAACCGGAGCTTTGTATCACGATATAGGAAAAATAATGAATCCCGCCTTTTTCACCGAAAACCAGTCGCCGGGAATGAATCCTCATGCCGGTTTGCCTTTCGAAGAAAGTGCCCGCATCGTGATTAATCATGTGAAAGATGGGGTGAAGATTGCAAAACAAAATGGACTTCCGCAGCAAATTATTGACTTTATTGAGACCCATCACGGAACCAGCATTCCCCGCTATTTTTATGTTTCGTGGAAGAATGCCAATCCCGATAAGGAAATCAATGAGGAAGCCTTTCGTTATCCCGGTCCAAATCCGTTTACAAAGGAAACTGCGATCATGATGATGGCCGATGCCGTAGAAGCTGCTTCACGCAGTTTAACCGAATATTCGGAAGAAACTTTGCAAAATCTCGTAAATCGAATTATTGATACTCAAGTGGCTGAAGGTTATTTTAAGAAAGCTCCCATCACTTTCAAGGATATTGATACGACAAAGGATGTTTTTGTTGAAAAATTGAAAATTATCTATCATTCTCGCATTGCATATCCCGAACTGAATAAACCAGAAGCGAAAAGTTTAGTTTAGATTTGATGATTTATCGAATTACAGATGAAATCCGGATCCGGCTGTTCCCTGCCGGCGCAAGTTTCTCAACTTGTGTTGTTTGTGTACAGACAGATGCCTGCGCCGGAAAAAAGAAAATTCAACTTCGCGTCTTTGCGTCTTCGTGGCAAATAAATGTTCTGCCTTACAGGCAGGTTTCCGACAAGGATTCATGCCTCAGAATAAATTCTGAGGTTATGAAAATTCGGCTTTTCAAGCCAAAAAACATCCTTGAATACAGAAATCCATCGCAGTCAAAACCTTCAATTCACCGGCTAACCTTTGCCTGAAAGGCAATAACCTTCATAACTGCAGGTTATGACCTGCGGACAAAAACGTCCCTGTAATCCCTGCCTGAAAGGCAGAACTACTGCAGTTGCACAAATGAATATCCGCACCAACAAAAAGGAACAAACAAAATTGCAATTTTCAATTCTCACTTCCAACTTCTTTATTTCTTTTTTTAATTATCCATTCTCGATTAATTCATAAACCAAGCGTATGAAATGGATTTTGTCCCGTAGGGACAGCCTTTTGGTAGAAAAAGATGCCGAAACAAAACACAAAATCCCGTAGGGATGACCATCCGATAGCAATTTCAGAATTAAAGGATAGTCGCCCCGACAGGGCTTTATAAAATGGTTACGTAAATTATTTTCTACCATAGGTATGCTCCTACGGAGCATATGAAATGGACATTGCCTCCTTAAGACAAGGAAACAAGCACTGCCGCCAGACAACACATGGGTTATGATATTTCCTCATTTCTCACTTTCTGCAGCGCAGCGTAATATTCATGCAGATGATTCCGAATAAAATCTGCGTAAATCAGCGAGAAAAGAATCAGCGTTGATCTGCGAGAAAGAAAAAAATTCATCTCACGCAGCTATTCGCAGATTAAAAAAACGCAGATGGGGCGTATAATTCCATTTTCTGACTTCTAACTTCTTCGCTTCTTTTAATTATCAATTCTCAATTATACATTATCCATTAATTCATAACTCACCCCCTGGCGCAAGTATTTACTTGTGCCGTTTGTTATTAGCGGCCCAGACGAATATCTGCGCCGACAAAAATAAACCTACAAAACTCAAAATTGGCAATTCGTAATTAGTAATCTGTAATTCGTAATTCGTAATTCGTAATTTGTAATTCTCATTTCTCACTTCTTATTTCTTAATTTCCTTC
>Ga0116193_1001655_pt1 | contig 18003 bp, 13 predicted proteins | sample AD_UKC115_MetaG_FD_89892 | JGI IMG/M metagenome (GOLD analysis project Ga0116193, IMG submission 89892) | Active sludge microbial communities of municipal wastewater-treating anaerobic digesters from Hong Kong - AD_UKC115_MetaG | ecosystem: Engineered > Bioreactor > Anaerobic > Digestate... | reverse complement strand
AGCTGGTGCAGCCCACGCCCGAGATCGCGCCCGCGCCGGGCTCGCTGACGGTGTGTGAGGGCATGGTGGCGAGCCAGGTGCAATGGTCGCATCAGGCGCGCGCAGCGGACGATTGGTTGAAGCGCGCGGTGAGCTGGACGTGGAAGGTGAAGCTGGCACCCGCGCTGGAGCGCGACCTGTTCGCGCGCCTGCGGGAGAGCGCGGAGGAGGTGGCGATCAAGGTGTTCGGCGACAACGTGCGCGACCTGCTGCTCGCGGCGCCGGCGGGCAACAAGGTGGTGATGGGCCTCGACCCCGGCATCCGCACCGGCGTGAAGGTGGCGGTGGTGGATGCGACCGGCAAGGTGGTCGCCACCAACACGGTGTATCCGCACGAGCCGCGCAAGGATTGGGACGGCTCGCTGCACACGTTGCGCAAGCTGTGCGAGACACATGGCGTGCAGCTGATTGCGATTGGCAATGGCACCGCGAGCCGTGAGACGGATCAATTGGCCGCTGATTTGATCAAGCAGCTCGGCGCGGGCGTGACCAAGGTGGTGGTGAGCGAGGCGGGCGCGTCGGTGTACTCCGCCAGCGAATACGCCTCACAGGAGTTGCCCGATTTGGACGTGAGTTTGCGCGGCGCGGTGAGTATCGCGCGGCGCCTGCAGGACCCGCTGGCCGAGCTGGTGAAGATTGATCCGAAGTCGATTGGCGTGGGGCAGTATCAGCACGACGTGAATCAATCGCTGCTGGCGAAAAAGCTCGATGCGGTCGTAGAGGACTGCGTGAACTCGGTGGGTGTCGACGTGAACCTCGCGTCCGCACCCTTGCTGACGCGGGTGGCTGGGCTGAGCGCCAGCAATGCACGCAACATCGTGGCGCATCGTGAGCAGCATGGCGCCTTTGCTGATCGTGAGGCGATCCGCAAGGTGTCGGGCATCGGGCCGAAGACGTTCGAGCAGTGCGCGGGCTTTCTGCGCATCCAGGGCGGCAGCAATCCGCTGGACGCCAGTGCTGTGCATCCGGAGAGCTATGCGCTGGTGCAGAAAATCATCGAGCGGGCCAAGCGGCCGCTGTCTGAAATTCTCGGCAACAGTGCCGCATTGAAAGCGGTGCCGGCCAATGCGTTTGCGGCGGATGGTGTGGGTGAAATCACCGTGCGTGACGTGCTCGCCGAGCTGGAGAAGCCGGGTCGCGACCCGCGCCCCGAGTTCAAGGTGGCGCGCTTCAACGAGGGCGTGAATGACATCAAGGATCTGGTTGAAGGCATGATCCTGGAAGGTACCGTTACCAACGTCGCCGCGTTCGGGGCATTCGTCGACGTCGGTGCGCATCAGGATGGCCTGGTGCACGTGTCGCAATTGGCCAACAAGTTTGTCAAGGACCCGAAAGACGTGGTCAAGGCCGGGCAGATTGTGAAGGTGAAAGTGGTTGAAGTGGACGTTGCCCGCAAGCGGATCGCATTGACCATGAAGCTGGACGCCGCGTCGGTGCCGCGTGATGAGCGCGCTGCGGATGGCCGTGGTCGCGGCGGAGCTGCTGACCGATCGCACCGCGGTGGGTCTGGCTGGCAATCAAGAGAACCCAGTCGCCCGCAGGGCGCGATGGCGCAAGCGTTTGCCGGATTGGCCGGGCTCAAGAAGTAGTCAGTGGCGCGCTGATCCCCGAGCGAAAAAATTGGTTCGGGGTGAGCGGTTTTGGACACATATCCTGCTTAACAAAACGGAAGCGAGAACGCCTGTGGGCGTCGAACTTCGCGAAGACGTTTTATTGAGGGGACAATAGTGATACTGAAGCAAATTCTCGGGCGTACTGTGGCGGGATTGGGCGCAGCTTTGGCGCTCGCGGCGTCGGCTCAAACCGTTACTGTGGTCGAGTACTACAACAGGGCGCTGGACGCATACTTTGTCACTGGTCGTGCTAGCGAGCAATCGGTGCTTGATGGTATTGCTGACTTTCAGCGCACCGGTATGACGTTGCAGGCGACCGCGACTGCTGCGGCTGCGGCAGGGCAGACGAAGATATGTCGCTTCTACATCTCCGCGACCTCGCCGTACACCAGTTCCCATTTTTATGGGCGCCAGGGTATCGAGTGCGAGCTGATTCTCGGCCAGAATCTCGCCGGCTTTGCTTGGGAAGACTATGACTTTGCGGTGCAATAGTCGAGCGGGAGCTCGTGTCCAGCGGGTACGACGACGATTTATCGGGGATTTCGCGCTGCCGCTGGTGGCAAGACGCCGGACCATCGTTACAGCGCGAGCCTCGCCACGTATAACGCTGCGGTCACCGCAGGATTTGTCGGTGAGGGCGCAGCTTTTTGTGTGACGGCTGCAACTGCCGCGGCTACTGTCACCGCTCCGCCGTCTAGTGGCGACGTTTGCGGCACCTTTTACTTCCCCGGCAAGCAGATTACCTATCAAAGCACAACGTCGGGCGCGGCCAGCTCGACGTCGTCGATGGTGCGTACGTACGACGCAAATCCGGTGACATTTAATGGTCAGTCGGCAACCCGCATCGTCGATACTCCGAGCGGCGGGACACCGTCGTACACCATGATTTCTGACGGGGCGACATCGTGGAGTGAGTTGGGCGGTCGGTCAACCAGCAACGGTACGACGCAGGAGACTTACTTTTTGCCACCGATTGTGTTCCCGAAAACGATGACGATTGGGCAAGCGATCAACATCAATCGGGCGGTGACTTTCAATCCTGCAACACCAACCGGCAACGGAACGCAGACTGGCACGATCGTGCTTACGTCACGCGAGTCTGTTACAGCACCTGCAGGTACCTATCCCAACGCGTGCAAGTTCACCATCAACACGACCACCACTTACCCGATTGGCTCGACGTCGAATACGCGCACCATCGCCTGGGTCGCTCCTGGCGTTGGGTTGGTGCGCGGAGAGATCAGTGATACGACGACGGTAATGGGTTTCAGCATCACCAGCAACACGACGATGGTGGCCACTGCGGTGCAGTAGGGATCGTTGGTTCTGCAATAGCGAAGGGCGCACAGTGTGCGCCCTTTTTTGTTACAGAAGGCAAATTACTTCTTGTTGCCGTCGTGCTTTTGGCGATGGATCCGGCGGCTTTGCTTGTTCTGCTCCTTCTGGATCGCCTTGCGCTCGGCGCGGGTCACCTTGCCGTCGGCTGCTGCGGCTTCTTTCATGCCCTGTACTTTGGCCTGCCCTGCCTGCATGCGAGCGGCTTCGCGCTTGCTGAGTGTGCCGGTTGCCTTGCCTTGTTCAATACGGGCTTGCTGGTTGGCCTGGCGCTGATCGATGTTGGGGGTGGCGGTCTGGGCGTTCGCGCCAAAGGCGGCGGCGAGGGCGGCTGCCGCGAGAGCGGTGCGTAGCGTGGTGTTCATGGTGTGCTCCTTCAGTTGAGTGGTGACGACTTCGAGTCCGTTTGCGGTGCCCAGTCTGGTGTGCGCCGCATGACATCACAACGCGATGCTGCTGTAATCGTGCACGCTGGCGGCGGGGTTTTACATCTGGTTACGCCTTGTCCAATCGGTGGTACGCAGGCGCTGCATCCGCTCTAGGCTTTACGGAATTCACTCCGGAATTGCGCCATCCAGAATGCAATCGTGGCGAGCACGCCGAGCAAGCACAGTATTGACAGGCCGAGGATGTAGCTGCCGCTGACAGCCCACAAAGCAGCGATTGCTGACGGGGCGAGTGCTCGGGCGATGGCGGTGGGCGTGCCCAGGAGGCCATTGAGTGACGCCGCACGTTCGCGTGAGACGTAGGTCGCCATCGCGGTCGCTTTGACGATAGTGATCATGCCGTTGGCCATGCCATAGAGCAGGGCGTAGAAAATCGCGACCCAGGGCGACTGCAGGCCGAGCGCCAGTACGAACAGTGCGGCTGGCAGCAGTGTTGGTATCCAGCGGTTGGCCTTGTGCACGTCGAGGTGCTTCTCCGCAAAAAAGAGCAGCAGGCGACCCGCTACCTGTAACGCGCCGATCGATGCCGGGATGGCGATCACCCACGCTTCGGGCAATTGTCGTTCGCGCAGGATTGATACGAGGTGAGCGCCCATCGCGGTGGTGATGCCGGAAAAGAGCACAAAGAATGCGGCGAGCCCCCAGAACGGAAAGTGCCGCGTGAACTCGATCAGCTTCTTGCTGGCGGTTGTAGTGTGGTGAGCGGTGGCGCGGGGCTCGCCGCGCAACCAGTAAAGGTGGATTGGCAGGCCCATGCCAAGATGCAGTGCGCCGAGGACGATCACCGCATGCCGCCAGCCCAGTGTCGCGATCAGCCAGGCGACAAGGGGGATGAAGACTGTGCTGGCGAGGCCGCCGAGGAATGTTAACGTGATGATCGCGCGGCGATAGTCTTCCGGATAGCGACGGATCAGGATGGAGAAGGCGGGTTGGTAGAGGCAACCGGCCATCGCGGCACCGGCAACTACCCACGCTGCGTAGAGTTGCCAGGCGTTTTGCGCCGACGCTAGCGTGAAGAACGCCGTTGCGCCCAGCGCTGAACCGGCGCTCATCACGGCGCGGCCGCGACCGCTGTCGATGAGTCGTCCGACCCAAAACGCGAGTACCCCTTCGACCAGAAGCGCGAGGCTAAATGCCAGCGATGCGTCGACGCGGGACAGCCGGAGGTCGCGTTCGAAATGCTCCAGCAGCAGCGAGAACGCGTAGAACAATGTGCCCCAGCTCATCAGCTGCGCGGCTGATAACCACAGGACGAAGCCACGAGGCGGGTGTTGGGCTGGGTCCGGAGCTGGCGTGGCGTTTGCGGCGACACCTCTCGACATCGTGTTAGGCTCCGGCGGCGAGGCGTCCGGATCGTGCGGGGCGGGCATGCGATGATGTTAGCGGAGACTATTGGCTTTTTGCTGCAGCGATTGCTGCATAAGGGCGGAATGCCTGTTTTTGCTAAAAGTCGACTTTTACGAATTATCAGCCTTGAGGCCTCATGAGACAAGCATTTCACGTGAAAGCTGAAGTTCCGGTGGGCGCTCGTGTCGCCCTGGTGGCGGTGTTTGTGCTGCTTGCGTGGTCGTATTGGCCGGTCACTCGCGGCGATTTTGTGATTGACGACTACGTCTTCCTGGCGACTGCCCGCATGGTTGATCAGCCGTGGGTGGCGTTCTGGCAGAGCCACTTCTACGAGCCGTACTACTTTCGGCCGGTCGGTGTGTTGTCGTGGTGGCTGGCGCAGCACGCGTTTGGGCTGGACTACTTTCCGCATGCGCTGGTCAACCTGGGTCTGCACGCGGCGAACGCGTTCCTGCTGTGGGGGCTGCTGCGGGTGTTGGCGGTGCAAGGGTGGGCGGCCGTGGCGGCAGTTGCGCTCTTCGCACAGGCACCGTTCGGGCTCGGCCCGGCGCTCTGGCCGTCCAACCGGTTTGACCTGTTGGCGACAGGCTTCCTGCTGCTGCTGGCGCGCCTTGTGCTCGCCGCGCTGAGGCGGCCACGGCCTGTTCTGCCGTTACTGGCTGCGATGCTGGCAGCGGTTGCGGCCTGCTGGAGCAAGGAGCTGGCTTTTCCGGTCGCGACGGCGCTGGCAACGGTGGTGCTGTTCGATCGTGCCGCAACCAGGTCCCGGCGGATGCTCGTTTTCGCTTGTCTTGGGGTGGCGATTGGCGCAGCGTTCGGTTGGCGGCATTTGATTCTGGCGGATGCGTATGCCGTGGTGCAGGGCGATCCATTGCGTGCGGTCGCGAACGGGCTTTCCACGTTGGGGGCATTGGTGCCGGCGCTGGTGTCGGGGGCGCTGGGTGGTGGGCGTGGCGGTTTTTGGTTGGGTTTACTGGCTTTGGTGGCGGTGTTGGCGCTGGTGAGTGGTTTGCGTTTGCGACGCGGGCCGGGTTCGGAGTTGCCGTCGCGAGCGCTGGTTGTTGCTGCGTGCGTGGTTGCGCTGGTGGCGATTGTCGTGCAGGCCCCGCTGGCGGGCTTGTTTGCGCCGCTGGTGGATGGGTCTGCTTTCGGGGTGGTGACGTACCTGCGCTTCTACTATGCCCCGTGGGCGGTGATCGTTTTGGTGCTTGCCTTGGTGCTGTCGCGGGTGCCGTCGTCGCGCGGTTTGTCGGTGGTTGTTATGTTGTTGGCTTGTCTGGCGGCGGTGTGGGGGCGGCCGTTGGGGACGAGTTTCGCGCAGTGGGTGTTGAGCGACGTCCGGCCGTACTCGCTTGCGGCCACTAGTGTCGTCGACTCGGTGCGCGGCGACGAGCCGTGCATGCTGGTTTTTCTTGGTACGCAGGTTCGGCATCCGTACTTCCGGATGTTTTCCGATGTAACCGTCAAGGCGCGTGCCGCAAATCCGGCGTCTTCGTGGCGCTGCTTTGTGATGACAGAAAGTACGCCGTGGCTGTTTGCTTTCCCGATCGGCGAGGCGTTGCCGGAGTGGCCATTACCTCGCATTCCCAATCCTGATGGCTCAACCAAGTCCGACTCGACTTGGGGTGGTGTGCGTTATCGGTATCGGGTGGCTCCCTCTAATTTGGCGGTGCTTCCGGGTGCCCGGTTCTACGAGTGGAGGGCGGATCGCTTTGTAGATGTAACGACGGAGGTTCGCGACGGCACACGCAAGGCGCCCGGCCAGCCCTGGTGATGTTTCACGTGAAACAAATCGCGCCAGAAGCGCGATTTGGTCTGGCGACCTGTTGAGGCGTCCTTCCGGGTACCGGTTTGATGGATGAGTAGAGGTATCAACGAGTCCGTGCGTCGTGGTTCGTTTCGCGTCATAAGCGCGATTTGGTCTGATGACCTCTTGAGGTGTCCTTCCGGGTGCCGGTTTGAGTGGTGAGCGAGGGGGGGCGGTCTCCCGTGGATGGTGTCGCGCCAAGAGTGCGGGTTGGCTTATCGGGCTGTGGCGCCGTCCCGCCCGCTAAGTGTTTGAGTGGGTCGTTCGAGTTGTTTGCTTGCGGCGAGTGTCGCGTCGGTAGAATACGTCCTCCCTTTTCCGGGTGTGTTCCACGTGAAACATGCCCGCCCCGCAAGGTTCATGATCTATCCCGACCGCTTTGATGTGATCGTCGTCGGCGGCGGCCACGCTGGTAGCGAGGCCGCGCTGGCCGCTGCGCGTGCTGGTGCCAAGACGCTGCTGCTGACGCACTCCATCGAAACGCTTGGTCAGATGAGTTGCAATCCGTCCATTGGTGGTATCGGCAAGGGGCATCTGGTGAAAGAGGTCGACGCGCTCGGTGGCGCGATGGCGATCGCCACCGACGAAGCGGGTATCCAGTTCCGAGTTCTGAACGGGTCAAAGGGTCCGGCGGTACGCGCCACTCGCGCCCAGAACGACCGTGTGATGTATCGCGCGGCGATCCGTCGCCGTATCGAGAACCAGCCAAACTTGACGCTGTTTCAGCAGCCCGTTGACGATGTACTGACCTCGGGCAATCGTGTGACGGGCGTCAAAACCCAGATGGGTTTGGTGTTCGAGAGCGAAACGGTGGTGTTGACGGCGGGTACGTTCCTCTCCGGTCTGATCCATATTGGTCTGCAAAATTACACGGCGGGTCGCGCAGGCGATCCGGCGGCGACCACCCTTGGTGCGCGCCTCAAGGAGATGAAGCTGCCGCAGGGCAGGCTCAAGACGGGGACGCCGCCGCGCATTGATGGCAAGACCATCGACTATTCCAAGGTGGGCGTGCAGCCGGGCGACGATCCGGCGCCGGTGTTCAGCTTCATGGGCAACCGCGCGATGCATCCGCGCCAGGTGCCGTGCTGGATCACGCACACCAACGAGCGCACGCACGACATCATTCGCTCGGGGCTCGACCGTAGCCCCATGTTTACGGGCGTCATCGAGGGGGTCGGGCCGCGCTACTGCCCGAGTATCGAGGACAAGATTCACCGCTTCGCCGACAAAACGAGTCACCAGATCTTCCTGGAGCCGGAAGGGCTGACGACGCAGGAGATTTATCCGGCGGGCGTGTCGACCAGCCTGCCATTTGATATTCAGTTGGCGCTGATCCGCTCGATGGTCGGGCTGGAAAACGCCCACATCCTGCGACCCGGTTACGCTATCGAATACGATTATTTTGATCCGCGCCAGCTGAAGCAGACGCTCGAAACCAAGTATCTCGACGGTTTGTTCATGGCCGGCCAGATTAATGGGACGACTGGCTACGAGGAGGCGGCGGCGCAGGGTTTGCTCGCCGGCGTCAACGCGGCGCGCAAGGCGCAGGGCAAGGATGGCTGGTGCCCGCGTCGCGACGAGGCTTATCTCGGTGTGTTGGTGGATGACCTGATCACGCGGGGCGTCAGCGAGCCGTATCGCATGTTTACCAGTCGCGCCGAGTACCGGCTGCAACTGCGCGAGGACAACGCCGACATGCGTTTGACCGAGCAGGGCAGGGCGCTCGGGCTGGTCAATGACACCCACTGGGACGCCTTCAACCGGAAGCGCGACGCTGTTTCACGTGAAACAGAGCGGTTGAAATCGACCTGGGTGAATCCCGCGATTCTCTCCGCAGATCGGTCGAATGCCGTGCTCGGTACCACCATTGAGCGTGAATACAACCTGTTTGATTTGCTACGCCGACCGGGCGTAACCATCGGTGCGGTCGATGGTCTGCGTGCTGAACTCGCCTTGCCGAACAAGTTGGGCGTACCGGAACGCGATGGTGCGATGGACGAAACAGTTGGCGAGCAAGTCGAGATTGCCGCCAAATACGCCGGCTACATCGAGCGCCAGCAGGACGAAGTGGAGCGGCACGCGGCCAATGAAAACCTCCGTCTGCCGCCGGACATCGACTACACCCAGGTGCGCGGCCTCTCGAAAGAGGTGCAAATCAAGCTCACCGCGCAACGACCGGAAACACTCGGCCAGGCTAGTCGCATCTCAGGCATCACCCCGGCGGCGATCTCGCTGTTGCTGGTGCACCTGAAAAAAGGGCGACTGGCGGAGTTTGTGGCATGAGCGTTGTAACGGTCGTAGCCTCGATGCAGCAACGCGGAATCGAGGCATTTTTCCGCCGAGCCAATGCGACCCCTCGATTCCGCTCCGCTGCATCGAGGCTACAAGCACAACAATGACTAACAAAACCGGCCACCGGCCCGCAGTGAAAACCGGCATCAATCCACAAGGACAAGGCATGACCACCTCTGCCGGGCTGCGGCCCGTGATCGACCGACCGCTCAAGCCGGGGCGCGAGCAGGTTGACTACACCCCAGCGCTGCGCGCTGAGCTGCGTGCAAAACTTGAGGCGGGTCTCGCCGAGTTGCACCTGAAGGCGAGTGAAAAGCAAAAAGATCAATTGATCGAATCGCTGGCGTTCCTCTCCGAGTGGAATGCCGTGATCAATCTCACGGCCATCCGTGACCCGCACGCCATGCTGGTGCAGCATGTGCTGGATTCGCTGGCGGTGCTGCACTTCATCCCGAAAGAGGCGACCACGCTGCTCGACGTCGGCTCCGGCGGCGGCTTTCCGGCGCTACCGATTGCGGTGATGCGGCCCGATCTCGAGGTCGTCAGCATCGACGCCGTGCGCAAAAAAACGGACTACGTCAACAAGGCCGCCGAAGCGCTCGGGGTTGGCAATCTCTCCGCTGTACACAGTCGCGTGCAGGATCACCCCGTCACTTACGACGTGGTGATCTGCCGCGCCTACGCCTCGCTTCGCGATTTCGTGCTCTCGGCGCAGGGCTGCGTCTCGCCCGAGGACGACGCCCTCGTGCTCGCCATGAAAGGCAAATTCCCCGACGACGAAGTCGCCGAGCTCGCCGGGTCGGGGTGGGTGGTGGATAGAAAGCGGGCGCTCACTGTCCCGTTTCTTGAGGCGGAGCGGTGCTTGCTCTGGTTGGAGCGGGCGTGAAGCATACCTTTCGTGGCGACGACTACGAAGTTCGCGAAACGGTCGATACGGTGAGAGAGACCACGATTGTGGAGTGCGTTCACGCCAGTTCGGATAGGGAAGGCCTTGTCGTGATGAACGCGTGTCGCCTCCATTCGAACGGGCACACGTCGTTTGCTGCGTATGAAAAGCAAGTTCCTATGGATTTGATCGTTTGGTTCGTCAACGAAGCCAATCGTAGGTTGTCCGGGACCGTCAAATGACCGGCATCAACGACCTCCCTTCTTTGGTTATCGCCACGCTGATCTTCCTCGCCATCCCCGGCCCCGGCACGATCAAGCTGTTCACGTCGATGGCCGAGACCAACGGCGGGCCGAAGGCTGGTTTCTGGGCGACGCTCGGACTGATGGCGGGCGATGCGGTGTGGATGGTGCTGGCGCTCTCCGGCGTGGCGGCGCTGGCAGCGACCTACCCGCGGGCGTTTGATGTGCTGCGCTACGTTGGTGCGGCGTATCTGGCGTGGATTGGCTTCACGCTCATCCGCCACGCCCGCGAGACACTCGGCGAGGGCAAGGTGATATCAGCGAGCAACCGGGGACCGTGGCAGTGGTTCAGTGAGGCGATGCTGGTGACGCTGTCGAACCCGAAGACGATTGGCTTTTACGTCGCCTTCTTCCCGCTGTTCATCGACCAAGCCACGTTCGACGGCGTGGCGACCTACGCCCGCATCATGGCGGTGGTGCTGGCGCTGGTGTTCAGTTACTGCATGTGGCTGGTCGTCGCGGCGCAGATGGCGAAGCGTGTGTTCGCGCGCTTCCCGGGCGCCGGCGCGTGGCTCAAGCGGTTGGCAGGTGTGGCCCTGATCGGGTTCAGCGTGAAGTTCGCGCTGCAGAAATGAGATCGACGAGTAGGGCGGGCAGTGCCCGCCGTCTTACGCCTGGCGGGCACTGCCCGCCCTACGGAAAAGAAAAATGATTAGAACCATCGCCATCGCGAACCAGAAAGGCGGCGTCGGCAAAACGACCACCGCCGTCAATCTCTCCGCCTCGCTCGCCGCGCAGGGTCGCCGGGTACTGCTGGTCGACGTTGACCCGCAGGGCAACGCGACGATGGGCGCTGGCATTAACAAGAACGAGGCAGAGAAGACGGTCTACACCGTGCTGCTCGGGCAGGCGTCGATGCTCGACGCGCGGGTCGAGGCGCAGGGCGGTTTTCACCTGATTCCGGCAAACCGCGAACTGGCGGGCGCCGAGATCGAGATGGTCAACATGCCGGATCGCGAGACCAAGCTGAAGGACGCGATCCACACGCTGAAGGCTGCGATTGCCGCCGTCGCCGAGGAGTACGACTACATCCTGATCGACTGCCCGCCGACGCTCAATCTGCTCACGCTCAACGCCCTCTGCGCGGCGGATAGTGTGCTGATCCCGATGCAGTGCGAGTACTACGCGCTGGAAGGGCTCTCCGATCTCGTCGGCACGCTGCGCAAGATGCAGCAGCATCTCAATCCCACGCTCGAGATCGAGGGACTCCTGCGGACCATGTACGACCCCCGCATGACACTGTCGCAGCAGGTGGCCGCGCAGCTCGAACAGCACTTCGGCAACAAGCTCTTCAAGGCCGTGATCCCGCGCAATGTAAGGCTTGCCGAGGCGCCGTCGCACGGTCTGCCGGTGTTGCTGCTCGACAAGGCAAGCAAGGGCGCACAGGCCTACATGCAGCTCGCGAGCGAGCTCGTGGCGCGGCACGAGGCTGCGCCGCAGCCCGCGGTCGGGCAATGATTGCCTTCGCCCATCCGGCGCCGCATCCGCTGCGCAGCGAGCGGCTCGCGATGACTGACCTCGCCACCGCTGACTTTACGGCGACCTACGCGATGGACACCGACCCGCTCGTGATGCGACACATCGGCACCGGCGAGCCCGAGACCCGCCCCTTCGACGAGTACCGTGCGTTCATCACGCAACGTCTGGGCCTCTGGGTCAGTGAACGGTTCCACATGTGGGCGATGCGCCTGCATGGCAGCGATGAATTTCTCGGCTGGGTGATGCTCAAGCCAATCCGCGACACACCACACATCGAAGTCGGCTATCGCATGCCGCCATCGAGCTGGGGCAAGGGCTACGCCACTGAAGCAACACGCGCCGTACTTGACTACGGTTTCAACACCGTCGGCCTCGACGAAATCACCGCCGTCACCCACCCCGACAACGCAGCCTCGCAACACGTACTGACCAAGTGCGGGCTCAAGCGCGACGGCACGCTCAACTACAACGGCGGCGGCGAGATCCCGTTTTTCCGCCTGACGAAGACCGACTACCAAAGCCTTTCAACGTAGCCCGGATGCTCGCATCCGGGTTCACGAGAACCTAAACGCGGCGCACAGATAGCGGTTCGCCCATACACCTGACCCGGATGCAAGCATCCGGGCTACGAGAGAACAGAGAAGACTATGGCAGTAAAACTCAAAGGCCTCGGCCGCGGACTCGATGCGCTCCTGATGCCCGAGCCGACCAAGGTGGACGCACCGGCCGCGGGCGTGAGCTCGCTCAAGGTGGGCGACATGATCGCCGGCAAATACCAGCCGCGCCGTCGCTTTGACGACGCGGCGCTGGCGGAGTTGTCAGCATCGATCAAGGCGCAGGGCATCATGCAGCCGATCGTCGTGCGCAAGACCGCTGCTGGTGGCAAGCACGAAATCATCGCCGGTGAGCGCCGCTTCCGCGCAGCGCAACTGGCAGGCCTCACCGAGGTGCCGGTCATAGTCAAAGAGGTTGACGACAAGACGGCGCTTACGCTGGCGTTGATCGAAAACCTGCAGCGTCAAGACCTGAACGCGATTGAAGAAGCGCAGGGCATTCAGCGCCTGATCGCCGAGTTCTCGTTTACCCACGAGCAAGCCGCCGAGGCAGTGGGCAAATCACGCAGTGCCGTGAGCAACCTGTTGCGCCTGCTTGATCTGGCGGCTCCGGTGCAGGACCGCGTGATCGCAGGCACGCTGGAGATGGGCCACGCCCGTGCCCTCGCGACGCTGCCCAAGGACAGGCAGGTGATGCTCGCCGAGAAGATCGCCATCAACGATCTCTCCGTGCGCGCCACCGAGGCGCTGGTGAAGGAAGAGAGCGGCGCCGCCAGCAAGCGCCCTGGTGTGCCGACGGCCAAAAGCAAACAGGGCAAGCTCGATCTGCCGACCGCGCGCGACCCGGATCTCGACCGCCTGGAAACCGAGCTCGCCGACTCGCTCGGCACCTACGTCTCCATCGCGCATCAGGCCAACGGGCAGGGCGAGCTGGTGATTCGCTATGCCAGCCTCGACCAGCTCGACGGACTGATCGCGCGCATGAAGCGTTGACCGGACGTGACGCTGGTTTGACGATTGCTTGCATGCTGGTGGCAATAGCGCGTGCAGCAGCCACATGGACGTGATTGATTCAACGCAGCCAACCTGCTAATAATGTGTGCCTTCGGGCGTAACGGCCCAGTTTTCTGGGGGCCGTCGTGTCCGGTTATTTTGTTTCTCGCTTGTCCGGCTGTGCCGCAGCACGCTCCGTGATCCCGCTGCGCTCCGCGGGCCGCTTGCTGGCGGGATGGCTGATCGCTGCTTTGACGCCACTGCTCGCCATGCCGGCGGCCGCCGTATCTCCCGATATCGTGATTAGTCAGGTGTACGGCGGTGCGGGATGCACGACGGCATCGTGCTCCACCTTCACCCGGGACTACGTTGAGCTGTTCAATCGCAGCAGCGCGTCGGTCAACGTCAATGGCTGGTCGCTGCAGTACGCCGCCACGACAGGTACGTCGTGGCAGGTCACGACGCTCACCGGCACCCTGCAGCCGGGCCAGTATTGGCTGGTTGGCCTCGGCAGCGGCGCCGGCGGCGCCAGCGGCATTCCGGCGCCCGATGTCAATGGCAGCACCAGCATGCAAGCATCGGTCGGCAAGATTGCAGTGGTTAACTCGACGACAGCGCTTAGCGGCGCCTGTCCGACCGCCGGCGTGGTTGACTTCGTCGGTTACGGCAGCGGAACCAATTGCAGCGAGTCAGCCGTTACGCCCAACCTGAGCGCAACGACGGCCGCCTTCCGCGCGGCCGGAGGCTGCGCCGATACCGACAACAACTCGGCCGACTTCACCATTGCCACGCCGGTTCCCCGCAATTCCGCATCGCCACTGGCACCCTGCGGCCCGGCGTTGCCCACGTTGCGCGTTAATGACGTGTCGGCCGCCGAAGGCAATGCTGGCACCACCGCGTTCACCTTCACGGTGAGCCTGTCGGCGCCGGCCGGTGCTGGCGGAGTCACCTTTGATATCACAACCGCTGACGGCACGGCTTCGTCAGCCAGCGATTACGCCGCGCTGTCGCTGACCGGGCAAACGATTGCCGCAGGCAACAACAGCTACACGTTCACGGTACTCGTTAATGGCGACTCCACGCCCGAGCCCAACGAGACGTTCTTCGTCAATGTGAGCAATGTGACCGGCGCTACGATTGCCGACGGGCAGGGCGTTGGCACCATCCAGAACGACGACGGTGGCGTCACGCTCACTGTCAGCAACGTGAGCCAGAACGAAGGTAATAGCGGCACCACGCTATTCACCTTTACGGTCAGCCTGTCCGAGCCGGCGCCGGTCGGCGGTGTGACGTTCGATATTGCTACCGCCAATGGCACGGCAACGGCGGGCAGCGACTACATCGCCAAGTCGCTCAGCGCCCAGAGCATCGCAGCAGGAAGCAGCACCTACACCTTCGACGTCGTCGTCAACGGCGACACCTCGTCCGAACCCAGCGAGACCTTCTTCGTCAACGTCAGCAACGTCACGGGCGCACTGAACGCAAGCGCACAGGGGCTTGGCACCATCGTCAATGACGATGTGACGGTCATCCGCATTCATGACGTGCAGGGCACGGGTACCGCCAGCCCGATGGTTGGTCAATCGGTCACGTTGCAAGGCATCGTCACGGCCAATTTCCAGGCGGCGACATCGCTGGGTGGCTTCTACATCCAGGAAGAGGACGCCAATATCGACGCTGATCCGGCGACCTCCGAAGGCATCTTCGTATTTCACTCCGCCACGGCGGTGGCAGTAGGCGACAAGGTCACCGTCACCGGTACTGTCGCCGAACTCGGCACGGCCCCCAACACGCTCACCGAGCTTACGTCCGCCACGGTGCAAATCGTCTCGTCGGGCAATCCGCTGCCGGCGCTGGTGGATGTCAACCTGCCGGTTGCTACCCTGGGTGACCTCGAACGCTACGAGGGGATGCGTGTACGCCTGGTGCAAACGCTGACGGTCAGCGAGCACTTCTCGCTGGCGCGCTACGGCGAGCTGTTGTTGTCTGCGAATGGCCGCCTGCTGCAGCCGACCGAGGTAGTTGATCCCAATGACGATCCGGCGTCGGGCACGTCAAGCAGCGGCGCCAGCAATGTCGCGGCGGTGACGGCCCGCGCGAATCTCAACGCACGTTCGTCGATTCTGCTCGCTGACACCAGCTCGACGCAAAACCCGACGACGATTCCGTTCCTCGACCCGGTCAACAACACGATCCGCCTCGGTACGACGATCACCAACCTCACCGGCATCCTCAACCACTCGTTTGGCAACTATGCCATTCACGCCACCGAAGCGCCGGCTTTCAACTACGCGTCGCGCCCGCTGACGCCACCGGCCGTGGGCGGCAACGTCAAGGTTGCGTCATTCAATGTGCTTAACTTCTTCAACGGCAACGGCGCCGGCGGCGGCTTCCCGACTTCACGGGGCGCCGACAGCGCCTACGAGTTCGGGCGCAAGAAAGCCAAGATTGTGGCGGCGCTCTGCGGCCTCGGCGCCGATGTCGTTGGCCTGCTCGAAATGGAAAACGACGGCAACGGCAGCACGTCGGCGCTGACCGAGTTGACCAACGCACTCACGGCGACCAACGGTTGCGGCAACTGGACCTATGTGCCCAATCCCTCCGGCTGGGGCACGATTCCGGGCAGCACCGACGAAATCCGGCCCGCGCTGATCTATCGCACCACTGCCGTGGCGCCAGTTGGCGCGTCGATGTCACCCAATGACACGGCGTTCAACCAGGCGCGCACACCGGTCGCACAGACGTTCAGCGTAAGTGGCGGGGCCAGCGCCGGGCAAAAGTTCTCGGTCATCGTGAACCACTTCAAGTCAAAGGGGGGCGCCGGCACCGGCGCCGATGCCGACCAGGGCGATGGTCAGGGCAACTGGAACGCCATGCGCAAAGGTCAGGCGTCGGCACTGCTCAGCTTCATCACCACCGTGCAGACGGCAGCCAATGATCCCGACGTGATCATCCTCGGTGACCTCAATGCGTACTCGCAGGAGGACCCGATGGACATCCTGCGCGCGGGTGGTCTCGTCGATCTGGCCAAAGGCGAGCACTCGTACGCCTTCGACGGCCAGTCCGGTTCGCTCGATCACGCGATGGTGACACCGAGCCTGATGACGCAGGTCACCAACGCGGGCATCTGGAACATCAACGCCGACGAGCCCATCGTTCTTGATTACAACGTCGAATTCAAGAACAACCCGAACTGCACCTCGACTACCTGCACGTCGCCGGACTACTACCAGCCGACCCCGTTCCGTTCGTCGGATCACGACCCGGTGTTGGTGGGCATGACGCTCGGAGCACCGTCGCTGGACATTGACGACAGCGCGCCGTCGACGAAATACGACGCCGCGACTGACGGCTTGTTGCTGCTTCGCTATTTGTTGGGCTATCGCGATGCCGCGTTGACTGGCGGCGCCATCGGCGCGGCGGGGCGCCGCGATGCCACACAAATCGCTCAACACATCAGCGACACGCTGTCGCGCTTTGACGTCGACGGCGATGGCCAGACGCTGGCAATGACCGACGGCGTGATGATTCTGCGCCGGATGCTCGGCATCGGCGGTGCCGCTGCCATCACCCAGGGCGTGAAGAACTCCGCTCGCAGTGATGCCGATGTGGTGCTGGCGATTGATGCGCTGAAACCATAGGCTGCGTCAACCATGATTGCCGCACGGCGCTGCATCGCGGGCACGGGTGAACGCCGTCGTGTACCGTTTAGTCGCATGTGGTGCTGTTTTTGAGCAAGTTGATATGGGTTTGAATGGTTCGATCATTGGCGTCTTTGGCAGCCTTCTCCTGCCAGCGCTGCTTTACGCAACCAGCGCTCACGTAGCAGCGCAAACCCCCGCTACGCTTGCTGACCCGGTCACCCAGGTCGCCGCTGGCGGGCAGCACACCTGCACGCTCAGTGCGACCGGTGTCGTGCGCTGCTGGGGCGACAACCAGTATGGTCAGGTGGGTAACAACAGCACTGCGACCAGACAAGTTTTGCCCGTTGTAGTGAGCGGTCTTGCCGGCGTCGTTTCCCTTTCCGCAGGCGCCTTTCACACCTGCGCGCTGCTTGCGGGCGGGGCGGTGAAATGCTGGGGCCGCAATATCACGGGTCAACTGGGCGACGGCAGCACCACGGACCGCTTGACACCGGTGGATGTCGTTGGCTTGAGCAGTGGCGTCGCGGCGCTTGATGCTCGCGGCTTCCATACCTGTGCGCTGATGGTGACGGGGGCGGTGAAGTGTTGGGGCAACAATTCATTTGGCCAACTCGGTGACGACAGCACCACTGATCGCGCGGTGCCCGGTGACGTGGTGGGTCTCGGTGGCGGTATCACGGCGATTGCTGCCGGCGGGTCACACACCTGTGCGTTGAATCAGTCGGGTGGCGTGCAGTGCTGGGGCCTCAACAACGCCGGTCAAGTTGGGGATGGCACCACCACCAACCGTTCAACGCCGGTGCCCGTGGTCGGGCTCGGCAGTGGGGTGGCGGCGCTCAGTCTTGGTTATTACCACAGCTGCGCACTGTTTGTGGCTGGGGGCGTGCAGTGCTGGGGGCTGAACGATCGCGGTCAACTTGGTAACGGCGGCGGCGCTGGCAGTCCGGTTCCAGTGGCCGTGACCGACCTTGCCACGGGCGTCACGGCGATTGCTGCTGGCTACTATCATGTGTGCGCCATCAGCACGGGTGGCGCCGTGAAATGCTGGGGGTGGAACGCCTACGGCAACCTGGGCGACGGCAGCAACAGCAACCGACCGACGCCGGTGGCGGTTAGCAATCTTGGTTCAGGGGTTACAGGCATCAGCGTCGGCGCCGGGCACAGTTGTGCGTTGCTGACTCTCGGCGGCGTCAAGTGCTGGGGCTACAACTTCTTCGGTCAGGTAGGCGATGCCAGTACGTCCAATCGGACGGCACCGGTCAATGT
>Ga0116193_1001654_pt1 | contig 18010 bp, 23 predicted proteins | sample AD_UKC115_MetaG_FD_89892 | JGI IMG/M metagenome (GOLD analysis project Ga0116193, IMG submission 89892) | Active sludge microbial communities of municipal wastewater-treating anaerobic digesters from Hong Kong - AD_UKC115_MetaG | ecosystem: Engineered > Bioreactor > Anaerobic > Digestate... | reverse complement strand
GACGAAGTAGAGAATTGTGGCATTTAAGTGGAGTCAAGGGATAATAAGGCGACCCTTAGCATCGAGAGAATGGAGATATTCTCCTATAAACATTGCTACTGTCCTCCGATGCTTTTCCTCCACTTCGCTCCACTTGACTCCACTTAAATGCCACAATTCTCTACTTCGTCCCGTTTCCCTCTTTTCTTGCACACTTTTTTTAAATTTTTTTACAAAAATTAAACAAAAAAAGGAAGTATTAAAAAAACTTTAAAATTAATTTTTAAAAAAAAAAAAAAAAACAGCAACGTCTTTTTTTTGCTGTCCAGTGTTCTATTTTTCTATTTAATTTTATTATTGAAAGTTAATTTTCAATTTTAAATTTTTATATATTTCATATTTTGAAAGTTAACTTTCATTTTTTTACTTGTACTATTTTTCTTTTTTTTAGGTAAATTATTGCAGACATTTTTTATAAGTGATATAATATGAGCAGGCAGGCACTAATCCGAAAGGCGCACTTATGCAAAACTACGTTTTGCGTGCGTCAGGTGTTTCACACCTGAATAGCAAGGTTTCACCTTGCACCCTGCGGGTAGCTTTATACTTATATTTGAAAGGTGGTGTTTATCGTGGCTTTGTATTCGTTTCATGCTGAAAGGGTAAGTCGTTCTAAAGGTCATTGTTCTGTCCAATATGCTGCGTATCGTTCCGGCTCACATTTGCACGATGAACGCACTGGTAAAGATTTTGACTATAGTAAAAAATGTGACATTATACATTCTGAGATACTAGCTCCTGATAATTCGCCAGAGTGGGTTTATGATAGAGAAAAGCTTTGGAATGAAGTTGAAAAGGTGGAGAAAAGAGCAGATGCTTATTTGTGTAAACAGTTTATAGCTCCACTTCAAAGAGAACTAACAAAAGAGGAAAATATAAAACTTGCTCGTGAATATTTTAAAGATATGTTCGTAAATGAAAAGGGTGTTATAGTTGATTTATGTATACATGATAAAGGGGACGGAAATCCTCATGCTCATGCAATGGTTACATTAAGAACAATAGACGGTGATAAATTCTCAAAAACCAAACGTCGTGATATGGACAATGAGTTTAAAAAAGGCAAAGTTACAAATGTTGATGTCTTAATTGAATGGCGTGCAAAATGGGCTGAATATACAAATAGATATTTAGAAAAAGCAAACGTTAAAGAAAGGGTTGACCATCGCAGTTATAAAGACCGTGGAATTGATAAAGTACCGACTAAACATTTAGGTGTTAAAGCTCACCATTTAGAATTAAAGGGAGTACGTACAGAAATAGGAGATATAAACAGAGCTATTGAAAAGTTTAACAAAGAAAAGATTGTTGAACTTGAAAAATATAAAGAACTTAAAAAGCAACTCGAAGAAGCAAAAGCAAAACTTCATGTAAAATACAAGTTCAAAAATAGTGACGATGCATTATATTTTAAGATAAAAAATAGTTATAGAAAACAATTTCCACAGGCTCGATATTTAACAACTAATGGAGCTATGGCAATACACAATTTAAACAATCATTTAGGCAAAACAGCAACTATAAAAGCTATATATGAAATGTACACTTTATTATTGAAATCCGTTGAACTGGATAGAAAATTAATAGAGGAAATTCAAAAAACAATTGATGCTAAAAACATAAAAACTGAAATACAAAAGAATCAGGATAAAAAGGCAGAACTGCAAAAAGGTCTATTCGGTAAGGTGAAAAATAAATCTGAAATTGAGCAGTTGACACAGGTAATTGAGCGGTTAGAATATCGATTAAATAATACTGGTTTAAATCCAGATAGTATAGACCAAAAGATAAAAGACCTTAAAGAAACTAAAGTCAAGAATGATAAGTCAGTAGAAACATATAAGAAAGTTTCAGAAGCTAAAAAAGGAATTGAAGAGGCAAGAAGGAGAGCCGAAAGAAAAGCTTACTTTAAAAATAAATATAAAAAGCAACAGAGGGAAGATGACAGAGGAAGGGAAAACGGTTATAGCAGATAAAGGAGGGAATTGTATTGAAAAACATAGTTAGAAGAAAGACCAGTATTGCTCCTTTAATAATTATTGCAATTTGTATATTGGGATTTGGTAGTTATTTTGTGCTTCATATGGCTATTGTTTCAACTCCTAGCAACTCAGAAATAATAAAAATTATGTCAGATGCTATGGAGCATATGAGAAACAACCCATTAGGTTTGACTTGGAATGACAGCATCCAAAAAAACTTCTTGGAGTATGAAAAATGGTGGTTGATATCATTCTTTGTATTGATACTTGTGGTTTATTCTTCACAGGGAATTGGAAAAAGTGAATTTCATGGAATGGAACATGGCTCTGCAAGTTGGGCAACTGAAAATGACTTAAAGTCTTTCAGAAAACCATCATCAACAATAATTGGGCATAGATTGTATTTACAGAAACATGACCCTAAAAAGGAGTATAACCAAAACAGGTTTGTAATTGGTGCTCCAGGAACAGGTAAGACCTTTGGTGATGTTAAACCTAATATTTTGTTAGCCCAAGATAATTACATAGCAACAGATATAAAAGGCGAAATACTAAGAGATACAGGCTACAGGCTTACACAAGAAGGTTATACAATTAAAGTGTTAAACCTTATATCTATGTCTCACTCAATGAGATTTAACCCATTACAATACATAAAAGATGATGAAGATGTCATATCCCTAACAGATACATTTTTGCGTAATACTGATAACGGGAAAACAACAAATGAAGATGGTTTTTGGTCAAAAGCTGAAAAGGCACTATTACAAGCAATAATATTTTACATATATAAAGAATTGCCACCAGAGGAAAGAACTTTATCAAACTGTTTAAGACTTCTTGTTATAAATGTTGATTTAGATACTTTTGATGAGAAAAAGGCTAAAAGCTCACTACAAATATTAGACGGTTTATTCCAAGAGATAGCCGAACGTGATCCTGATCACCCAGCAGTTCAAAACTATAAAATTTTCAAACTCTCTGGGGGAGACACAACATCAGGAATATTGGTTGGATTAGCTGTAAGATTTTCATTATTTACTGTTGAAAAGGTGAAAGAGCTTACATCAACTGATGAAATGGAACTTGATAAACTAGCAACTGAAAAGATAGCAATATTTTGTATAATACCTGAAACAAATAGAGCTTTTGACCTGATAACAGCTATGTTCTTTAGCAAACTATTTGAGCATGTTATTTGGATGGCTGACAATGTTTACAATGGAAGTTTGCCAAGAAGAGTTAAATTTATTATGGATGAATTTAGGAACTGCGGTTATATACCAAATGTAGACGGATATTTAAGTACTGTTCGGTCACGTAATGTTAGCATAACCCCTTATATACAAGAGTTATCACAATTACAAGAAAAATATAAAGATAGTTGGAAAGCAATTATAGGATGTTGTGACACTTTTGTTTTTATGGGTTCCCCTGAAACAGAAACACTTAAATATATTAGTCAAAAGTTAGATAAAACAACCGTACAAGTTAACTCAAAGTCCTATAATTTTGGTTCCAGAGGTGGAAGAACAGAATCAATAAACTACATAGAAAGGGACTTACTAAAACCAAATGAAATATCAGAGATTGTAACTCCTGAAAAGCAAATAGTATTTGTTAAAGCTACAAAGCCGATTTTTTGCGACAAATTTAAAACTAAAAAATCAAAGCTATATCAATATATGCCAGATAGAAATAACCCCAATGACCCAAGAAGAACAGATTATACTAAAATAAGGGAAAAACAGGACTTGTCAAATGGAAAAAATGATGTACAATATTATGAAACTATAGAAATGGTTGTTAATGGTTTAGATGACATTTTAGCCGATTTAGGCTAAAAATAAATTGTTGCATGGTCTGTAACTGCTAGAACAGCCACAGACTGCGAAGGTATCCAAACTAAAGCCCTTTACCTACACAAGATTTATAATCCCAAGCAACAGTAATATTTTATATTACAAAGTCTTAATTTTCAATAGGGATAAACTGGTGTAGGGGGATACCCTACATTTTTTAATTGCATTAAGGAGGTGAACACTAGAGAAAATAGCAATTTTTAAAAATGACCAAGGGGCAAAATCAAAATATATTTTAGGAGGAATTTGAAATGAAAAGTAAAAAATTAACAAAGGTGTTGTACATGGTAATTACAATGATTTTAACAGTAGTCCTAACCTCAGTAATTTGTTATGCAGCACCTCTAGACGGATACAAAGGATTCGATGAACTAAAAAAATTACTTAAAGACATTCTAACAATTGTGGCTGGTTTTATGGCAGTTATAGCAGTAATATTCTTTGCTTATTCTATGATTGGTGACAGACCAGAACAAAAACTAACAGCCTTGAAAGTAATGGCTGGTGGTGGCTTGATATTCATGTTAGCACAAGGTATAGATAACTTCTTTTAGTGAAGAGCCGAAAGGCTCTTTTGCTTAAAGAATACTGGACAGCAAAAAAAGGAAAATGACTTTTGAAAGTTAATATTCAAAGTTTTTGTAATACAAAACAAAGAAGCCGGTCAGGATCTCCAAAATGATTTTGTATTACATATTTAAAAATTGTAATACGATATTTTCTTCCTGATGCGGAGCTGCTGAGGGACTATGTATTACATTAACTTAAAGAAAGAGGTCATATAAAATGATTGAGGTTAAACTACCTAAAGATATAGCTAATTTTCGCCCTAAACATGTATTGAATTTAACATTGAGAGAATTTACATTCGGTCTTATTGGTTTAGTTGCAATGCTTTATTACTATCTAATGGGGCGATACATCTATAAATGGAATATGGAACCCACTTCAATAACCTCGTGGTTAATATTTGGTGCTGGGGGATTTATAATAGCTATTGGTTTTTTCAGGTGGCACAATATGTCACTTGAACAAATCATATTACAAGGGATTAAGTTTTTATTAACCCCAAGGAAACGTATATATCACAACAATAACGATTTAATGGAGGTCATTGACCATGGTGAAAATAAACTTCAAAGAGATTATATTAAAACCAAAGAAAGACAGAATATCAATTCCAAGAAGAGTACAAACAACGCTACCCTTCCGCCAGATGCTGTCTAATGGAATGTTAGATGTAGGAAATAATATATATAGCAGAACTATAAACATTGGAAATATTAATTATTCATCTTCAAAAGATGTTGATAAAAAAAGCGTATTCAACCGTTACAGCAATATTTTAAACGCTTTGCCAACAGACGTTAATTGTCAGCTATATTTGACCAATGAAAAAATTAATAAGGATGATCTTTTATCTGATTTATCAGTAGATACTACTGAAAGTGAATATTCAGAACAGGCACAAGAATATAACGAAATTATATCAGACAAAGTAACCGAAGCATATCAGGCAACAGCAAGAAAAAATATAAAAATGGTGGTTAGTGCCACAGGTTCAACCCCTGAATCTGCTGACAATAAAATGAAAACTCTGATAGATGCCGTTGCAGAAGATTTTAAAAAGGTTGGTAGCAGAGTTGATAAAGCAAATCTTGAATCAGTAATAGAAGGATTGCACACTTTTTATAATCCGTTGAATAAAGAAGAAGATTTCAGCAACATATGGAAACAGGGGTTAGCTGTAAAAGATATAATATCTCCTGCACATATGAAATTCAACATTAACCATTATCAAATGGGAAACTTTTTCGGTCGTGTAATGTTTTTCAAAGGATTCCCAAATAAAATTAATGATGCAATATTATCTGATTTATTGTCTTTGCCTTATACCATGCAAATATCAATACACATAGAACCTAAAAACTCAGGTGAGGTAATAAAAAAGATAACAAGGCAATTAACACATCTACACGCAAATAAAATGAGCTACACTAAAAAAGGAGGATTGACATTAGACCCATATGTTCCAGCAGATTTAAAAAAGTCTATAGCAGAAACAAATGAGTTACTTGAAGCAATGCAACAAGATAAAAAATTATTCTTTGTATCTATATATGTTAACGTTTTAGCAGTATCTAAAGAATTATTAGATACTAGAACAGAAGAGATAAAGGCAAAGTGCAGAAAACACCTTATAACATGTGAAACACTCCACATGCAACAAGAAGAAGGTTTGGCTTCTGTTCTTCCAGTGGGGAATGATAAATTAAAAATTAAACGTGCTTTATTGACTGATTCATTAGCGGTTTTTATGCCTTTCACAAGCCATGAAATTGTAGAAATTGGCGGTTATTATTATGGAATTAACCAAATAACAAAAGCTTTAATCCTTCTTAACAGAAGGAAAATGAAAAATCAAGCAGGTTTTGTAATTGGTACACCGAGGTCAGGTAAAACTTTTAAAGTAAAATGGGAAGCATTAAATACTAGGCTTCGTCATCCAGAAGACTATATAATTTTTATAGACCCTGACAACGATTACACACCGTTTGTCGAATACTTAGGTGGTGAAGTTGTACGTCTTGGTACTAATACTTATATGAATGCAATGGAAATTAATCGTGACTATGGTTTAGGGAAAGACCCAGTTAAAGAAAAGTCAGTATTTATACTTTCATTTTTTGAGACTATAAAAGGAAAAATTGAACCTTCCGAACGTACCATAATTGACCGATGCGTTAAAGAGGTATATAAAGAGCTAGTTGAACACGATTATGACCGCCAATACATGCCTACTCTAAAAGATTTACTTAAAACATTAGTAGATGCACCTGAAAAAGAAATTACAAAAGCACTAATTACACCATTAGAAATATATGTAACTGGTTCACTAGACTATTTTGCACACCATACCAACGTTGACCTTTATAATAAAATGACATCATTCAATTTGTTTGATATTACGGACTTAAAACTTAGGCAATTAGCAATGATGACTATTTGTGATTATATATGGAATCGGCTATGTAATAACTTTAAAGAAGGAATACATACATGGATTAATGTTGATGAATTCCAAACTTTCTATGGTGCAGATTCTGAGTATATGGCTGTATTCTTTAATGAGTTTTTCAGGAGAAGCCAAAAAAAGGGTGGTATACCAACGGGAATTACTCAAAACATAACTGCAGTATTAAACAACCAGAATTCATCATTAATGTTCCAGAACTCTGAATTTTTCTTACTCTTTAGACAATCGCAACTTGATAAATCAGCTATTAAAGAGTTGTTAAAAATGAGTGATGAACAACTGGAAAGGTTAGATGACCCAGACGAAGGGGAAGGAGTTTTAGTCTATCGTAAAAGTGTAATCCCCTTCAAAGATATTATTCCAGCAAATACTAACACTTATAAAGCCCTTACTACAAAATTCAGTGATAGACAGGAGGCTTTGAAGAAATGAAAAGGCTAATATTTTGTTTTACCCTTATAGCAATGTTATTAATACCTTTAGTGGTGTCGGCAGCTCCGACACCCTCCCCTGCTCCGACATCTTCTCCAACAGTTGAAGAAGATGATTCAGGAATACTAACAGGTTTAGGAGATATATTTAGAAGTATAGTAGATTTGCCAGGAAGGATAATAACAGATGGATTAAAGAGGTTAGCAGAAGTACTCAATCAAGGTATGTCAACAGCAATTATAAATAACTTACGTTTTTATCTATCTGTTTTTACCGACTTTTTAAAAGGAGGAGATAACAACATATTTAATGACCCAACCGTAAGAGCAGTAAGTGATGTTATGAAACCTGTTGCCTACAGTATTATAACTATATTATTTTTAATTGGAATGTCAAAAGCAACAATAAACCTAGAAGTAGTAAGTACAGAGGTCGCAATAAAATATGGTCTTATGCTTGTTATAACCAAAATATTTGTTGACAACACTTCATGGGTTCTTCAAACTATATGCGGAGCAAATAACTTTTTAACTTTAAAAATTTTAGATATGACAAGTGTAAGTATAGAAAATTTATATGATGTTTCCAGAGCATGGAATGACGGTCTAGCTCCTTCCTCAACTATAGATGAAGAAATAGGTTTATCTGTATTGTTTATTGTATTTGCTATGGTTGCATTACTGGCTGCCGTTGCTATGTTTATAGTCCTGATACTCAGGCAAATACATCTAGCTGTTATGATTTGTGTAGCTCCTTTATTTTTTGCAACTATGATAGTTGATGTATCAAATTTTGTATTTAGAAACTTCCTTATGAACTTTATAGCCGCTGTTTTCCAAACTACCTTTATGGCTGTAGCATTAGCAATTTTCTGTGGAAGTATACAAAGTTACTTATCAGGAACAGTACTTGGAATAAGTGGTGGATTTGTTGGCATGTGCATAGGTATAATAGGATTAAGCTTCTATATGGTAAAAACTCCAAGTACAATAAATCAAATACTTGGTGCTAATGGACATGGTGGAGGAATTAACGTTGCATCAATAGCAGCTCTATTTGCAAGAGCCTAAAAAGGAGGAACTGAAATGCGAAAAAAAGCCAATACAAAATTAATTATAACCGTTGCTTTATTGTTTCTCACATTAATAGTAGGATATTTTATATCAGGAAAGAAGAATAAACCCCAAGAAGTAGCAACACCAATTCAAACGCCAACACAAACAATTAAAGAGAATGAAGATGAAGAGATATATTTTTCTGACGGATACTATTATCATCGTGTAATTGACTGTACAGAAAGGAAAAGTAATATGTCTGAATCCATAAAGTTTTCAAAAAGAGGTTGTGAATTATATGGAGACAAACCATGTCCTAAATGTTGCCCAGAAGAGTATAAGGAGTATATGGACAAAAATAAATAGTTTGAAAATTAACTTTCAAAAAATATTAAAGGAGTGTTGACCATATGGAACTAGAAGATAAATTCTTAGAAACAATGCAAGTATTAAAAGGTATTGCTGACAGTATAAAACGTGAAGCACAACAGAAGAATAACAGTAAAGTACAAGAACAGTTAAAGGAACTTATTAAAGGTTTTAAAGATGAATTAGAGAAAGGCAACGCATCACGAAAGGAATTGGCTGATAAATTAAATGAATCAAAAGATTTAAAGCCAGAAGAAATAGAAAAAAAACAAGCACAAGAAAAAGTGGAAATGTCAAAACTAGATAAATACTTATTTGAAAAACTTGATGACGTAAGGACAAAGGCTGAAAAGTTAGCAAAAGATAATAACATATCATGGGCAATATGCAAGGAATTTAAGCCTAAACACAGCAGAGACAGTATTAAAAGCACTCTCGATTTACTAATTGATAAAGCTAAAAACAAAGTTGAACAGCAAGATAGGAATACCAGCAAGGAAAAAGTAAAGACACTTGAACCTAAAGAAGAAAAAACAAAAACCAAAAGCAGATAATGTAATACATTCTCACTCTGCAGCTCTGCATCCAGGGAAAAGGATTGTATTACAATTCTAAAAAAATAGAATACTGGACAGCAAAAAAAGGAATTGGAATTGGAGGTTTTTGCTGTCCAGTATTTATTTTATGCTACCTGTAAAAAAGATTGATTTAATGCTTTTAAACTGTCTCTAATTTCATAAATTAATTTCACATCAGGATTAACAAACCTTACATATTTTGATTTTAGCCTGTAAGTGTATGAAATTACTTTTGATGATATTTCTAAAGTTGGGCTATCTTCTGAAAAAGATTGAAATTTGAAAGAAACAGAGTTTGTATATAAATTACTTTGAGAATAATAGAAATCAATTATGCCATGTTCTAGAGTATATTGAACATGAGTATTTATGTTATCAAATGTTGATATGCGGTTCTGCATCAAGCTTTTAATATAAGGCTTTAAATTACTGTTTATGTATTGTTTTAATTCGGAAAGAGCTTCTAAATCAAAATCGTTTAAATCCTTTTCATTCACATTAGTTAGATATTTAACCTTAGTATATATCCTAATATACGCTAAAATATAATCTTTAACACTATTAATTTGGTATATTTCAAGTTTATTAGCAAAAAACTTACTTACGTTTAATTTAGGAAAAAACTTGTATGCATTTTTATCAATTATATTGATTATATACAGAACTCCCAGAAAACTAAGTATCATATACATGTTAAAGTCCTCCTTTCAAATATTGGCGATAGTTCAAATTTAAAATCTTTGCATTCTTCACCCTTTATTGAAGCATTAACGATAATATCCACTGTATTAGAACTTGATACAAATTCCTTTTGAATATTCGATATATTTAAAATAAAGTATACTGTAGAATCAGGAATACCAATATATCTTACTTTCGCTATCAATTTATCACCAACTATAGTAACTGGTACATTTTTAACAACAGTATTAATACCAAATTTTTTCTTTCGAGGTTCTATAGTGTAAAAAGAATCTCTAAAGTGGTACATACTTTCAGTCTTATGAAAAATAAAGCGTTCCAATTCAATTTTATTAAAGTTATCTTTCTTTTTCCAAAACCAAAACATATCAATTTTCCTCCTTGTTTTCTATTGGTTTGAATTGGGAAGGTTTTCCCCCTGACGTTTCAGAACATACTTTACAAAGCTCAGTTCCTTTATTTTCGCATATTTTACAATCTTCAATCATTTTAAAGAAACCCCCTTTCATGGATTTAACTATTAACTTATCAAGTTTTTGAGATTCTTTTATAACCCTTGGAAATAATAAATCTATTGAGTTCTCAAGGGTTTGATATAATTTTAGACGGCATTTTTCCAATGCACTCAATAAAGACACCCCCATATTGTTAGTTGGGGTAAAAGAGGGTATAATTAATTGTTGTTGGTGTCCGTTTTAGTCTTGGCAGATTGTCGGGCATCCATCACAGGGGGGGACTTTTTAAGTCCCTTCCTCTTTTACCTTGTAATACAAAATACCGGCTCCGGCCAGGAGAATCGAATTAATTTTGTATTACATTTTTTATAGCTCTATCACAGCTACCTATTCCCCTTTTCAGTTTTTCTATATCATCACTTAGTTGTTTGAAGGAACTTTCTAGCCATGATACACTACTAAGCTTTGTATTCAAATCCTGTAACCTTTTTTCCCTTTCCTTAATAGCATTATCCAGAGCTTTTATTTTTTCTTTCTTTTCCTTCTCAGTATCTTTGAAATATCTAACCAGTTTATGGAATTTATCTGAGAAATTATCTCCATCAAAGCTATTAATATAATCCTCAACATCTTTTTCAAATCTCATTGTTCTTGGTACACTCTTAGCCATTTTAAACCTCCATTGTAATACAATATTTTTGATGCCAGTCGGATCTCCTGAAGGTATCCGTATTACATTTGAAACTTAACTTTCAAAAACCCCCTTCCTTTTTTTGCTGTCCAGTTATTCTTTTAATTTGTTGGTGTCAATACCAATCAAGTCAAGCAGTTCCGAAGCCTTTTTATTCATTACGTTTTCGCCTTGAAAACTTAACAGATATTTTACGTCATAAAGCAAGTCAATAGCTAATTCAGCAATTTTACTGTAGTCTCTCATGCTTATCCCTTCTATTGCCTGAATATGTTGTATTTTTTGTGCTACTTCCTTACTAAGTGAGAAATTAACCTTGTACTTATCTCCCTGCATTGCTTTGTTAACCGGAATTGATTTATATACAGTATAATTATTATACTTCTCAACTTCTTTACTTGTCATCTTCTCAACTTCTTTTATAGGTTTATTTACTTTTCGTGCTTCTTGTCCTATTTCTCCAATAATATCAAAACCTTTTCTTTTGTTATCTGACACGCTCTTCAACCTCCTTTGTAAGTTTTATATATTCATGTGATACTTTACTGTTTTTATCAAACAAAACTATGGGTTTACTTTCAAATTCACTTTCTACGACTTTAACAGCTTTTGAAATAACTGTTTTAAAAACAAGGTTGTCAAGTTGTTCCTGTAGTTGTTGTCTAATTTCTTTTGATATACGAGTGTTTGTATCATCTTGGGTGACAACTACACCTGCAATAGATATATTTTCATTTAAGTGTTCACGCACTTTTTCAATGGTGCTGAAAAGATTTTTTAATCCTCTCAAAGCGTATTTTCCGACACGAACAGGAATAATTACATGGCTTGAAGCAGAAAGGGAATTTATAGACAATAGACCCAGTGAAGGGGGGCAGTCTATAATTATATAGTCAAAATCGTTAATGACTTTCTTTAATGCTTTTGCAAGAACTAGTTCTCTGCTCATGGCATTCATTAAAGAAACTTCTGTGGAAGCATGAATTATATTTGCAGGAAGTAAATAGAGGTTTTCAATGTCTGTTTCTTTTATTGCATCAACAACAGGGACACCTTCGACCATTACATCATAAATATTCTTCTCATTGTCGTACATGTCAAAACTTTCTGAGCAGTTCCCCTGTGGGTCATTATCGATAAGGAGAACTTTTTTTCCGGTTAGTGCAAGACAAGTAGAAACATTTACAGATGTTGTTGTTTTGGACACTCCCCCTTTTTGTGAAAATACAGAAATAACTTTAGCTTGCATTTTATCAACTCCTTCATTTTTAATATCTTATAAGTATTTTACCACACAGAAGTATAGAAGTCAAGAAATATAGAAGTATAAAAGTATAGATATAAATTGAAAGTTTACTTTCAAAAATAGTAATTTCTTAATTTTCAGTTGCTATAAATATTCTGTCAAAATTCTTATTTATTCTGCATACAAAAATATGTGTAGCTCCTGAACCTATCCTATATTTTTTATTTATATCTTTGTAGGAATTGGGTTCGTAAATTTCCAATTGTTTCATAAGGTCAGTAAGTTTCATTTCAGGAAAACCTTTTAAAAGGTTTTCAAAAACTTCTATGGTTTCTTTTTCTTGCGGTGTAATGTTTTCTTCATACTCAAAATTAATCATAAAAAAACCTCCCTTGGATGATAAATATAGTGTTTCTTATGAATTATATTATACAGAAGGTTAGAAGTCAAGAAGTATAGAATTGCAGAAGTAATTCCGTAGATTGGGAAAAATCGTTGATATTTTACCGAATACTCTTTACATTTTTGCTGTCCCGTAATTTCTTATAGAAAAAACTACACCTAAAACCATAATAAATAATATATGCTTGCGAACTTTAAAAAGGCTGTTCAATCCCTTTTGTAACAAGGTTTTGAGTTACTTTAATAGATTATTGCTCTCAGATAATGGTATTATTGCTCTGAAATAATTACATTATTCCTCTGCAATAATACCATTCTAATAAATTACTTTAAAAGGGTATTAAATATTATTGCTCTGAAATAATAACATTATAGCAATTTACTAGAATGAATTTTTAAAAAAGTACTTGAAAACATTCTAGTAAATTGCTATAATGTTGGGAAATATTATAAAAGGGAGAGTTACGAATGCCAAGAATTATAGAATCACATGAAAAAGTTGAGATTGACCAAAATGGTGTATCTCGCAAAACAACACAAAACATAACTAAAAGGTACGAAGATGAGCCAGAGTATGTGAAAGTTTACCTTGATACTATTCTATATTTAAAAGACCTCCCAAAAGGTTTTAATTCTATTCTTCTAGCTTTCTTGAGACATATGACTTATGCAAACTTTCATAACAGGGAGAAAGGACAAATAATTTATGTTAATGCTAGTATGAAAAAAAGCATAGCAAATGACTTGGGGGTTAGTGTAGCAAGAATAAATCAAGCTTTAACTGAATTTACAAAAGGTGAAATTTTCTATAGGGTTGATACTGGAACTTATAAAGTTAATGCCCACCTGTTTGGTAAAGGTGACTGGCAGGATATAAAGGAAATAAGAATGCAAGTAAACTTTAACGCAGAAGGAAAAAGTGTAATGAGTGTTATTGAAAAAAAGAATACAAAGAACCATTTAAAAATTGTAGCAAGTGAAAATCCTTTTGATGAATAAATGTAATACATAGTCACTTTGCAGTTCCGCATCCGGAAGAAAATATTGTATTACAATTAAGAAAGAAGGTGAAACAATGAGTGAAGCAGTAAATAAAGAGGAAATTAAAAAAGCTCGTCAGGCTGACCTTGCACAGTATTTAAAATCAAAAGGCATAAACTTAGAAAAGGATGGTAGACGATACAGGCACCCAGAACACAAAAGTTTAGTTTTCACTAAGAACGCTTATTTCTGGAACTCCCGACAGGAACACGGAAACGCTCTGGATTATGTTACAAAATATTTGAATATGGATTTTACAACTGCTGTAAAGGAACTATCACAATTTAATAGAAGCTCTATTCTGAGCAAAGAACAGAGCTTCAAAATAAAAGATATAGAATTAAATCCAAACATGCAAAGAGCAGTTGCATATTTGAATAAAACACGCAGTATTGATTATAGCATAATTCAAGACCTTATTAAAAATAAACTTTTATATCAGAGCAAAGAGAAGTCAAATATAGTATTCCCAATCCGAAACGAGAAGGGAAATATTGTTGGTGCTGAATTTAACGGAACGTTATCGGACAAAAGATTTAAAGGTATTGCAGAAAATAGTGAATATGGTTATGGGTACAATCTCCGCACATCAGAAATAAAAGACCTGAAACATTATCTTTATTTTGAAAGCTCTATTGATATGATAAGCTACATAAATATCCAACAAGACAAAGGTGCTTTAGACCGTCTAAAAGACTGTATATTCGTTTCTATGGGAGGATTGAAGGTAAATATAGTACAACATACACTAAAAGCCTTTAAAAGCGAAAATAAGCCTAATATTTGCCTGTGTGTAGACAATGACGAAGCCGGAAGGAACTTTTGCGACTTAGTTACTAAAGAACTGGAAAACGAAAATATTAAAATTATAAAACCTAAGATTGGAAAGGATTGGAACGAACAACTCAAAAATATAAAACAGGCGAAAGGGGATTTGAGCATGGAAGAAAAAAAGTATTTCAGTTATGAGGAAGAAATGGCGGATAGATTAGGTCTTGACGATGATTTTTACGAGTTTATGAAAAGTAATATTGTTGAAATAGAATTAACTAGAGATCAGGCAAGAGAATTGCAAAACCTATGCCTAAATATAATATCAAAAGAAAATGAATTAAAGGCAATTGAAACTTTAGATAGTTCTAAAATGAAACCAGAAGCACAAATTAACCATAGCCTGAGAAAATTGGAAGAGAGTATAAAAGGTAATAAACACAGTGAAAGCACTTTAAATATGGCAAAACAAGCACAGGACGAATTGTCTATAGTTAAAGAAAAGTTTGAACTAAACAAAACCTTTATTCCGGTTCTTCTGGATGCAGCTCACCACGAGAATACGAAAATGGATAATATAATTAAATGCACTAAGGATGAGATACCTAACTTACAGGGTTATAGTAAAGAATCACAAGAAAAATACGTTGATACAATGGCTAAAAGAAAAGAGTGTCTCTTAGAAGCTACTGAGAAGTTAAATAAAAGAATTACTGGACAGCAAAAAAAGGAATCCCTTGACCAACGCATTGATAGGGTAAAAAAAACACTTGAACAGAAACCACAAAGCAAGGAACACACCCAAGAAATAAAACATAGTCGCAGTAGGTAAGCATGTAATACAAAATCAGGCTAAAGCTCCAGGCCGAAAGATATATATTGTATTACACAAATATTTCTATACTTCTATATAGTATAATATTATTATTAATAAACTTGAAGGGAGATTTTTAAAATTATGGATGAGAAAGCATTTGAGCTTTTAACTAAAATGTATTCTGAAATGCAGGAAATGAAGTCGGAAATAAAAGAAATGAAACAAGATATTAGCAATATTAATCATACGGTTGTAAGAATAGAAAACAGCCACGGTAAAAGGTTAGAGGCATTATTTGAAGGGTATCAGGCAGTATATGAGAAACAGCAGGAACATGATAAACGCTTTGATACCATAGAGAGTAAACTAGAAAAGCATGATTTAGAAATCAAGGTTATAAAAGCTGTAAAGTAGATTAATAATGGGCGAAAGCCTATTATTTTTTTAATCAACGTTGAAAGTTAACTTTCAATAAATACTTCTATACTTCTTGACTTCTATATGTTATAATTAATTATACTCAAACAGTTGAAAGGAGCGGTTTTCATGGCAAATATAAAAATGGCAGTTGAAGAATTACACAAAGCTTTTCATTTTCTAAATAAGCATAAATTTAACTCTGAACTTCCTGAGCCTGCAATTGTGATACAGAATCAAGGGAAACATAAAAATACTTATGGTTGGTGTAGCATTGACCCAATTTGGAATGACAGCGAAAGAGAAGAGAAGAAACACGAAATAACTATTTGTGCTGAATACCTCAACAGACCGTTATATCAATTGATGTCCACATTATTACATGAAATGGTACACTTACACAATATATTAAATGGTATTAAGGACGTTTCAAGGGGAAACACATACCACAATAAAAAATTTAAGCAAACAGCAGAGGAAAGAGGGTTAATAATTACTTTCAATGAAAAAATCGGATGGAGTATTTCAGAACTTAACGAAGAAAGTAAGGCACTAATTGATACTTTTGACCTGAATGAAGAAGCCTTTACCATAGCAAGAATGGGATTTCATGCAGAAGGAAAGGCAAAGAAAAAATCATCCATGAGAAAATATATTTGCCCTGAATGCGGTCAAAGCATCAGGGCAACCAAAGAAATAAATGTAATTTGCGGTGATTGTGACGTTCCGTTCTTACTAGAGGAAACAGAAGATGAAGATTAACCTTTATCTTCTTTCTTTACCTGTCTTTTACAAAATTCTCCATTTGATTGTAATTATTTTGTCCTCCTTTTATTATAAAACTTTTTAAAGGTTCTCTTAATACATATGTAAGAAGTAAAAGCATTGCAATAACTATTACAATTACAGCTTTAAAACTTAATTCAATAAAAAAATTTTTTAACTCGTTCATTTTTATTCTCCTTTTTCCGTAATACAAATTTATGCCGGTGAGCCTGTTGGTTCATTTATATTGGTATTACAAATTAATGTAATACAATATTCCCTTCAGGATCTCCAGCTGCAACATGATTATGTATTACAATTCTTTTTAACCTAATTTTAAAAATTCATCACAAAACCTTTTAAAATAGACCATGAACAAATTAATAATAATACTAAAGAAATAACCCCTGTTAAAAGCCTTATATAAACAAAAGGCATTACAGGTGTTAAGCATCCATTTGATTCTCCAACACTAACAATTTTATTACAAATAAAAAATATTAGAAAAACTACACCTGTAATTATATATAAAGTAATCATAATTCATCTCCTCTTCTTTTCTTATTATTCATTTGTTTTCGGCTGTTCTTGCTCCTCAGTTTTTTCTTCAAATTCTTTCATTATGGAATTGAACCACTCTAAAAATTCAGGCTTATTTACAAGTCTATCTTTGAATGCATTAGCTTGCTTTAAATTTTTCATTCCAATAGTATCCATTGTACTACCAATTTGAATTAATCTTCTTGTTCTTTTTTTACGTTCTTCTTCTTTAACTTTGTTTAAAAACTGTTGTTTTTGTGCTTGAAGTTGTTTTATTCTTTCGTCCAAATCTTTTAATTTCTCATCAGGTTTTTTAGGCACTAAAATCATCCTTTCATTCTTATTTCTTTAACCATCTTACAAATAATAGAACTGCAACAATAATCAATATTGTTCTGATAATACCAATCTGAAATCCGTCTTTAATAATCCAATGAACCAGAAAAGTTTGTTTCAATTTGTTTTCAACAATTGAAGAAAGCCAACATAAAAAGAGAATAACTGTAACAGCAGAAATTCCAAGTAATAACCTTCTCATATATCACACCCTTTACCCTTTTGACGCTTTTTAAATTATTTTACCATAATTACTTAAGACATGGAAGTATTAAAAACACTTGAAAGTTAACTTTCAAAAAAAAAAAAAAAAACATTAATTTTTTTTTTTTTTTTTTTTTTTTTTTTTTTTTTTTTTTTTTTTTTTTTTTTATTTTTTTTTTTTTGTTTTTTTTTTATTAATTTGGTGTTTTTTTTTTTTTTTTTTTTTTTTTTTTTTTTTTTTTTTTTTTTTTTTTTTTTTTTTTTTTTTT
>Ga0116193_1001647_pt1 | contig 18045 bp, 13 predicted proteins | sample AD_UKC115_MetaG_FD_89892 | JGI IMG/M metagenome (GOLD analysis project Ga0116193, IMG submission 89892) | Active sludge microbial communities of municipal wastewater-treating anaerobic digesters from Hong Kong - AD_UKC115_MetaG | ecosystem: Engineered > Bioreactor > Anaerobic > Digestate... | reverse complement strand
TTGGCTTTAAGCCTTCATGCTGCAAATGATAAAAAAAGAAGCGAAATAATGCCCATCAATGATACTAATAATATTCAATCATTAACAGAAGCGTTGAATTATTTTTATAAGCATACAGGCAATGAAATAACATTTGAATATATTTTGTTTAAAAATTTCAACGACTCACAAAAAGATGCTGATGAATTAGTAAAACTATACAGACAAATACCTGTGGATTTAATAAACATTATAGAATACAATACGATAGAAAATGCAAGTTTTGATAAGCCAGATGAAAATGTTACCAATAATTTTATGGAATATTTAGCAAGCAAAAGAGTAAATGCAAGATTAAGAAAAAGTAGAGGAAAAGATATAGATGCAGCTTGTGGGCAACTTGCCAATAAAGGCTGATATAGAAATTAATTTTATCTTCACACAAAATTGATATAAAGAAAAATATGAGCAATGAATTACAAAAACCAATAGTAGGTTTTACTTGTGGCGATTTGAATGGTATAGGAATAGAATTAATTATTCGTTCATTACACGATAGTCGTATTTTAGATATATGCACACCTGTTATTTTTGCAAGTAATAAGTGTATAAATTTTTACAGAAAAAGTTTACCCGAAATAAATTTTTCTTACACAAGCTGCAAAGATTTTAATAGATTAAACTCAAAGCAAATTAATGTATTTAATTGCTGGGAAGAAGAAGTATCTATTACTCCTGGTGAGTTGAATGAAGTAGGCGGAAAATATGCTTTACTTTCATTACAACGTGCTACAAAAGCTTTGAAAGAGGGCGATATACAAGCATTAGTTACAGCACCAGTTCATAAAAAAAATATTTACAGCGAATCTTTTAAATACAATGGTCATACACCTTATTTTAAAGATTATTTTGAAGTAAAAGATGTAGCCATGTTAATGGTTGCAGATAATATGAAAGTAGGTCTTGTAACAGAACATGTACCTATTGCACAAATTGCAAAACACATAACCAAAGAAAATATTTTAAGTAAACTAAACATTATTCACAACAGTTTACAAAAAGATTTTGGTATAGATAAACCATTGATTGCAGTACTTGGATTAAATCCTCATAAAGGCGATGAAGGCTTAATAGGAGAAGAGGAAATAAACATTATAAAACCAGCTATTAAAGAAGCAAAACAAAATATGATGGTTTTTGGTCCTTATAGTGCTGATGCATTTTTTGCAAGAGGCTACCATGAAAGGTTTAGTGCAGTATTAGCTATGTATCACGATCAAGGATTAATTCCTTTTAAATCATTGGCAATAGGCGAAGGAGTTAATTATACTGCAGGTTTGCCAGTTATTAGAACAAGCCCAGATCATGGAACTGCCTTTGATATTGCAGGCAAAGGAAAAGCCAATCATACATCGTTCTTAGCTGCTATTTTTGAAGCAGTAGATATTGTAAGAAGAAAATTTGAATATGCAGATGTAAGAAAAAATCCTTTGAAAAGAATGAGTGGAAAAATATTTGCTAATGCCGAAGATGAAAGAATAGAAGAATAATAAACGAATGAATTTATTGATATTAAAATGCACCAACCTATTAAAGTTAGTGCATTTTTTATGAGATATAAATTGAAAAATTTAAAAAATACTTCTTCTTGAAGGGCAACTGAAATCGGTATCTCTTGCACCAAAACGAAAACCAATTTTTAAAAACAGAGATAAATAATAATCTTTATTAGAAGCATCGCCTCTGTTTTTTCCAATAAAATCACTCACAGGTCTATTGTTTACTAAAGCTCTTTTAAACATCATTTGTTCGGCAATTGCAACTTGGTCTTTAGGTAAATATTTACTAAATAACGCAGGGTCTATATAGGTTTTACTAACATCATCTATATAATCTGTAAAGGTATAGCGTTGCATTATTTCTGTAGCTATATACCACTGTTCATTAATAAAGTATTTTATACCAAAACCAAATGGAATTTGGAAAGCAATGTTTGAATACTCTTTTCTATCAGGATATTCAGCCATACCTTGTCCTTCTAAACGCAAGGGCTTTAAATCAACCCATCTTTTTTGACCATTGGGAGCTTCATAAATTCCTTGTGGGTTAAAACGAAAAACTCCAAAACCTACATTGAAATAAGGACGAAGTTTATTGTTGAAAAAACTTTCTTTGCGTGTAAAAAAAGCTGTTGGGTAAATTTCAAGCGATAGATTTGCTTCGGCAATATCGGTTCTAAATCCAAGATTTCTGTTTTTTCTATCTCTTTCAACCGACCCTTGACTTTTTATTAAACTATCAAAACCCGAAAGCTTGCCCATATTAAATCCTGCTCTAATGCCTAACCATTGATTAGGGTAATAAGTAACATTTGCACCATAAAAAAGATTAGTAACCGCAAGGTTTATATCTTTTAAAAATAAGGTGCCTTTACCTTTTCCTCCTCCTACATCTCCTAAGAAGTTGCTTGGACCAACGTTTATATCAAACTCCCATTGGCGGTCGCTTCTAACAAAATCATTATAATAAATTTGAGTTGATGCTTTTGTGGCTTGCAAGACAATGATGCTGCAAAAAGCCAAACGCATGAATAGCGTGTAGAAATTCGGTTTCATAGAATGAATTGATATTGGATATTTTAATTTACTGCATTAAGGCTGTTTTTTAGCCTTGCAGTTAATTTAAAACGCAGAAAGTTAAAATCTATTATAAAGAGTGGTACATTTTTTTTAAAAAAAATATAAAAAAGTAAAATTACCAATAGATTTAAAGGTATAAATACGCTGTAATATTGATTTAATTAAGATGGAAAACTAAAAACTAAATGTAATTTTTTTAATGAAGCCTATTGAATTTATAAATACTCTACTAATATTCACAAAACTATAAAGCATCTTCTACTACTTCCACCATAAATTTTCTTTCTTTTACTAAAAATCCATTTCCATTTTCGCAGAAATGAACTTTTAAATTTTCTACACTTATAGGGTTGCCTTCAGGAATATCGGCAATGTTGCAATGTCCTAATTCATGCCCATCAATAATAATTACTAAACCACTGCCTATTGCTTGCATCACATTGCCATCTGTAATCATCATACCTGTATCTTCTCCTAATCCAATACCAATACAGCTTGGATTAGCAGCAACAGCTTGTGCCAACCTGCCAAACCTTCCTCTTTTTTCAAAGTGAGAATCAAAAATTACATTATCCATAAAAGCCAATCCTGTGGTAATTTTTACTTCGCCTTTTAAATGTGCTTTGGTGGCATTGCCTTCGTAAATCATGGTATTGCTCATAGCCATTGCACCAGCACTGGTACCTGCTATAATAAAATTTTCGTTTTGATACCGGTGTTTTAAAATATCTAAAAATTCTGTACCACCAAAAATTGCTGTTAATCGCATTTGATTACCACCACTAAACATTACTGCATCGCACTGTTTTATTCTTTCCAAATATTCTTCTTTCTTAGCATCTTCTCTGTTGCGAATATTTAATAATCCAACATTGGTACAGCCAATTTTTCCAAAAGCATTCAAATAATTTTCTCCTACTTCAACAGGTATTGACGAGGCAGTTGTAACTACTTCAATTCTTTTATCAATACCTCCTGTTTCTTCAATAATTCTTCTTAAAATTCCTAACTCAAAAAAGTTAAGATTGTTACGAAGTATTTCTCCTTTTTCTAAATCTGTTCCTTTGTCTTCTGCACCACCAATTGCAATTAATTTTCCTTTAGGACAATTCATTAATTATTATTTTATCAAACAAATATATAAGTTAGTGTAAAATAACAAAATCCTATTCATTCACATTTTGTGTAAAAGGTTTTAGCGTTTTATTTTATGGTATGCTTATTATAAGTTGTATCTTGTTTGCTGAAATAAATTTAGTATGCGAAAAATTATTTTTTTAGGGATAATTTTTATAACTACTGCTGTAAAAATTTTTGCAGCCGATACAACTATTATACAAGTATATTTTGATTTTGATAAATTTAATTTATCTAATGAAAACAAAACTTTGCTTACTAATTTTTATAACGAACATAAGGAGGCTGAAACTTTTGAAATATATGGGCATACCGATCAAATTGGTAGTAATTTGTACAACGATAAATTATCATTAAAAAGAGCAATAACTGTACAACATTTTTTAATAAATGCAGGTATTGATAGCAATAAAATTATTATTGTAGAAGGAAAAGGAAAGTACGAACTTTTTACTACTAAAACAGATAGTGAAGCAAGAAGTAAGAACAGAAGAGTAATTATTTATGCTATAAAAACAGAAAAAATTACACCAAAAGTAGAAGAAGAAAAACCCAAAGAAAAGCCTGTAGAAAAACCAGAAAACAAAACAAAAAATTTAACAGAAGAAATTCAAGATACAACTACAAAAGTGGGCGATAATCTTATTTTAAGAAATATAAATTTTTATGGTGGGCGACATATTTTTTTAAGACAATCTTTCAGTGCTTTGCAAGAGTTATTGAGTGCTATGCAAAATATTCCAACACTGGTAATAGAAATTCATGGTCATATTTGTTGCCAGGCTTTTGATGAAGATGGATTGGATTTAGATACTAAAACAAAAGATTTATCTGTAAGAAGAGCAAAAGCTGTTTACGATTTTTTATCCTCCAATGGTATAGCTCCTGAACGAATGACTTATAAAGGTTTTGCAAGAAAATTTCCATTAACCCAAGAAACCAATGAGTACGAAAAGTTGTTAAATAGAAGAGTTGAAATAAAAATTGTAAGTAAGTAATTTATTTTGTAATGCTTATCTGTTGTTCTTTTAAAATGGGTAATGCTTTGTATCGTAAAATAATATTGGCACATACCACTACATCTCTTTGACAATATTCTACTATGCGTTGCAAATTTTTTTCTTTGTAATAAACTTCTTGTACTTTACTTCCATCTATATCTGTTTTACTGGTTGGTATTTTTAATACTGTAGCTAATAAATGCAAAGAAATGTAGTTTTTATTATCACCAAACTTCCACCAATTTAAAGTGTCGAACATTTTTACTTCCCAAGGTTTTCTATCGTGCAACCACAAATATTCTGGCACAGGAAGTTCATTTATCATAAGCCTTCTGCATATATAAGGAATGTCAAATTCTTTGATGTTATGACCACCAAAATAAAATTGCTTGTTATGCTTATACATTTTATTACAAAGTGCAATAAATTCTTTTAATACTGTTATTTCATCATCGCCATAAATACTTTTTACTTTAAGGTTTTGAACTCTGTTCTTGTCTTCATAAAAATAAGCAGTGCTAATACAAATTATTTTTCCAAATTCTGCTAAAATACCTGCTTTGTTTTTCCAGCTTTCTGCTGGTGTAATATTTTCAGGAGTGCTTTTGCCAATTTTATTCCACCAAAGTATTTGCCATTCAGGCGATAGTTGTTCATAATTTTCTACAATAGGAACTGTTTCAATATCTATCAACAATAAATCTTTTAACATAAAAAATTATTTACAGTTTAAATATACAATAAGAAAATTACTTGTAACCCGCTCCTTTACTCAATTATTTTTCTTTGAAGGAGTAGTGTTATTCTTTGGCAAATTTATTTTCACATTATTTAAACATAGTATTGTATGGCATTTAAAGTATCTTGCACTGTAAATTCAAACTAAAATAAAACTATGAGCTACACACAATTTCCTACTTCTACTACTGATATAAATTCATCAATAGGAGGAAGCCCCAATCAACCTAAAAACAATAATAATAAAATAATTATTGCTGTTTTATTAATTGCATTATTAGGCACTTGGGCTTATATTATTTATGATAAAAGCAAAGTAAAAGAAGAGCGTATTCAATATGTAGATAGAATAATGAAAGACTCTATAGACCGTGCAACTTTGCAAATGCAATTTGATTTATTGAGTACAAAGGCAGATTCTCTTACAGAAAATAATCAACAATTACAAGGGTCTTTAGCTGAAAGAGCATCTGAAATAAATAAATTAAAAAACAGTATTGCCTCTATTTTAAAAAATAAAAATGCAACTGTAGCAGAATTATCAGAAGCTAAAAAACAAATTGCTGAACTAAATAATAAAATAGAACAACTATTTGCAGAGATTGAAACTTTAAAAGCAGAAAACAAACAATTAACAGCAAGTAACGAACAACTGAATGAAGAAAAGAAAAAAATAACTGGAGAAAAAGATGAGTTGCAAACCGATTTAGATAAAACCAAAAAAGAAAAAGCAGCAGTAGAAGATGTAGCATCTACACTACATGCAGCCAACATAAATATTACTGCCATTAACTTAAAAGGAAGTAAAGAAAAAGAAACAAACAAAGCCAAAAAAGCAGATTTTTTTAGAATTAGTTTTGATATAAGTGAAAACTACATAACACCTTCTGGCAAAAAATCTTTAATGGTTTGTGTGTTTTATCCTGATGGTTCTCTATCGCCTTCTAATGGCTCATTTACAGATAGAGAAGGCAATACAAAACAATATACCAACAAGGTAGATATTGATTATGTGCAAGGCAAAAAAATGATTGTAAGTTTTGATTGGAAACCTGGAAATAAATTTGAAACAGGTAATTACAAAATTGAAGTGTACAACAATGGATTTAAAATAGGCGAAGGCTATAAAAAGTTAGACAAATCTACCTTCTTAGGGTTATAAAAAATATCTAATTTATGATGGAAGAAATTAAATTTTAATTTCTTCCATCCATTTTTCTACCATTTTATAAGTAGCAGGGCAATACTCAATATTTTGTTGATGTACATGAATATAATCGGTAACTTTTTTCTTTTTTAGATGAGGAAATCCTGCACAATCTGCTGGTCTTACTTCATAAATGCTGCACTTATTATTTTCTAAATTCAGGAATGTGCAAGGTTGAGATTTATTCATCCAATCGCCTTCTTTTTTTTCAAAATACAAATACTTTTCTTTAAATGCTGCTGGTGTCATTTTAAGATGTTTGGCAATTCGTTGAATATCTTTTGTAGTATAGGTAGGGCTCATTACTTTACAACAATTAGCACAGCTCAGGCAATCTATTTCTTTCCAAACTGCTGTATCAACTTTATCTACAATTGCATTAATATTTTTAGGAGGATTTTTTTCAACTTTACCTAAAAATTTTTTAAAAGCTTTTTTATGATGATGAACTTTTTGTTTGAAGGAACGTAAATTAACTGGTTGCATTTTTTATGGAGTAATGATAAAGAATTAAAATAAATTTCAACGAATATAACTACATAATTGTACTTTTAAAAACAACACAAAAATACCTTATTACAAACTTATGTGGAAGGCTTATATCAAAGGATTTAAAGCATGGCTTCAACTCGAAAAATCGTTGAGCAATAATTCTGTTGAAGCATATTTAAGAGATATTGAAAAGTTAGTAAGTTTTTTTTCTACTCAACAAAATCCTAAAACACTCGAAAATATTTCACTAAAAGATTTACAACAATTTATACAATGGATAGGCGAATTAGGAATGACAGCAACCTCTCAAGCTCGTATTGTATCTGGCATTAGAAGCTTTTTTAAATACTGTTTAATAGAACAAATTATAACCAACGACCCCTCTATTTTATTAGATACACCTAAAACAAAAAGAGCCTTACCCGATTTTTTAAGCTTTGAAGAAATTGAAAATATTATTGCTCAAATAGATGTTAGCAAACCCGAAGGAGGAAGAAACAAAGCTATTTTAGAAACCATGTATAGCTGTGGTTTAAGAGTAAGCGAAGTAATTAATTTAAAAATAAGTTGCTTGTATTTAGACGTAGGTTTTATTCGTGTTATAGGCAAAGGCGATAAAGAAAGATTGGTGCCAATAGGCAATGATGCTATAAAATATATTACCATTTATAAAAACGACATTCGTGTACACACACAACCCAAAAATGGTTTTGAGGATATTTTGTTTCTAAACAAGTTTGGGAAAAATCTTTCTCGGGTAATGATATTTTACATTATAAAAACATTAGCTGCTGCTGCTGGCATTACAAAAAATATTTCGCCACATACTTTTCGTCATTCGTTTGCAACACATTTAGTTGAAGGAGGTGCAGATTTAAGAGCTGTACAAGAAATGCTAGGGCATGAAAGCATTACTACTACTGAAATTTACACACATTTGGATAGAGATTATTTGCGAAGCACTTTATCACAATTTCATCCTGCATTTAAAAAATAATTATTACAATACTGTAAGAGTACTGGTGTAAGATGTATTGTTTTCAGTATTTACAACTTTAATATAGTAGCAGCCTCTATTAATTTCAACAGGAATATTAAATAGATTAATTTCTTGCTTATTGTTTACTTTAAATTCTTGCTCATGCAATGCAACAGCATTTTCGTTTACTAATTGTACAGCATAATTTCCTGTATTGTGCAACATTAAGTTTACTACTTTTCCTTTTGTGGCAGGGTTAGGAAAAATGGTTATGTTTTCTTTTTTAAACATTTTAAAAACTAACTTTTTCATACAATAATATTTTAGTTGTTCTAACATTTTAATAGAATAAACAAGTAGTTAAAACCTCTTGTACAATTATCTTTTTAATTGTTAGAAAAAGATGTTTTTTAGAAAAAATTTACACAAACCCACCTGTTATTTTTCTTTATAAAAAAACTATAACTGCTATTCTATCTTAACAATTTGATTTTTTATATCAATTTTTATAACAGTTGCACCAACATATATCATTTAACATTTACCTTAGTGCCTTATGGCATTAACTGTAAAACATATTAATCAATCGGCAGACGATAATTCATTGATGTATGAATACCAGCAAACCTTAAATCAAAATGCGTTGGCAACATTATTTCTCAGGTATAACGATTTGGTTTTTGGTACTTGTATGAAATATTTTAAAGATGAAGAAACAAGTCGTGATGCTGTAATGGATATTTATCAGGAGTTGGTACAAAAACTCCCTCAGCACAAGGTAGATAATTTTAAAAGTTGGTTGTATGTAGTTACCAGAAACCATTGTTTAATGCAATTAAGAAAGGATAAAAAAACACCTACTGTAGAATTTGATGGGCAATTTATGCAATCTGAAGACTTTTCGCATCTTGATAATGTTTTAGAAAAAGAAACAAAATTAAACAGCCTTGAAAATTGTATAGAAGCATTGAACGATGAACAAAAGAAAAGCATTCAGTTGTTTTATTTAGAAAATAAATGCTACAACGAAATAGCTGATATTACAGGAATAGAATGGAGTAAAGTGCGTAGCTTAATACAAAATGGAAGGCGTAACCTGAAAATTTGCATGGAAAAAAATGTCTGATTCAACACAACATATTAAATACACAGTAGCAGATATTGAAAAATATTTGCAAGGAAAAATGACTAATGCTGAAAGAAATACATTTGAAAAAGCAGCATTGGCAGACCCCTTTTTAGCAGATGCAATAGAAGGCTTTGAAAATGCAAATTGGAGCAAAGCAAAAAATATGCTCCATCAAACTGAAACATTGATTAAATCATCTGCACAACAACATTATAATATAACAGATATTGAAAAATATTTGCAAGGAAAAATGACTAATGCAGAAAGAAATACATTTGAAAAAGCAGCATTAGCAGACCCTTTTTTAGCAGATGCAATAGAAGGCTTTGAAAATGCAAATTGGCACAAAGCAAAAAAATATATTAATGAAAATGTTACAGCTATAAAAGGAGAAAAAGCAGAGCAAGCAAGAATAATAACCATGCCCTTTTACAAACAACAATGGTTTAGAGTTGCAGCAGTTATTATTTTATTTGTTGGTGCAGGTGCATCTGTTTGGATGATGAACCAAAAACCTAAATTAGATAACAATAATCAATTAGCAGTTATAAATAAAGAAGAAATAAAACAAAGCCCTACTACTTCTTCTGAAGTAGAAACAGGAAAAACCAACTCTACTATAACTGATAAAAAAACTACTGAAACAAAACCTGCAACTAATGATATTGCTTCTTTAGATTTTAATACAATTAATCAAGGAAATGCAGCAGCAGCTTTACATAATGGAGATAAAGAAAACAAAGATTTAAGTCAGTTAAATATTCCATCAACCAAAGAAGCAGCTATTATAAAAAGCAGTGTTGGCTCGGCACCTATTAACCCTGCTGCATTAGATAGTACTGCACAAGCATTTAAAAATGATAATGCTGCTTTAGCAGATGTAAATGCAAATGAAAATGCAAGAACAAAAAAAATATCATCTGTTGCAGCTACAACAACCATTTCAGCAAACGAATTGAATAATAAAGGAATTACTCCTATTGGTGGTTGGAAAAAGTTTGATGATTATATTAATACAAAAAGAGCAGCCTTGCATTACACAGGCGTAAATGTTGATGCTGTAACTGTAACTTTTTTAATAGATACCAATGGCAAGCCTTATCAAGTTCAAGCTCAAAGCCCTATCCCTGAAAAATCTGTAAGAGCTATTGAGTTAATTGAAAATGGTGTTAATTGGCAAATAAAAAATGCTACTAATAATAAGGCTGTAATAGTAATTAAGTTGTAAAATTTTTCTCAACATTCTTTTCTGCCCCTAAAATCGTGCTTCTATCCCTTCATAGTATTTAAAAATGCAGAAGTATTATTTTTGATATTTGCTATTTATTATGGCATTGAAGTATTCATTTTTATTGGGCTTATTTTTTTACTGTCATTGTGTTGTGGCACAGCATTTTTTTGAAAATAATACAATCAAAAAAATAGACAGCCTTATACTATATAATAAATTTGAAGCTGCTCAAAAAATTACAGATAGTATTTACAAAGAACTACAATCACAAAAAAATAGCAAAGCCTTATTATTAGAGTTAAAATACAGAGAGGCAATTATTCTCGACAGGCAAGACAAACTCCCTAATGAACCACTACAAATATTATTAAAAATTGTAGATGAAGCAAAGGATAATAATTTGTATTCACTAAATTGTCGTGTTAATCTCTTAATAGCTTTATGCTACGAAAAAGCTACCAATTTAGAATTGGTAAATAAATATCTAAATGCAGCTTATGATATTTATCAAAAGCATAAACTTGAAAATCTTTATAGTACTTATTGTATAAGAAGAGGTTCTTATTATAGATTTTTAGAAAAAAACGATTCTATTTTTTATTACGCAAATAAAGCAAAGGAGTATGCAGAAAAATATAGCAATGATGTGGATTTAACTGATTCGTATATACTGCTTAGTATTGCTTCAAATAGGAGTAAGAATTATACGGCTGCATTGGAGTATAATTTTTTACTGAAATATTATCGTGAAAAATATAACGATACTATTGCAATAGCTATGTCTTACATCAACATTGCCATTAATTTTCAAAAGTTGAAAAACTTTCATAAGGCGTTGCTGTATTGCGATTCCTCTTACTTTTTTTTTAAAAGTAAACTTACTTTGCTGTATAATTATCAATATTCAAAAGTAAAGTATGAAATATTTGAAAGTTTAGGCAATATTGACTCTGCCTATTATTATCTAAAGCAATATCAAAAAGAATGGGAGATAGTAGAAAAGAATGAAGAGACAATTAAAACTAAAGGGCTTGAAGAGCAATACCAAAGTAATAAAAAAGAAGCCATTATAAACAGCAAAAATCAGCAACTTATTTTTATAATCATTATACTCTTTGTAATTACAGTTGCTTCAATTTTAATTGTAAGACAAAATAGAAAAATTAGTAAGCAAAATAAAATTATCAATAAACAAATAGGAGAGCTTTCGCAAATTATAGAACAAAAACAAATGCTTTTGTCTGAGTTGCAACATAGAGTAAAAAACAATTTACAACATGTAATAAGTATATTAGAAATACAAAAAGAATCGGTAGATTTTAATAATATTGATGAACTCATAAGAGGCAACCAAAATCGTATTCATTCAATGGCATTGTTGCATAAAAAGCTACATGTAACAGAAAATGTAAATGAAGTAGATTTATCAAAATATATAACAGAGCTCTCTGAGTTAGTAAAAGATTCTTATGATAATCATACAAAGAAAATTCAATTAAATGTTCAATGCGAAATAGAAAAAATATCTTTAGAAAAAGCACTGCCAATAGGTTTAATTATTGTGGAATTAGTGAGCAATAGTATGAAGTATGCTTTTTCAAACCGAAATATTGGCATTATAAACATTGTGCTAACGACCAATAAAAATGCAACAGAAAATACATTTCATTATACTGATAATGGCGAAGGCTTCGATTTTAATTCAACAATAAATAAAGGCTTAGGCATTGAAATAATAAAAGGATTAATTGGACAATTAGATGGTAGATTTGAAACAACCCAACAAGGAGGTTTTGAGCTTATAATTTATTTTAAATAATAAGAGAATGGATAAAAAAACAATTTTAGTAGTAGAAGATGACTTTTTAAACAGACGATATACAAAAAAAATACTTACTGAAAACGGCTATCAAGTTTTAGAAAGTAAAAATGCTATTGATACAATGGCATTGTTAAAAATACATACACCAGACCTTATTATTTTAGATATTAACCTTGGCGAAAATGAGCAAAATGGAATAAGCCTTGCACAAATAATTAAAGAACGATTCAATATTCCTATTATCTATCTTACAGCATATAGTGCCACAGATGTTGTAGAAAAAGCTATTGCTACTTTGCCACAATCTTATATTACCAAGCCCTTTAAAAATATAGATTTGATTACAGCAGTAGAGCTTGCAATTCGCCAATCTTATAATCAGGAAAAACGTAAACCTGTTGTAGTAATAAAAGAAGGAGGGTTTAATATTGAACTACCAATAGATGAAATAGATTTCATAGAATCTGATGGAAATTATCTTTTAATTTATGCTCAGGAAAAAATGTACAAAAGCCGTTTTACCATTAAACAAATTTTAGAAATACTTCCTGCAACTTCTTTTGTACAAACACATAGGGCTTACATTGTAAATAAAAATAAAATTGAAAAATATAGCACTAAAAATGTAATAGTGAATAATAATGAAATTCCTGTTTCAAAAAATTATATTGATGATATGAAAGTTTTTGAAAGAATATAAAATTGAATTTCAGTAAAGAAAAATCTATGCTTTTCTGAAAATGTTTAAGGATAAAATCATCATTTTATTTTTTAGTTTTCTATCCCTAAAAACATCTTTTTATCCCATAAAAATTTAGTACATAAAGCCTGCAAATACATTTGTTTTATAATCATCAACAACATGAAACAACTGTATTTGCCAAAATTTTTCAAAACATTTTTTACATCTAAAATTGCTTTGTTAATTAATTGTATATTATTTGCGTTTGCTGCAAATGCACAAACAACAAGCATTTCAGAGCCATGTGGTTCATCTCATTTACATCAACAAATGATGCAGAACAATGCTAATTATGCATCAAAAGTGTTAGCCAACGAACAAAGGCTAATTAAATATAAAAATTCAACCCACTTAAACAAGAGCACCTCTTCGCAAACAAGAGTAGTGCCTGTTGTTTTTCATGTAATGAATGATGGTACACCATTAACACAAATATCGAAAGATGAAATAAAGAAAGCAATTAAAGAACTAAATGAACGCTTTAGAAAAATTGCAGGTTCAGAAGGAGATGGCAATGGTGTAGATATAGGAATTGAATTTGCACTTGCTGTAAGAGACCCTAATGGAAATTGTACAGATGGAATTAATTATTGGGATATATCTGGTAATGCAAATTTTACAAATTACGTTAATAATGGTGTTAGCTCTGCCAATGGTAATCTTGGAGTACCAGATGTTACCTTTAAAAACTTAGCAAGATGGAACCCTACACAATATTACAACATTTGGGTAGTAGGTAAAATAAATGGACCTGTAGATGTTGTGGCTGGCTATGCTTTGCTTGCAGATGGTGCTCATGGAATTGATGCTGATGGTACTGTAATACAAGCTAAGTATGTAAAATTTGGTATTACACTTACACACGAATTAGGACATGCTTTTAATTTGTATCATACTTTTGAAGGAGATGGTAATGGAGGTCAATGCCCTACGAATGTAGATTGTGAAACAGATGGAGATAGAGTATGCGATACACCACCACACAAACGTTCTTCCAATTGTAATGCAGGTACTAATAGTTGTACTGGATCTTCTAATGCTGCACATATTCACAACTATATGGATTATTCAGGTGGCTCATGCCAAAACGAATTTACTGCAGGGCAAAAAGCTAGAATGTTATTTGCAATTGATAGTATTCGTAAATCTTTTTTAGCCTCCGAAGGCAATATGTCGCTTGTGCCTCCTGCTGTTGCTGATGCAGATTTTATTACTCCTACAACAGTTGCTTGTGCTGGTACCAATTTGAAGTTTTATGATAAATCAACTTGTACACCTAATACTTTTCTTGACACAGAATTTCCAGGTATTTCATTTTCATGGACAGTGAAAAAAAATGGCAACACAGTTCATACTTCTACAAAACAAAATCTATCCTATACTTTTATAGATACAGGCAAATACACAATTAATTTTCAGGTTACCAATACTAATGGTACTGATACTAAAACAAGTAATCTCTTAATAACAAATCCTTCAATAGTTGCAGTTTGCCAACCTGATTCATACAACCCACCAAACAATTATGATGCTACATTAAATAATGTAACTTTTGGTAACATCAATAACACAACATCTATTTCAAAAAATGGAGCTTACCAAGATTTTTCTTGCACAAGTGCTACCATTGTTGATGCATTACAAACCTATCAATTAACCATTTCTGTAAAATCTTTTGCAAGTTCTGCTCAACGTTATGAGGCTTATATAGACTACAACAATAATGGCATATTCGAATATCCTAATGAATTAGTAGCTTCTGGTACTGGAGTTATAAATCAAAATAAGAGTTATATACACGATGTTACAATTCCTGATACTGCTGTTAAAGGAAAAATTATTCGTTTAAGAGTTATGGCTGATGTAAGTGCATTTAATGATAATAAACGCAACTGTTCACAAATTCTGGATTTAGGTGATGTTGAAGATTATGGAGTTTATATTAATGAAATTCCAACACCACCAACTGTATGCCCTCCTGGTAATGTAACATTATATACTCAAGCACAAATCAATAGCTTTCCTATTGATTATAATAATTGCAAACAAATTAATGGCTACTTAACTATTACAGGACCTTCTGATATTACAAACCTTAATGGTTTAAGTAATTTAGAAACAATAACAGGGCAACTCAATATTGTACATAACAATAACCTTACTGACCTCAGTGGATTATCAAATTTAAAAACGGTTGGAAATAATTTTTGGATTGCAGATAATGCTGTTTTAACAACAATTAATAGCTTTAATGCTTTACAAACAACAGGGCAGTTTTTCATAGGAGAAAATATTTCATTAAATACAATTACAGGGTTTAATGCATTAACAAGTATTGTTAATTTATCCTTTGTAAATAATCCTTTACTTCAAAGTATAAATGGATTAAATAAAATAACAAATATTGGCGGTATTGTAAATATTTACAATAACACAGTATTACAAAATTTCAATGCTTTAAGCAAACTCACATCTATTGGTGGTGCTTTACAATTTATAGGCAATAACCAAGTACAAAATATAGATAGCTTATATAAACTAACTACAGTTGCTGGTGTTGTTAATATTGCTAATAATACGGCATTACAACATATAAATGGTTTAAGAAGCCTTACAACAATTGGTAGTCATTTACAATTTTTGAATAATACTCAACTGCAAAATATAGATAGCTTACATAAACTTAAAACAGTAGCAGGAATTTTTAATATTACCAACAATGGATCCTTACAACATGTTAATGGGTTAAGAAGCCTTACTTCTATTGGAGGATATTTTCAAATATGGAATAATGCCCAACTGAAAAATATAGACAGTTTACATAAATTAACACAAATAAATGGGCAACTGTATGTAGGTTATAATCCCCAATTACAAAATGTAAATGGCTTTGGAAGCTTACAAACCATCACAGGCTTTTGTACTTTTGAAAGAAACGCTCAATTACAAAACTTAGATAGTTTATATAAACTAACACAAGTGGGTAGATATATATATTTAGATAGTAACACAGCACTTATCAATATTAATGGATTAAGAAATACCACTTTTACAACTTACAATGGTTATGGTCTTACTATAAAAGATAATCACTTATTAGCCGTTTGTAATTTACCTAACTTTTGTACTTATTTAGCCAATCCAAGTAATACACATTTAAGAGAAATTTCAGGTAATCTTGCTAATTGTTTAAATGAAGCAACAGTTGTAGCAGCTTGCTCCGCACCTATAAATGAATATGTGAATTTTTTAGGCACCATGTTCGTAAAAAAAGGAGCATCTGGTACAGGAAGCAGTTGGAATAATGCTATTGGCGAGTTGGCAGATGCATTAGTAATTGCAAAAAAAATTAATGATACAAGTGCTGGAAAAGTAAAAGAAATATGGGTTGCAAGTGGTACTTATAAACCAATGTATAGCCCAGAAGATGGTGCAAATTTTGGAACAAATAAAGGCAGAGACCATGCTTTTTCTTTATTAAATAATGTAAAATTATATGGCGGTTTTGCAGGTTCTGAATCTTCATTTTCTCAAAGAATTTTAGACACAGCCAATCCAACTATTTTAAGTGGAGATATAGATAATAATAATATTCTGGACAATGGAAATACATACCATGTTGTTGTTGCTGCAGGTCTATCCAGTTCTACTGTATTAGATGGCTTTACTATTAAATTAGGTAACGCAAATTCTATTGGAGCTTTGGTTGTAAATGGTAATTCTGTTGAAAAAAGAGTTGGTGGTGGAATAGTCAACTACTCATCTTCTCCTATAATAAGGAACTGTATTATTACACAAAACAGAACTGATTATGATGGAGGAGGTTTAGTTAATTATTATTCATCAAGCCCTACAATTACTCAATGTTTTTTTACAGGAAATGTTGCATCTTATGGAGGTGCTATCGAAAACTATAATAACTCAAATCCTATTATTATCAACAGTGTTTTTACAGGCAATAATGCAACTTATGGCAGTGGAATAGAAAGTTATCAAAATTCAATACCCGTACTTACTAACTGTACTTTTTCGGGCAATAATGCAAATTTGAATGGAGTAATTTATTTTTATGGAACATCTACAGAACCTATAATAACCAATACCATTATTTATGGTAATAGTAGTGGGTTAAATTATGTACCTACCAAAATTATTAACAATAGTTTAATTCAAGGATTAGCTGGTGGTTCAAATGGCAATATAAATGGCAATTCTGATCCATTGTTTGTTAATGCTCCTTCATATATTTTAGCACCTTTTACTAAAGGTGATTATAGATTACAAATAGGAAGCCCAGCTATTAATGCTGGTACTTCTGATACAACAGGGTTTAAAATTGGTAACAGAGATGTTGTAGGTATTGCACGAATTGTAGGTGGTACAATAGATATGGGTGCTTATGAATCTTACAAAAAATTCTTTTATACAACAGGTAGTAACGCAGGCTATGTTTTAAGCAACTGGAAAAGCAATTTAGACGGAACAGGTTCATCGCCTTCTGCATTTAAAGAACCAGCAGATTTTACCATTCAATCTGGTCATACAATAACGTTGAATAATGGAATGGATTTGAATGTTGGAAATAATGATGTAATTGTTCAACCCAATGCAATTATAGATGGTAACATGCCTTTAATTACTGGTGGTACATTAACCAATAATGGTACTATCTCAACATTAGCTATACTATTTGGAAATTTGCATCAAACTATAAAAGGCAATGGAACAATAACTAATTTAGGTCTTAATAATTCGGCAGGTGCTACTATTGAAACAAATAGTACTGTAAATATAACAGACACATATACTCCTGTTTTAGGAACTTTAACTACCAATAACGGATTGTTTTTATTAAGCAATGAAAATGGCACAGCTCGTATAGCTCAAGGTACTGACAATTATATTAATGGCAATGTTACAATAGAACGTTACATACCTGCCAAAGCAGC
>Ga0116193_1001643_pt1 | contig 18084 bp, 13 predicted proteins | sample AD_UKC115_MetaG_FD_89892 | JGI IMG/M metagenome (GOLD analysis project Ga0116193, IMG submission 89892) | Active sludge microbial communities of municipal wastewater-treating anaerobic digesters from Hong Kong - AD_UKC115_MetaG | ecosystem: Engineered > Bioreactor > Anaerobic > Digestate... | reverse complement strand
CATAACATATCATTCTGTTATTGTTTTTTTTTGCTTCTTCTGATTTTTCAACTTTATCATCTTTTTCAGTTTTGGGAATATTTTCCTGAACTATAAAATCGTCGACCAATTCATGTTTAAAATTTATCTCTTTGCATCCGCAGTCGACGGGCATCCAGTTATTGAATCTGATTCCGTATTCTTTTGCTTTTGCTTCGGCGACAGGAATTGTTTTTCTCATATATTCAAAAGCTTTTTCGTCTATCGGCTGAAAAATATTTTCTTCCGGATATCCTCTTATAGGATTCAATGTAATTGCCGTAAACTCGTATTTTTTCGCAAATTCAACCATTTCTTCTATTTCCTTATAATTAGTCCTGCATATAACAGGATTATAATAAGTGTTAATTTTGGCTCCCGTTGATTTTCTTACTTCTTTTATAAGTTCCAAAACTTTACACAGTTTTTCAAAACTTGCCCCGCGTCTTATATATTCATAACTTTCTTTTCTTGCCCCGTCTATAGACAATACAAGTTCCACATTGCCTTTCGCTATTATTTCCAAATTCCGTTCATTCAACAGTAATCCGTTTGTAAAGATAACCTGATTCAGATTTTTGCATTTTACTCCCTCGGAAAGCATATCTTCAAATCCGTTCATTAAAAACACTTCTCCGCCCTGCCAGCATATATCTTCCATATAAGGCAGCAGTTCAACTATTTCTTTTAATATTCTGTCAGGCTCCTGCCACCAACCTTCTCGCCATATATCGCATATTCTGCAGCTTATATTGCACTTGTTCATTATCATGCCTATCATAGCACGCGGCTTTGACTCAATAATTTCTTTTCTCATTGATATCTCATATTCATTAAGCGCTTTATTATGAAGATATTTGTCGTTTTTTATTCTGTTGTCTTCAAGCATTCTTTTGAAAATATCTGCCGATTCTTTATCCTTGCCGGCTTCTCTGTATGCTATGCCGAGTTCAAAATTCGTCATTATATCTTCTTTTGCAAGCTGATATGCCTTATCAATATTTGCCAAAGCCAGATCCAAATTTCCCATTGATTCATAAAGTCTTCCGACTTCTTTAAAAACAGAAACATCATTTTTTATTTTATCTGTAAATTTATTGTAGTATTTCATCGCAAGTTCATTACGTCTTTGCCTTTGATAAATTCTTGCAAGTTCCAAATCAGCCTCATGAATATTTGTGTCCATTGCCAGAACTTTTTTATACAAACTTTCGGCTTCGTTGTCATTACCCTGTATTATCTTTATTTTGGCAAGTTCAAAAACGGCATACTTATCGTCTATTGCAGAAAGAGCCGATTCTGCCTCTTTTAGTTTATTTTCGGTTATTAATTTTTTTGCCGCTTCAATTCTTTCACGAGTCATCAGATTCTCCTCATATTTTCAGGCACGTTCCCTTTTATACACTCAAGACTGCATATATCAGGCGCAGATTTTAAAATTTTGCTGCGGTATTCCTGCATTTTTTTATTATTCCAGATATCCATTATTGAATTTTCCATAACAGATCCGACATTTGTCATACATAAGCAGCCAGGTCTTACTTCCCCGCCGGGATCAATATTTAACTGCTGCCACGGAAGATAACAAAGAAGCTGCTCTTCTGATACTTTTTGCTGAACATCAGATTTATCAATTTGAATTTCAACAGCAGCATTGTTAATTTCATTTTTTTCTTTATTATTAATTTTTACAGGCAGAGAATGCATAAAATTGATGCCGTATTGTCCGCTTTTATACATGACTTTTTCTATTTTTTCAGATACTGTTGCCAAAATTTCAGGTTCATCCTTTATAAAAATATTTTCAGGAATATCCTGCCCGCCGTATATAGGCATCATATACATGGAATTAAATCCGTATTTTTTTGCAAAATCCATAAATTCTTCAATTTTCTCGTAATTGGATCTCATAATGACCGTATGCATCTTAAGCATAAGCTTTGAATTCTTTTTATTTCGTATCTCATTCAATTTTTCAAGATTTTTTATTAAAACGTCAAATTTAGATCCGTACCTTATTCTCTCATAAATATTTTTGTCAAGACCGTCCACAGACACTGTCAGCTCCATGTTTGCTTCCGTAAGAAGATCTATCCATTTATCGTTCAGCATCATTCCGTTTGTCACTATCGTCTGCATCAGATGATTATTCTTTAACGACTCCAGAAAAAGATTTTCAAAATAATCAAGAATCAAAACTTCTCCTCCCTGCCAGTTAATACTCGTCATATAGGGAAGAAGTATTTTTATTTCTTCTATTGTTCTTTGAGGGATATCCCATGTTTTTCTTACAACTTCGCACATAATGCATTTTGAATTGCATCTTGTGGACAATGTAACGATTAATCTTTTGGGATATGACTGCAAAATTATTTTTTTATCTTTGATTTCCTGATTGTTTAATATCAAATTATTTATAGCTTTATCCATAATATTCCTACCAACAAACAAATTTTTTATGTTCTTCAGACACTATGTTGTTTTTACATGACTCACAGCACAATTGCTGGTTAAAATTCAATAATTGTTTTCTGTATTGCTGCATAACATCATTATTCCACACATCATAAAAATCATTGCACTCATGAATATTGCCGACTTTCTTGAGACACAGGCATTCCGGTTTTATTTCTCCTTCAACAGTTGTTGCAATCTGCTTCCAAGGTCTAAAACAAATAGGAACCGGCAAGTTATCTGCCGGAACCGAATCATCATTTTTTTGACACAAATCTATTTTGACTCCGTCATGATGATCGGAAACGATATTTTGTTTTTCATGCAATATTTGTCCTATATCCCCGAGCAAATTAATAACTTTGATATTATTTTTTGAAGCTTTTTCAAGAGCGTTTTTTAAAATTTTATTTATTTTATTCAGTTCGTCCGTTGTTTTGCCGGCATAATCATATTTTTTATTATCTTCCATAATTAAAGGTGATAAAACCATAATGTTCAATCCGTATCTGACCGCAAAATCAACCATTTTATCTAAAGTATAAATATTTTCATCCGATACCGTAGTTCTCATTGTAACCGTGATATTAGAGTTATTTTTTTGCCTGGCTTGCTTTACAAGATCCAAATTTTCAAGCAAAGCTTCAAATCTTGCTCCGCACCTTAGTCTTTCATATATATTTTTTTCAATGCTGTCTATTGATATTGTTAAATCCAAGTGGTTCGCAGATGCAAACAGATCTGCCCAATGCGCATTAATCAGCAGTCCGTTTGTAATTATGATCTGCTTTAAATGTGTATTCTTGCTTGCCGCCAAAAACAACCTCTCAAAATCCTTATATAAAAAAACTTCCCCTCCCTGCCATGTGATAAGTTCTAAATTGCCGAGATTATCAAGTATATATTTTTTAAAATTATCAGAAATTTCCCACACATTAGCCTGATTGACCGTAGCGCACATCGGACATTTGAGATTGCACTTGTTTGTCAGCATGACAAGCATAATTCTTGGTTTAGAAAGCAATTCTATTTTTTCCTGGGCTATTTCAAGTTCATTTAAAAATAAATTATTATAAAATACGTCATTTTTTATTTCTTCTTTCTGTAAATATCGGGAAGCAAAATTCACGGCGTTTATTTTTTGGCCCAGAAAATTATAAATTTGCAATAGTTTTGCCGCAATATTTATATTTTTTTTGTCAGTTTCTATATATTTTTCATAAAATTTAACTGATTCTTTATATTTTTTTTCAACAAATAGTATTTCAGCTATTTCAAGTAAAATATTACTGTCGGTAACGCCGATATTATCCGAAACAAAATCAAATAACCCTTCAAGCCTGTTACTTTCTCTATAAGATTTTATCAGTATATCAATCACATTATTTTTACCCGGAAATTTCTTATTTAGAGACAATAAAACTTCTATCGCCTTGTCAAATTTTTTCAAAAGATATAATGTTTTTGCATATTCAAAAGCTATATCATATTCATTTAAATCAAAAATGTCCTCCAGCATACGCAACGCCGCGGCATAATCGGCTTTTTCAATTTCTTTTTTTATACGTTCCAAAGATAAAATTTTATCTTCCAATTCACCATCTCCCCGTGCATTCTGTTCTGCACATGTCTTCGGAAAATTCTTTATCTATCATTCTTTGCCTGTATTGACGGCTCATGGGGCTGTTCCATATTTCATCTATTGAATCGTTGTAAATATTGCCGATACTTTTTACGCAGGAACCGGTTAACAGTACATTGCCGTCATCACATATCATCATATAATTCCAAGGCATTTTACAGCAAACTCTGTTTACAGGCACTATTGCATCTTTCGGCATTTCTTCATTAATTTTAACGTCTTTATTTGCTTCAATTTTATTATTTTCAGGTTCTGAAGGACTTTCGCTTTTTTTTGAAATAATATCCTCAAAACTTTCATCGCCGCACGGAAGCAATACATCCAAATCAATGTTATATTCTTTTGCTCTCTGTTTTAAAACCGGTATTGCTTTATAAACATATTTGAGCGCTTCGTTATCTCTTGTTTCACCGTAAAATATGTTCTCATTAGGAGCTGTATCAAAATGCAAAGCCATAAGAGACAGCTGGTTAAATCCTTCATTTTTTGCAAGTTCAAGCAAATCATAAATCTGCCTGTAATTTGTTTTCATTATAACGGCATTCATTCTGATATCTTTTTTTACTCCGTATTTCTTTTTGGTTTCCATTGTTAATCTTACATTTTCAAGCAGTTTCTCAAAATTTGACCCCTGTCTTATCTCTTCATATACCTCTTTGGTAACGCCGTCTATAGAAAATGTCAACTCTGAATTTTCGGTGCTTATGATTTTTTCTATCCATTTTTTATTTAAAGCGATTCCGTTTGTTATGACCTGCTGTTTCAAATTGCTCCATTTGCCGGCTTCATCAAACATTTCCTCAAAATGTTTATACAAAAAAACTTCTCCGCCAAGCCATACAAGCCGTTCCATATACGGATAATTGTCCATAACTTCTTTTGCTGTTTTATAAGGCAAATCCCATTTATTATGCCACAATCCGCATGTTTTGCATCTGATATTGCATCTTGACGTAACAGTAACCCACAATCTTTTCATCTTCGATTTAAGAACAGTTTTTCTCTGCAATATTTCTATTTCATTTAAAATGGTATCCTGATCAAACTGATTCGGAGGAGTAAGCGCCAGAGCTTTTTTTCCGGCTTCGTCGGATTTTTCATCCTGTTTTGTAAGATAATATAATTCAACCAGTTTTAAATATATATATTTGTCTTTCTTATTTTCTGCAATTTTCTCAAAGCAATCTATAGCTTTTATATATTCCCCTTTTAAAAAATATATTTCAGCAAGTTCCGCATAAACGTCTTCTCTGTATTCATCAATATCCAGCAAAGTATTAAATATCTCTATGGCTTTCGTTAAATATCCGCGCGCTCTGTTTAATTTTGCCTTAAACAACCGCAATTCCAAAGCTGAAATATCCGATAAACCCGCTTTGTCTATTAATACGGAAGCCTGCTCCAAATCATTTTTAGAGAATGCAATTTTAATAAGTTCAATATAAAACACCGCTTTTCCTGTTTTTGCCGCTAATTCATTTAACAATTGTTCCGCTTTATCATAGTTATTTGATAAACACGCTGTATGGGATAATTCCTTTACAGCATCATAGCGCTGGTTATTGTGCTTAACAAGTTCTATAAAACAATCTATCGCTTTTACTGGAACATTTGACATCTTATAACTCTTGCCGATTTCAAATAAAGCAGTTTCATAGTAATCGGGATTTTTTTTCAATTCTTCAAATAACTGAATTGATTTTTCGTATTCTTTTTTATTTTGGTATTCATACGCCTGATTTAAAAGTGTATCCATTATTTGTTCTCCGCAATTTCTGTTTCCCAATCATCCATCCATGTATGAAGCCATCTCGGCTCTTCGCCCGGCACCATACATCTCCAGCACCTGCATTTATTGATATCGTAACATTTCTCGGCAGTTTCAAGCAATTTTAACGTTTTATCAAACAAATTTCCCAAATATGTATTGCCGTCATAAGCGCAGCATCTGTAAACATTTCCGTTCGGATAAATTCTGGCATACATTCTTCCCATTTCACATAATTTAAACTCATTATTCTTTTTGTTTTCTTTCTGTTCGGCTATTTTTTTATTTTCACCTTCGGAAATTTGTTCTTCTGTCAATTTCATATTATTTGCTTTTTCTTTTGCCGTTTTATAATTACCTTTTCTTTCTGCTCTCCAGCTCAATTCTGTAATGCTTTTATAGTCGGTATTATAAATAATATTTTTCTGTTCCTGCGTATATGCCGCCGGATACTGCATATCATCATAAAAACCGGAATACGGATGTATAATGAACGGAATTCCCAAATCATGTTCTATTATTTTTTTTGCAATCGGAATATTATTTATAAAATCTGGATAAGCAACATAAGAAACAACCGTTTTATAGCCGTGTTTTTTCAAATATTCAAGTTTTTTTACAAATTCTTCCAGTCCCGCGTACTCGCAATGAAGACTTGCGTCTATCTTTATTCTTTCAGGATTTGCGTCACAAGAAAATTTTTCAACGTCAAAAGATAGATTTGTGTTGATTTGAAGTTTATGTATTTTTTGCAAATCCCTGACAATATCGTAAAAATCAGGATATATCGTAGGTTCTCCGCCGTCAAGCCTGATTCTGCACATACCATACTTATCGTATACAAAATTCCAGCTGTCTATAAGCTGCTGTTTTGAAGGATATGCCGCCCTGTTATTTTTATTATTATCAAATGTAATATCATGCGGTTTAGGAGCATAACAATAAGAGCAGTTATAATTGCATTTATAATGCATACCCCACGTAAAAAAAACTCTGTACGGAGCGATAGCGCGCCTTGACTCTTCAACAGTATCTATACTTTGTACAATTTTCTTTATTTTTTCATTTTCTATATTTTTTATTTTTCTGTAAGTTTCATCGGCTCCAGCCCCGTCCGGAATAAACCTCTGCTGAATAATTTTATCCGCATAGAAAGATTCGTCGGCATTTTTGTTTTTTAATATTGAATCTATGAATTCCACGGCTTTTTTATGCTCGCCTTTTCTTGAATAAAGTTTTACAAGTTCATTTGCCGCGATATTAATATCAATTCCATCTTTTTTTAATAATTCTTCAAAAACAGATATTGCTTTGTCAAACTCGCCGAGTTCTGAATAAATATTTGCGAGTTCAAATTTAATTTCTAACGATTTATCAAGCAAATCGATATTTTCATTAATTAATTCTTCGGCATCTCTAAACTGTTTTAATCTTCTGTACAGTTTAATTCTATCAATAAAGTCACCGGTATTTTCGGCAGTATATTTTATTTTCTTATCTGGCATAAACCATCCGATCAGTCATAAATACTTTTTTATTTATCATCTTTTATTATCCACTGTGATTCTATCGGGCAATATTCTTTGTCACATTTTACATATTCTTTCATAAGAGTAAAACCTAAATCAGTTATTTTACCTACTGAACCGTCCTTATACTGACTGCATCTGTCAACGCTGGCATCAACTCTTATTACGGCATAATCGGCGCCTGCTCTGCAAAATTTGCCCTTGGGCGACATATTCTGCAGCTGGTAATCCAATTTTTCGGACCCTTTATAAGGGCTCAATTCTTCAATTATTCTTTTTTCTTCATCAGAATTAAGCATAAATCCGTCGCCTCTCAAAGGAAGCGGAATAAGTTTTATCCCTTCCTCCTTAAGCATTTTGCTTCTCATGGGCATATCTTTTATCTGATTCGGGAAACACACGTAATAAATCTGTCTGTCAGGCAGATAATCTTTTGCGGCAACGGCTTTTTTAAAAAAATCGTTAAAGTCTGCAAACGAAGGATGAAAAGTCGGAGCTATTCTAAAATTTTCAGGAGTAAATTTTGATATCAGTTTTGTCACATCCCATGACAAATTTGTGCATATTTCAGGAAAATGCTTTGATGCAATAACTTCTATTAACTCATAAAAATTGGGATAAACCGAAGGTTCTCCTCCGGAAACATATATGTGACATTTACCGTACATATCGTATATTCTATTCCATATTTTAGCCCATTGTTCAGGCGTTAAAATAACGTCAAGTTCTGGATGATCGTTCCAAACGCCGCAGTACGGACAGCGGTAATTGCATCTATGACATAAATCCCATCCGAAAAATTTCATTTAAAGCCTCTGTTTTATTTTTTATCAACCATCAAAAACGCCCATTCGTTGCAGGGACAATGTTCGGAAGGACATAATCTCGGCTGATCCCAAAGTTTGAAATCGGGATCAAATATATTGCCGATAATAACCTGTTCCCCTTTCCAGCTGGCTCCGCCGCACGGCAATACTTCTCCGTCAGGATGAATAAGAGCATAAGTGTGTCCGGCATTGCACAATTTTCCTTTTGTGATCAAAGGTTCTGTTTGGAATTTTTCATCCCTTCTTTCTCCGATTGCTATGCCTATTATTTTTTTCTCTTCATCCGTATATGAATCGGGATACTGTTTCCCGTTATACTCTCCCCAAAAAGTGGATACTGAAAAATATATATCGTTATCTTTAAACAGTTGTTTATATTTGGGGATATCGGCAATCTGAGGCGGATACGACAAATATAAAACGCCTATAGCCATTCCGTTTTGTCTTATTCTTTTTGCTTTTTCAAGAAATTCTTCAATCTTTCCGAACATAGGATGAAAAGTGCATCCCATTTTAAATCTCGTTTTGACTTTTTCTTCTTTGCTGTTTATGATTTTATCCAAATCGCCGGATAAATTAGTCATAATTGAAACGGTATGATAATTTAACACCTCAAGTATAAATTCCGAAAATTGCGGATATATAGACGGCTCCCCGCCTGCAATTTCCAAGTGACATTCTCCGTATATGTCATATATTCTTTTCCATACGCTTATCAGTTTTTCAAGACCGGGATATACGCTTCTTTTGCCGAATTCATCCCACTTACCGTGCCACCAGCAGTAAGGGCATCTGTAATTGCAGCTCCAATGTAAATCCCATGAGAAACTTATTTTATTTTTCATTAACAATCCACCTGAATTCGCACGGACATTTGTCATGCCTGCATATCATGGGTTCCGTTCTCATTGAAAATTTTTCATCAAGAATATTGCCCAAGAGATAATTTCCGCCCGTTTCTTTAAAATCGTGCGCGCACGGATAAACTGAACCGTCACAGTCTACTCTTGCATACTGCTGTCCGGCTCTGCAGAGCTTATCTTTGCTGTCGGCCTGTTCAACCTGTATATCTGCCCATTTCTGGTCTATTTCGGCTATATTTTTTGTAACGCCGTATATAATCTCTTCTTCTTCTTTCGTAAAAGCGGCCGGATATTTTTTGCCTTTAAATATACCTCTAAAAGGTATCGGCGTAAATCTTATATCTTTTGACAAAAACAATTCTTTTGCCTTAGGCATCAGGCTAAGCTGGCTCGGATGCGTAACATAATGTACCCTGCTGTTAACATTGTATTTTTTCAATACCATCATTTTTTCAAAAAAATCATTAAGTTCGGCAAATATCGGATGAAAACTTGCTCCTATAAAAATTTTTGAGCAGTCCAGTTCGCTGACAAGTTTTTCAAGTTTTTCTTTGCTGTAAGACAGATTTGTGTCAAAAGAAACTTCTGCGAATTTATTCAGTTCCACAAGCAATTCGTGAAAATTAGGAAAAATCATCGGTTCGCCGCCGGTAATTATTATCTTTATGTCGCCGTATTTTTTGTGAAGCCTTTTCCATGCGTCAACCCACTGCATATAGGGAATTCTTACATTCTTTTTTTCAACGTAATCCCAGTGTTCGGCAAAAAAACAGTAATAACATTTGTAATTGCATCTGTAATGTATAAGCCAGTCAAACTCTATCATATCTTTTCCTTTATTTTAAATGCGGCCTGACTTTCGGCGTCTGCCAGTGAAACAGCCAGTTTTCTTCTTCGTTAGTTATCATTGCGACCCAGCACGGGCATTTATCATAAACGCACGGCTGCGGCTCTTCGTAAAATTTAAAAGTGCCGTCTATCAAATTGCCCAAAAGACCTTCTTCTTTTATAAGACAGCATCTGTAAGCGTTGCCGTTTGAATGTATTTTTGTGTACATCTGCCCCATTCTGCATAATTTATGGTAATGCTTGTTTGTATCGGCGTAATGTGCGGTAGAATCATCAGACTTTTTTTTGAGTTCCTGCTGCTGAATATTTTCAGTCTTTTTCTCTTCCTGCCTTTGTCCGGGATTTTCTTTTTTATCTTCTTTTTTGCCGGCATACGCTTCAAGCATTCTTGAAGCGGTATTTTTATCCGTGCTTTCTATAATCTGCTTTTCTTCGTCTGTATATTCGTTAGGATAAAGCTTGCCGTTATATCTTCCTCTAAAAGGCATAACGTCGAAAGAAACGTGTATTTCATCAAGTTTCTGCTTGTAATATTTCATTTTTTCAAGCTGGGTCGGATGAGCTACGTAATTTATGCCCAAATCATAGCCTGCGTCTTTCAATTTTTTTATTTTCACAATATGCTCTTCAAAGTTTGCAAACTGAGGATGAAAAGACGCCGCAAATTTTACTCTTTCAGGGCCTATAAGAGACATAAATTTATCAACGTCCCACGACAAATTAGTATCGAACTCAACCGTAAAATTTTTTATCAAATGCTGCGTAAGCTCGAAAATATCGGGATAGCAGAAAGGTTCGCCTCCTGATATGTGAATATGGCCGCCTCCGTATCTTTCATAAATTTCATCCCATATCTGTTTCCATTTTTCAAGGCCGGGATATCTGTTTTTCTTTTTTTCTTCTTCCCAACTGTCGCAGAAAAAACAATAACTGCATCTGAAATTGCATTCATAATGAATATCCCACGTAAAAAAGCATCTGTTGGGCGGTATTTCCGATCTGTGTTTTATATTTTCCGTCATATCATTTTTTCCCTTTTAATATTTTTGCGTATTCTCTCATATACTCAAGTTTGTAAACGGGATGATCGAGCGCTTCCCATAACGGCTCCCATTTATCTTCTTCTTCGCCTACAAACATGCCTTTAAAACACGGGCAGTCGTAATTAACACTACAATTTTGTGGTTCATCATGTAATTTGAAATTTTTATCCAGTATACTCCCGAGTTTACCCGAATCTATTCCGTGATAGCCGGCGCAGCATCTTGTAACCGTTAAATCGGGATGAATTTTTGCATACATCTGGCCCATACGGCAGAGTTTGCCGAGTTTAACTTTGCTTATTTTCTTTTCCTGAGTTTCTTCTTTTTCAACGCGCCATTCAAGCCATCTCGAATTCATATCGTTAAGATGCTGGTCTTTTGAATCTGTGGCAAAACCTTCCAAAAGCCTTTTTTCTCTGGCGTCATAACTTTCAGGATATTTTTTATCTTTGTAATTTCCGATAAACGGAATTATTTTAAAATACATCTGCAGATCTTCAAGACGCTTTTTATATTCGGGTATTTTTTCAAGATGCGGAGGATATCCCACATAAGACAGCGTTGACGGAAATCCGTGAAAATGCAGATATTTTAATTTCTCAAAAAACTTTTCAAAATCATCAAATTCGGGATGAAAGCTCGCCGATATGGAAAGCCCGCCGGGTTTTACTTTATCAAGAAAATCGTTCAGGTCAAAACTTAAATTTGTAGTAATATCAACAGTATGTTTATCAAGAAGCATTCCCAAGAATTTCAAAAAGTTCGGATATATCGTAGGCTCGCCGCCCGAAAATCTTACATGCGTGCACCAGTAATTATCAAATATTCTGTCCCATACTTCTTTCCACTGGTCGGTATCTGCTATCTGGGAATTAAATTCCTCGTCTCTTCTTACAACTTCGCAGTAAGAACATTTATAATTGCATTTAAAGGAAATATCCCAGTTCCAGTGAACTTTATAAGGCGGATAAATTCTGGGATGTTTCGGCAAAATTTTCATTTTTTGTTTTAATTCTTCAAGTTCCATTTGCGTTTCCTTAGGCCTCAACGGCTTTAAGACACGGACATAAATCTACGTCACATGCCTGAGGTTTATTTAAAAGTTTAAAATTCTCGTCAAAAATATTTCCGACTAGTATTCTTTCGCCTATCTGCCCGCATCTTGCCACTTTGCCGTCGGGAAAAATAAGAGCCGATTTCTGGCCTGCCGCGCAAAGAGTTCCCTTTCTTTTTACGTTTGATTCCCATACTTCGTTTATTCCGAGAATCTTTTTTTCTTCAGGCGTATATGAGTCTGGATAATTTTTACCGTTATACTGCCCGCAAAAAGGAATTGCTTTTAGTGTAAAGCCTTTTTCTTTAAAAAATTTAACGTAATCCATAAGTTTTTCGACATACGGAGGATAACAGCACAAATTTATAAACTCGGCCAAAAAACCTTTTTCTCTGAGATATTCGGCTCTCTGCCTTACGGTTTCGGCGCTGTCAAATTCCGGATGAAAACTGATAGACATCGAAACCTTTGAGTTATCGCATAATTTTACCATTTTCTGAAGATCGCCGGAACCGTTGCTTGAGATATTTAAAGGATAATGTTTTTCCGACAACTTTGATATAAATTCAAAAAAATCCGGATAAACCGTAGGTTCGCCGCCAGTAAAAACTATTGAAGTTCTCCCGTACAAATCGTATATTCTGTTCCATATTTTTAAAAGATCGTCAACCGTTTTGACAATTGTTCTCGGGCCGTATTCCTCCCACTTGCCTTCAAAAATACAGTACGGACATCTGTAATTGCAGCTGTAAATTATGTTCCACTCAAAAGAAATTCCGCTGCTGCCGGAGAATTTTTCTTTTTCTTTATCTGTTCCCTGTAAATAAAATTCGTTATCTGGCATTATCACGTTATCCTTTTATTTATATGTTTTTGGCTGCTATGCAAAAACATATAATTTTTAATAAAATTTTCTGTTACTATTATAACAGATTGGATTGCATATCTTGTCATTATTCAATATTGATTTTCTCAGAGAAATATATTTTGCATTATTCCAAATATCAATTATTCTTTCGTTTTTATAATTCCCGATTTCAGGACAAAAACAGTCCGGTCTCACGCTGTAATTGGCATCAATTGTCATCATCTTCCACGGAATAAAACAATACGGAACACTTGAAATCGCGCTGTCACTGCCTGCGCTCACAGCCGAACTTGACTGCGAAAAGCAGTCGGGAATATGCGAAATCAACTGTATATTTAACTGTTCAGACAAACCGTACAATTTATTTTTCACAGAGCTAAAATTTAAAATAATTTTATTTTTAATATCCTGTTTTGCAAAATGATCGATTATAAAAAGTATTTTATTGAATTTATTTTCATACGCAAATTCAATGATTTTTTCAAGATCTTCATTTAAATTATATTCCGAGAGCACATAATGCATTGTCGTAAAAACGTTATCTTTGCTTCTGTAAGAATTAACAAGCTTTATTTTATCAAGTAATTTATCAAAATCAGCTCCGCATCTTATATATTCATACGTAGGTTTACAAATACTGTCTATTGAAAAGCTAATTTCCACGTTATAAGCGCATAATTTTCTTGCGATCTCATCAGTAATTAAAATTCCGTTAGTAGACAACGACTGTTTTATCCCAAATTTACCGGCATATTCCAGCAATGAAAAAAAATCACGATATAAAAAAACTTCGCCGCCGACCCATATAATATCTTCCAGATATGGGAAAAAAGATATTATATCTTTCCTTACGTCTTCGGGCAGTTCCTGTCTCTCGTATTTAACGACACCGCACATTTTACATTGTATATTGCAGGCATTTGTTAAAAAAACATTCAATCTTCTCGGCATAGACGACAAAACAACTTTTTTTTCGCCGATTTCGTATTCATTTAAAATGGCATTTTTGAATTTTATATTATCTATTTCATCTATATTTTTTTTATATTTTTTCAATGACAAGCCGCGTAAATTTCTATATGTCATATCATTTAAAATTTCGGGATATAAACTTTCCAATTCATTTGAGAAATTAGTATTTTTTGATTTTTTTATAAAATCAACTGCCAAATCGGCACGTTTACAGTTCTTAAACACGGAAATTATTAAATTGATTATTTCTTCTTGTTCTGCATACTGACATTTTCTTTTTGCAAAAAATAAAGTTCTGACAGCCAGCTTGTATTTCCCTGACTCTTTATAAGATTTGGCCAACAATATTGATGAATGAAAATGGAATTTTATTTTTAATATTTGCTCAAATAACTCAATGGCTTTTGAATAATTTTTTATTAGAAAATTTACTTTGGCAATTTCAAAATTCAAATCGACATTCAAATCATCTGTTTTTAACATTTCCAACACATCTAATGCATCTTTATACCTGAATTCTCTTATTAAATTTCTGGCAGTTTCTATGTTAATTCCGGCATAATTTATATTTTTCTTCATATTCTGTTTTTTAATATTTCTTCGCAGCGTTTTTTGACTATTTCGTTTTCACCGTCAAGTTCAAGATATTTTTTAAAATATTCGCCCGCTTTGTCATACATTCCTTCATGGTCGTAATAGAATCCGAGATTAAAATACTCGTCCATTAAAACAGCCGTTTTTACTCCGCAGTCTACGTTGACTCCGTTATCTTTGCATACTTCTTCAAATTTCTGGCATCTTTTTAATCTTACGGGATAAGTATTTGAACCGTCTTTAGTCTGCCAGTATAAATGATGGTTAAACGGCGTTTTTATGTTAAATTCTTCAGGATGGTCAAATACATAACTGAATTCTTCCATCGCAAAATAAGTTCTTGAAGGATATACTCTTTCTATGTATTTGCCTACCTCTTTTATAAACGAGAGAGTCTCGTTAAAATCCTCTTCCGTCTCTCCCGGAAAACCAAACATAAAATTAGTTGTAACTTTTAGACCTACGTCATAAGCATCCTTGATTATTCTTTTTGCATCCTGCACCTTATATTTTTTAGACATTGAGTCTAAAACTCTCTGTGAGCCGGATTCTATCCCAAAAATCAATTTTTTGCATCCCGATTCTTTGACAAGAGCAAGAATTTCTTTTGTCATAAGAGGATTTACTATCGCGTTTGCCAGCCAATACTGTTTACTGCCGAAAGGCGGATATTTTATAAGAAGATTACAGAAATCTCTCAGTCTGTTTACGTCTGCGTTAAATTCCAAATCCTGAAAGTCTATATGTCCGGCCTGCGGATAATCTATTTTGTGATATGATATTTCCTGATGAATTCTTTCAGCTGACATCTGTCTATATCCGTCCCAGAAAGAATGAGTGCTGCAAAACTTGCACGCCCACACGCATCCTCTTGAAGTCATAAGAGGCAGATGTTCGTTGTCGTCGTAATCATTGAGAGACATATCCGTAAAATCAAGAAAAGGAAGATTATCAAGGTTTTTGAGCATTTGTCTCGGTTTTGTAAAAACAGTATGTCCGTCTTTTTTATAGCAGATACCGTCGCATAAATCGGGATTTGAAGAATTATAAACGGTTCTTACAAGCTCGCATACCGTTATATCGCCTTCTCCCAGAATTATAAAATCGACGATTGTCTCGTTAAAACTTCTTTCTATATTTTTTTTATCGTAGAAGAATTGTCCGCCGTAAAATATTTTAACGTCTTTATTTTTTTTTCTGATTAAATCGGTAACGTAAACCGTGGAATAAAACGACGATGATTCAAGAGAAAAACCGACTACTTTCGGATCTTTTTCAAGAATTTGGTCAACATAAGATTCAAGCTGTTTTTTTATTGAATCAAAATATTCAAAAACGCGCTCTTTCTGATACCAAAAAGAAACCTGTTCCCAAGCCCATAAATTCACAAAACTCATATCGCGGTTTTTATATAAAGCGTTATTAAGATCAAAAGATTTCACTTCTATGCCGGCAGCTTTTAAATCGCCTGACAGCTGGGCAAGAGCCAGAGGAGGCTCTCTTGTACCCCATACGGGGCATTTTACAAGCGATACTCTCATGTATTCTCCATAAATTTATCTATTTCTTCTTTGCTTTTGCCTCTGGTAATGAAATGTGAGGTAAAGCTGTTAAGAGACGACTGGTTTGCTCTTATGCAGAAATTTGAACAGGCGCTGTTTCCGTTAAGAAGTTTAGTTCTTATTTCTACAAAATATTTGCCGTTCCATACGTCCATAAAAGTTTTTTTATCCAAAATAGTTTCTCTTTTATCTCCGGCGGCGTCGCATGTTATAATGTCACCGGACGGATTTATCATAAGCTGCGTCCATGCTTCTCTGCACATAGACTCGCACGGATATTCTTTCTGGTTGTATTTCTGCGGAAGCTGCACGTTGATATTGAGTTTTCTCCCGAGTTCTCTTGCTTTGTCTATCATTTCGTTTGTTTTTTCTTTTGCAAAGTACGTGGAAAGATATTTTTGGTCAAATCTGTATACAAAATTATAATAAACGACTACGTTATCTGCTCCTTTCTGCGAAGCAAATTCAACGTATTCAGGCAGCTTATCTATGTTTTCTGTAGTAGCCACGAATATAAAATTTACTCTTAATTTATCAGTCTGCTTCTTGGCTTTCATTATATAATCCACATTCTGCATTACAGGCCCGTATGTTTTTGATTTCGTCATGATTTTATGCGTTATCGGATCGCAGCCGTGCATCGAAATATGAATAAGATATCTGTTATTGCTTTCAATTATATGGTCTGCCATTTTCGGAGTAAGAGTCGATCCGTTTGTAGCAAACATTTTTTCGGCATAAATAAATTGGTTGAAATAGTCTAAATTTCTTTTTGCCTCAGGCAAAGATAAAAGTTCACCGGAACCGGTTATGTTTATTCTTTCAACTCTGTTTAATACAGGCAAAAGTTTCTCTTCATACTTTGCTTTAAAATCGTCAAGATTAAAATAAGGATAACTTTCAGGTCTTGAACAAAAAAGACAATCCTGATTGCAGGGAGCGTCAATCTGCACGAAAATTGAAGTCGGATAAGACTCAAGCACGACTTTTTTCGCTTCATATTCCTGATGGTTTAAATTCCTGTTTTGTTCTACAAGATTCTGTCCGTTCATAATGTTATTTCCCTGTGGTTGCTTGCGCCTATATGGTCGCATTTAGTGCAAATATTTTCATCGCCGCTTTTTATTTTATTTACGACATACTCTCTTGCTATTCTGTAATTTTTACTATTCCAGATCATAAAAAAAGGTTTCCACCATTTAAACATTTCAAAATCGTCTTTTTTATCTTCAACCGAACAGCACGGAGAAATTGAACCGTCAGCATTTATCGTAATAGCGTCCCACAGCCAGTTGCACAATTTTGATTCGGCATGTTTAAATACGACCGCTTTATCGTTATCTCTGACTATGTAATTATTGTATTCGTCTATTGTGGAAACCCAGTCCGGCGCGCAGAAAGGAGCCGTAAACCCTATATCGTTTACTCCTGATTCAACAGCCATTTTTCTTGCTTTTTCAATTTCGTGTTCGTTATGTTTAAAAACAAGAAACTGCCAGTGCATATGAGGCGTTTTTGAATTTAATTTTCTTTTTGCTTCGGCAAGAAGTTTTATATTGTCCAAAACAAGGCTGAATTTGCCGTTTTTTCTGTATATTTCATAACTTTCCTGGCTTGCCCCGTCAAGAGATATCGTCATTCTGTCAAGGCCGGATTTAACTATCTGCTCTGCGTATTCAGGCGTCATAGAGATATTTAAATTAGACGATAAAAATGTTCTTGCTCCGTATTTTTTTGCTATTTTTATCATTTCGGCAGTATTTTTATTAAGAAGCGGCTCTCCCCAGTTACAGAATTCAACGTAAAGAAGATATCTTCCGATTTTTTTCATTATTGTTTTATATCTTTTTATCGGCATTATTTCTTTAGGTCTTGAGTTTTCTCTGTGCTGTCCTGTCGGGCAGAATCTGCATTCAAGATTGCACACGTTAGTCGGATCGACTGTAAGCCAGTAAGGATATCCGAACAATACCGTTTTCTTCTTATTCTTCTGCCACTCTATAAGTTTGTAATTCCATTCTCTCAGTTTTGCGTTTAAATT
>Ga0116193_1001641_pt1 | contig 18089 bp, 11 predicted proteins | sample AD_UKC115_MetaG_FD_89892 | JGI IMG/M metagenome (GOLD analysis project Ga0116193, IMG submission 89892) | Active sludge microbial communities of municipal wastewater-treating anaerobic digesters from Hong Kong - AD_UKC115_MetaG | ecosystem: Engineered > Bioreactor > Anaerobic > Digestate... | reverse complement strand
TTCTTCTTTTCCTTTTAATAGCGCTTCTATTTGTGAAGCACTTATTTTGGTGAGCTGTAGTTTTTGCATCTGCAATATTACAGCTATTTTGTAATATTATTTATTCGGTTTAATATATTATAACAAAAGCCACTACAAATATTTATAAATTAACCTCTCCTTTCTTAACACGGTTTTCTTCTTCTGTTTTTCCTGTAGTGCGTTTACGAGCAGCAGCAATTTTTTGATTTCCAAAACGATACGAAAAACTAAGGCTAATAACACGGCTATCTTGTGCTCCATTAAGATATGTATCTATATCACTATATTTAGCGCTACCACTAAATTTCATGGTATAAAAAATATCACGTGCTGAAAGTTTAATAGTGCCTTTATTATGTAAAATGACCTTCGATATTCCTGCATTGACGGTATATATAGGATTAATGATAAATAAACCCTCTGCTCCTTTGCTTCTATAAAAACCACTCAACTCAGCTGTTAGTCCTTTACAAATAATAAAATTATTGGTCATATTAAACAAAAAAGAAGTTACAGATACATTTAAAGGATCGTTTTGATATACACCCTTGTAATGATTATTAAATACATTCATGTATATATTTCCCATCCACCATTTCTTTATTTTAATAGGTGCACTTACAGCAATACCTATGTTATCTAATGTATTTACATTATCTGTGGTTTGATACGTAAGCTTCTCCGTTGTATTTTGTTTGAGTAATTGTGTAATTACATCATTTGTACGACTATAATTTAAGGTAGTAATTATTTTACCATTGAACACATGACTTAATTCAAAGTTATTGCTAAACTCTGGCCTTAGGTTCACATTTCCCTGTTGATACGTTAAAGAATCTAAAAAGAAGATAAATGGATTTAGGCTTTCATAATCGGGTCTATTAATACGACGGTTGTACGAAAAATTGATATCATTTTTATCATTCAAATGATACCCTACATTTACATTCGGAAAGAAATTAGTATACCTTTTTTTAAAAGCAGTATCTGTAGTAATTTGTGTACCTTTCGATTGTGTGTTTTCTACTCTAAGGCCCAATTGCACATTCCATTTTTTAGTTTCTATACTGGCATTAGCGTAACCTGCATTAATATTTTCATCATATATAAAGTGATTCGATCGGCTATCTTTTATCCACGTAGCACGTTGTTGTCGTAAATAATCTACTCTATTATTTGTATTTACAAAACTTGTTTTTAACCCAGCTTCTAGTTTTATTCCTTTCTTAAATGGGTGTACAAAATCTACTTTACCTGAATATATTCGAATAAACGATGGAAGTTTTCCATCGAGTATAAGAGGCATACCAACTGAGTTCCCATTAGCATCAAAAGGATTTGTATTAAGTGCCGAATTATTTTTTTGCATATAATACGCATAATCTGCGTCTATATTCAATTCTGTTCCAATAGTATCCAATACACCCTTATAATTTAAATTGCTGCTTCCGTTTATATATATATTGTCATCATGTGTATTAGATTTTAAAATAGAAGTAATACTATCTCGAATGTTGGAGTTACTTGTTGATGTCGAATTTTCACTACTAGCACTTCTGGTTAATGTAATACCTATAATATTTTTTTTATTGATGGCATAATCCAGTCCTATTTTTGATCTGTGATTATTGGATGATTGATATAGGCTTGATTTTTGATCAGAACTAGCTACAATATTCGTTTGAGCAGCGTTATAAAAGTTTCGATCTAAACTTAAATTATTAAATCCCTCTCTATATGTATAATTAAAGTTCCCAAAAATATTAATGGCATTATTTCTATAGTTTACAGTGGCTGTATGTGTTGCTTTTGGATAAATACCTTGCATGTAAGAACTAGAGACGCTTGCATTTGCGCCTTTAATGGCACTCTTTTTTGTTTTAATATTAATAACCCCTGCGTTACCTGCTGCATCATACTTCGCCGGCGGGCTAGTCATTACTTCAATTTGATCAATACTAGAAGAAGACATATTTTTTAACATGTTCGACAAATCATTACCGGATAAATATGTTTGCTTACCATCTACTAATATCAATACACCTGCTTTACCTTTTAAGCTAACTTGCCCTTCACTACTAACGGTTACGCCAGGGGCTTTTTCTAATAGCTCTAATGCAGTAGTGCCAGCATTTGTAGGCGACGCATCTACATTTACAATCATTTTTCCTATTTTATTTTCAATCATAGGTTTATTAGCTGTTACAACAACATGATCTAATTGTTTAGCCTGTGCTTCTAATTTAAAATCAGGAAGGTATATGGATTCGCTATTAACCATAATGGAATCTTTATAAAACGTCTTAAATCCTATAACAGAAATAGTTATTCTATATTTACCAGGTTTAATATTGTTAAAAATATATAGTCCTTCTTTGTTTGTAAAAACATTTTGTATTGCTACAGAATCTTTTTCAGAATATAAGCTAATACTAGCTTTTTCAATGGGTTTAGCTGTTGTATTCAAAACCTTACCTTGTAATATACACAAGCTGTCTTGTTGCTGGCTATATACACTCTTACTTACAAATAATAGAACTGCTAAAAATCCTGTTTTAAACGTACGCATTATTATTAATTTTAAATTGAGCAAAGGAATATCTTCTATATCTCTTTCAATACTAAAGAAATGTTAATTCAATAATTCATTTTTATTTAACCAAACCAGCCTCCCATTAATGTTTGTCCATTCAGCATAAAGACCATCAAATGCTTGTACATTTTCAACATCTGCATGTTCGAAATACACATCTACAGCGTTAAGAAGGCTTTTATGTATGTACAAAGTTTTTTCTTTTGGAATAGTAATTACAAAATGTATAGATTGATTCCTCCATTTTTTCGCTGGCAACCAGTTATAGTAGTTACTTATTTCAACAATAGAATCATATTGAATAACAGCCGCTTCTGTTTTCCTAGCTAGCTCTTCTGCAATAGATCGTTTAGCTGATCGGGCGTATGAGTATTGATATAAATGAAAACTACTATCTATACCAGGTTCTATCTCTAAAGAAACTTTAGGATCAACTAAAAAAGTTTCCTCCTCTTTTTGTATTGCGTTAGCCAACGAGTGAACATATAACTTATTATGTATTACGTGTATGGGAATTTCTGTTTCTATTTTTCCTTTTTTAGAAAAATCATTCACAATAATAATGGCACTAGCAATAATTACAATAAAGCTTATAACACCAATAAATCTATTTACATATTTGAATGATTTGTAATCTAGTTTAAAGCGAAACACATATTTCAATAATTTTATTATACTCATAGCCATTCTTAAACATAAAACAATCAATAAACTTATCAGTATGATATTTCCTTGCTTATTATTTGAAAATATATAATTAAATTCTTCAGGATAATTCCCTATTGGCTCCAAGCCCAAGGCTCGTAAAACAATAAGTATAAAGGCAAGTAGAATGAGTAAAAATGTTGTTTTATATACGATTGCGGAAAATCGAACAACGCTTTCCCCTACAGAATGAAATGCGTTTTTATGGTCGTGCTTTTGTGTATGTTCTTTTTTTTTATGATTGGCATACTGCTTAAACGTACTTTTCACTTCATTACCCCATTGCTTCATGTGTTTGCCAAAATTTTTAGCATCTTGTTCAATTTGTTTGCCTATGTTATGTATGTTAATAGGCTCTCCTTGCATTTCTAATTTTTCTGTTGTACTCTTAGCTTCAGGAATAATAATCCAAAGTATGATGTATAGCAAGAATCCTGTTCCTAATAATAATATACTACAAGCAAAAGCCAACCTCACCCACACTGTATCTATATTTAATACAGCTCCTATACCCGAGCATACTCCTCCCAACAGTTTATCATCGGGATTGCGATATAATCGCCTACGATAAAATCGCTCATTGGGCTGTTGTATATTTTCTGATGTTTGTTGTTTGGTTTGCTCTTTGCTATCATCCATCTGCTCCGGCTTACCCATAATCGCTATAGCTTCTTCTACATCTTGTAAAGCAATGATGCGTTTGCCCAATTTTATTTTTTCAGTAAACATCTCCGCTAATCGACTTTCTATATCTTGAACTATTTCATCTTTTCCAGGAGTAGTAGAAAAATGATGCTCTATATCTATTAAGTATTGATGTAGAATCTGATATGCATTATCATCTACTTGAAAGGGAACCCCTCCTAAATTGATATCAAAAATTTTATTCATATAACAGTAAATATTAGTTTAGTATAATTTTGTTTTTTTACGAATATGTGCGATCGTATCTTCTAATTCTTCCCATGCTTTATGCAATTCTTTTAACGCCGCCTTGCCTACCTGTGTTAGTTTATAATATTTTCTAGGAGGGCCAGAAGGCGATTCTTCCCATCTATATGTTAGAATACCTTCGTTTTTCAATCGAGTAAGCAATGGATACAGCGTTCCCTCCACAACAATTAAACGTACTTTTTTCAATTTCTCTATAATATCAGATGGATATGCTTCTTCTTCTGCGATAATAGCTAGTACGCAATATTCTAATATGCCTTTACGCATCTGCTGTTTTGCGTTTTCTATATTCATTCGTTAATAATTTTTTTATATAAAGTCTAATAGCTTTTTACACATAATGAATAGGATATAAATTGTTTTTGTCATCTCGACCGAAGGGAGAGATCTCTCGCTGTACTCGAGATGACAAGGCTATTTTTAAGATTTATGTATAATCATTTAACAGATTTTATATAATTACAAAAAAGAAACTCGCATTACCATTTCTTGTATACTAGATATTTTACCCATAATCAATTTCATAGCACAAAGATATATAAAAAATATACTACTATGTTATACAAGGTAGTAAAATTTTATTAATACTTTATTAAAAAATAAGTCCTCAAGAATTTTTAACACTCTTGAGGACCTACTATTAGAAATTTTTTGTTAGCCTAATGCGCCTCCAACCAATTGTTGCCTGTGCCTACTTCCGCTACAACGGGCACATTGTTGGGTAATGGCAAGGCCTTTTGCATGTACTCTACAATAATTGGTTTAAGAATATCCACTTCTTCTTTATGTACATCAAAAACCAATTCATCATGCACTTGTAAAATCATCTTGGATCGTAATTTTTTTTCTTTTATTCCTTGATAGATGTGTATCATGGCGAGTTTAATCATATCAGCTGCTGTGCCCTGTATGGGAGAGTTGATAGCATTTCGTTCTGCATAACTGCGAACTACATTGTTGGCCGAATGAATATCTCTAAGCCAACGCTTACGTCCCATAAGGGTTTCTACATAACTATGTTTTTTTGCAAATACAATCATATCATCCATATACTTTTTAATAGCCGCATATTGAGTAAAGTAATTGTCAATTAATTGCTTTGCTTCGGTTCTACTAATTCCTAAATTTTCTGATAATCCAAAAGCGCCTTGTCCATATATAATACCAAAGTTTACACTTTTGGCTTTGTAGCGCATTTCTTTAGTAACGGCTTTCTCCTCTACGTTATATACTTTGGCAGCGGTTGCCGTATGAATATCTTTTCCTTTTCTAAAAGCATCGCACATGCTCTCATCTCCACTAATAGCAGCTACAATACGCAATTCAATTTGTGAATAATCTGCACTCATTAATACAAACGATTCGCTACGTGGAATAAAGGCTTTTCGAATTTTTCTTCCTCTATCGGTTCGAATAGGAATATTCTGCAAATTGGGATTGTTAGAACTTAGCCTACCTGTAACAGCAACCGCTTGAGCATAGCTTGTGTGCACACGGTCTGTTTTAGAATTAATCATAGTAGGTAACGCTTCCACATACGTAGACATTAATTTAGTTAGTTCCCTATATGCCAATATGTCTCCTACTATTGGATGTTGGTTGGAAAGTTTCAACAAAACGTCTTCACCGGTTGCATATTGGCCTGTTTTGGTTTTTTTTGCTTTAGGGTCGAGTTGTAGCTTTTCAAATAAAACCTCGCCTAATTGTTTGGGTGATGATAAATTGAAGGTTACACCTGCTTGTTTGTATACATTTTCTTGGCATTGTTTAGCTTCTCTAGATAATTCTTTTGCATACTCGTTTAAAAAATCAACATCTACTTTTACTCCTTCATATTCCATAGCTGCAAGTACTTGTACTAAGGGGGCTTCTATTTTTTCAAATACATTTTGTAGATTATTTTTTTGCAACAATGGTGCAAATATTTGTTTAAGCTGAAATGTAATATCTGCATCTTCTGCCGCATAATCTTTAATTGTTTCTACTTCAACATCTCGCATATTTCCTTGATTTTTCCCTTTCTTTCCTATTAATGCTTCAATGTGAATAGGCTCATAGCTTAAATATTGGGCGCTCAGCAAATTCATACCATGCCTACCTTCTGGCTCAATAACATAGTGTGCTAGCATGGTATCAAATATTTTTCCTTTTATTTCAACATTATACCATTTTAATACTAACACATCATATTTGATATTTTGCCCTATCCATAAAATATTTGAATTGTCAAATAGTGGTTTAAAGAATTCTAATATTTTTTTTGTGTCTAGTTCATTATTTGGTAGGGGAATATAATATGCTGTTCCTTTTTGTACACAAAAACTCATTCCTACTAGTTGTACATTATTTGCATCTGTACCTGTTGTTTCTGTGTCAAAACATATTTCAAAAGAAATAGATAAAGTGGTTACTAATTGTTGTATAGCTTCTTGTTGTTGTATTAATATGTATTGATGTGGAGTGTTATTAATATTTTTTTCTGCTATTATTCCTGTTACTGCATCTATTTGTGTAGAAGTATGTTTAATATAGGTTGATGTATCGCTTACTGTATTTTCAAATAAGTTCATTTGTGTAGAAGCTGCTGCATTATTAGGGGTTGGAGCAGCATATACATTAAACGCTTCTCCTAATATACGTTTGCCTAATGCTTTGAATTCTAATTCTGTAAATATTTCTTGCAGTAGTTCTTTGTTAATCGACTTGATTCTAAAGTCTCCTTCATGAAATTGGACGGGTACATTGGTAATAATAGTGGCTAGTTTTTTACTAAGTATTGCCATTTCTTTTCCCTTTCTAATTTTTTCTCCTAATGATCCTTTTATATTTTCTGCATTGGCTAAAATATTTTCTAGTGTTTCATATTCGGCTAATAATTTTGCGGCCGTTTTTTCTCCAACACCTGCAATACCAGGAATATTATCTACAGCATCGCCCATTAGTCCCAACATATCAACTACTTGATTACTATTTTTAATATTCCATTTTTCACAAACCTCTTTGGGGCCTAGTATTTCTACTGCATTATTTTGATAAGATGGTTTATATATTTTAATATGTTCACTTACTAATTGTCCATAATCTTTATCTGGTGTAACCATATATACATCGTACCCTACAGTAGCAGCTTGTTTTGCCAGCGTACCTACCACATCGTCTGCCTCGTAACCATCTATAGCAATTACGGGTATATTAAATCCTTCAATAATTTTTTTAATGTAAGGAATAGCGATTAATATATCTTCTGGTGTTTCTTCTCGATGTGCTTTATAATCTTCAAAATCAGTATGCCGTTCAGTAGGTGCATGTGTATCAAAACATACTGCCATATGTGTGGGTTTTTCTTTTTGAAGCAAATCGTATAGTGTGCTGGTAAAGCCAAATGGCGCATTGGTATTTTTTCCATCTGAGGTTAAACGAGGATTTCGTATGAGCGCATAATAGGCTCTATAGACCAAAGCCATTGCATCAAGTAAGAATAATTTTTTGTCCATATATTAAGCAGAATTAATCCTAAAGTTTCGGAATGGGAAATTAAGCATTAGGAACGATATTAGTATAAAACAAAAAACCCAGCCACCTTGGCAACTGGGTTAAAAATCAAACTGTTTATAGTTTTTTATTAGGGTGTTATTCCATATTTCTTACAAACTTCTCTATAATTACTATAATCAATGGTTATTGCTCTTGCAGCTTTTACACCACCAGGAATGAGAATATAACGAATCTGCTTTATGAAATTTCTATCCTCTATACTCAAACCGTAACCAATACCTGTTGTTGTTATCTTGAAGTTAAGTCCATCTTGGCTTGCCTGAAATGAATATGAAACAGGACCGTTTGAACCCTGACTTATATAAGACAATTGATAAACAGGGGCGCTAGAAGTTATTTCAGATCTAAAATAGACCAAAATTGTACCTGTATTCAAAATGGATGGCAATAACTGTGGTACAGTTACTGGACTTATACTTGTTAATTCAACTACATTAGAAGATGCATCCGTTTTAGGCCGCCAAGAGTTTGAGACATTGATCCAATCAGAATAAATTACGTTTGCGGTACCAGGATCTCCTTTAGGTCCTTGTGAACCTGTAGCTCCATTACAAACATATTTGGTTAACGCAGGGTTTACCTCATTATTGTCTAAAACTCCATCATTATTTGCATCTAAACCGTACTCTAATTTAACACCCCCTGTTGAACAATTTGCGCCAGCAGTTTCTGTAATAGTTCTTGCCAGCATATTTTTACCGTTACAAATTTCTTTTGTTTGTGCATTATCAATTTCATTAGCATCTAAGGTATTATTATCATTTAGATCAACACCAAACTCTACTTTGATACCGCCAGTAGCACAGGTGCTTGGAGTAGTTTTGATTAATGTTTTATGCCCGTTAGTACCGTTACAAATTTCTTTTGTTTGTGCATTATCAATTTCATTAGCATCTAAGGTATTATTATCATTTAGATCAACACCAAACTCTACTTTAAAACCACCAGCACACGTTGCACTCGGAGTAGTTTTTACTAGAGCATTGTGCCCATTGGTTCCATTCGCTCCGGCAGCTCCGTTAGAGCCACTACAAATGTAAGAAGTATGATCCACTTCTGCATCTTCTAGTGTTCCATTGCCGTTATCGTCTACGCCTGTTTGTACTTTGCTACCGCCTGTTGCGCAATTTGCACCAGCAGCTTCTGTAGTAATTTTCGTTAATGTGCTTAATCCATTTTGTATATATTTTGGCTGTCCTATAACCTCATTATTTTCTAAGTTGGCATTGTCGTTCAAATCAAGTCCTGATTCAATTTTTTGCCCTCCTGTAGGACATTCAGTAGACCCAACAGGCATTGGAGTGATTTTAACCAAAGCAAGATGACCATTAGTGCCATTTACGCCAGCTACTCCGTTACAGACAGTAAACGTATCTTGTATCTCAGTAACATCGAGTGTTCCATTGTTATTGGCATCTGTACCAACTTCTATTTTTTTGCCGCCTGCACTACAGACAGCTCCTGGGCTTACGGCTGTAACTTTAACTAAGCTATTGAAACCTCTAGGCCCAGTAGGGCCTTGATCCCCCTCACTACCTGTTTTGCTGCAAGCAACTGCTAAGACCAAAAATATAAGGGATAAATAAAAAACGGAATACATTTTGATTGTCATACGTAATATAAATTAGATGTGAAAAGAGAATATAAACTTATAGGCGCGTTTCATATTATTATGAAAGTCTGTTAAAAACAGACACAAAGTTAGTACATTTTTATGTAAAATCGATTTTAAAAAACGACGGCAAGAATAATCTTTTCTTTATTTAACTTATTGGTTAAATATATCAGATTACTTCCGCCTTATCTAACTCCACACGCAAGTTATCTATGATAAAATTTTGTCGTTGTTGGGTATTTTTACCCATATAATACTCTAGCAATGCAGGTATATGATCGCCATGCTCCAATAAAACAGGCTGCAATCGAATATCCTCTCCAATAAATCTTCCAAACTCTTCTGGAGAGATTTCCCCCAATCCTTTAAATCGAGTAATTTCTGGCTTAGTGCCTAATTTTTTAATGGCTGTTTGTTTCTCATTTTCATCATAGCAATAAATAGTTTCCTGTTTATTTCGTACCCTAAACAAGGGTGTTTCAAGAATAAATACATGCCCTTTTTTTACTAAGTCAGGGAAAAATTGAAGAAAAAAAGTCATTAATAACAATCGAATATGCATACCGTCTACATCTGCATCGGTAGATATAATAATTCGATTGTAACGTAAATTTTCTAGCCCATCCTCAATGTTGAGCGCATGTTGCAATAAATTGAATTCTTCATTTTCGTACACTATTTTTTTGCTTAAGCCAAAACAGTTTAATGGCTTTCCCCGTAAGCTAAATACAGCTTGTGTTTCGACTTGCCGTGCTTTTGTTATAGATCCACTTGCGGAGTCTCCCTCGGTAATAAATATGGTACTTTCTAATTTCTTTTCATTGAATGCTTCTTTATTTTTAGTAGGTGGTTCGTCATTTAGATGAATACGGCAATCTCTTAATTTTTTGTTATGTAGGTTTGCTTTTTTAGCACGCTCGTTGGCTAATTTCTTAATACCTGCCAATTCTTTACGCTCTCGTTCATTTTGTTCAATACGTTTTTTAAGTGCCTCTGCAGTGGAAGGGTTTCGATGTAAAAAATTATCTAATTCTTTGGATAAAAAATCAGTTATAAAATTTTTCATAGTAGGTCCGTCTTCAGCTATTACTTGAGAACCTAATTTAGTTTTGGTTTGTGATTCAAAAACGGGCTCCTGCACTCTTACCGAAACAGCAGCGCAAATACTACCTCTTATATCAGAAGAGTCATAATCTTTTTTGTAGAAATCGCGTATAGTTTTTACATAAGCCTCTCTAAATGAGGCTAAATGTGTTCCCCCCTGTGTAGTATATTGACCATTTACAAATGAATAATATTCTTCTCCATACTGATTTTCATGTGTAATAGCTACTTCAATGTCTTCTCCTTTTAAATGTATTATGGGGTAGCGAATTTCATCTGCATTGGTTTTATGTTGCAATAAATCTAATAATCCATTTTTACTTACAAATTTTTTTTCATTTAGGTATATTACTAATCCTGCGTTTAGATAGCAATAATTCCATAGTTGATTTTCGATATACTCTGGTACGAAATGAAAATGTTTGAACATGGATTCATCTGGAACAAACATTATAAGCGTTCCATTGCTTTCAACCGTTTTTTCTTCTTTATGTTCTTTTGTTAATGTACCTTTTTCAAATTCAGCTGTTTTTTGTTTCCCTTCTCGTATAGCCGTTATTTTAAAGTAGCTACTCAATGCATTAACAGCCTTGGTTCCTACGCCATTTAATCCTACAGATTTTTGAAAAGCTTTGTTATCGTATTTAGCTCCTGTATTTATTTTGCTTACTACATCTACCACTTTACCTAACGGCACACCACGGCCATAATCTCGAACTGTGAGCGTTTTATCATTAATCGTAATATCAATTTGTTTGCCATAGCCCATAGTATATTCATCAATACTATTATCGATAACCTCTTTTAATAGTACATATATGCCATCATCAGCGCTGCTTCCATCTCCTAGCTTTCCTATGTACATACCAGGTCGTAATCGAATATGGTCTTTCCATTCTAAGGATTTAATACTATCTTCTGTATAATCAACTATTTTTTTTACGTCAGTCATAGTGTAATCTACTTAATTCAAAAATGTATATTTTGTATGCAACAAACTGTTTTGCACTCTAAAACGCAGCAAAGGTAATGCATACAAAGATTTTATTATTTTAATATAGTTTTGCTGTTAGAGATATGGTTCAAAATAGAAAATATATTTTTAATAAGCATACAGAAGATTTCATCATAAGGGTTATAGCTCTTTTAATGCTTGTTCCACTTGCTCCTTTTATTAATCGTTTTATTCCTCCTATTATAATAGAGCAATGGAATGTTGATTTGGTTGTAGCATTTGTAGCCAGTGGTTTATTAATACGTTTGCTCATGTGGATATTCAAACCTCTTGTATTGCCAGCGTTTATACTATTCATTGCGTTCTTAACGTATGGTTCTTTTTCACACAATTATAGTTTTGAGAATGTGTATAAAGATTATAAAACAACCGTAATGGTAAATTGGATTACAAAAAATGAAAAGCAATTAGATGTACTAAATATAGATCCTGATTCTTTTAATAGTTATACTAATAAGACGACTCGAGGCATAAAAAAAAAATTAAACAATACCGATTCTATCGTACGCAATTTCGCTGTTCAATATTCATTAACCTATTTTGATGAATACTATATCAAATATGGTCAAATTGTACGGCAGTTATCTTTATTTAGGTACATCAACGAGAACTTTAAATATGTCCTTGATGACCGCAGAGATGAATATTTTGCAACTCCGCAAGAAACGATATTGAATGGTTTAGGTGGAGATTGTGATGATCATTCTATATTGATGTCTAGTGCTATGCGTTCTATTGGTGCTCGTAGTAGAATTATTTTAGTAAAGGGGCATGCCTATCCTGAACTTTTTGTGGGCGACAAAACAGCCTTTGAACATTTTAAACAGGCTTTGGTACAGCTTTTTCAAGCATATAATATAAAAAGTATTTATTATCATGAACACGATAATCAATATTGGATAAATTTAGATTATACAGCCCGCTACCCCGGTGGACCTTATATGGGCAAAGAAGTATACGCTATGATAGAATAGTGGAATAATGCTGGGTACTTAATTTATTATAAATCTTTTTTACATTATTTCATAAATATCTTGCATTAATTTTTGTGCAATATTATTTGCTTTTGCTTCTAAATCACTTTCTGCATAGATGCGAATAATAGGTTCTGTATTAGAGATGCGCAAATGAACCCAATCATTATCAAATTCTATCTTCAATCCATCTTCTGTATAAGAAGGATTATTCTTATACTTTTTTTGTATTTTCTCTAAAACATTTTTTACATCAACTCCTTCTTTTAGCTCTATTTTATTTTTTGAAATAAAGTAGTTAGGGTATTGATTTCTTAACTTTTTTACTCCACCTTTATGTTGTGCTAAAAAGCTTAAAAACAAACCAATCCCCATCAACGCATCTCTTCCATAGTGAAAATCGGGCATAATAATCCCACCATTACCTTCACCACCAATAACGGCTTTTACTTTTTTCATTTTTTTCACCACATTTACTTCACCAACAGCGGCAGCATAATGCTTACCGCCATGCTTAATAGTAATATCTCTCAACGCATTTGTACTACTCATATTGCTTACTGTATCTCCTTTTCGATGACTTAATACATAATCGGCAATAGCTACTAATGTATATTCTTCTCCAAATAAACTACCATCTTCGCACACAAAACAGAGTCTATCTACATCAGGGTCAACGGCTATGCCCAAATCAGCTTTTGTTCTTTGTACTTCCTTGCTCAACGCAGTAAGATGTTCGGGTAGTGGTTCAGGATTATGTGCAAAACGACCAGTAACTTCTTCATTGATTACAACAACTTTTTTTACTCCTAATGCTTTTAATAATAAGGGTACCGACAAAGCCCCTGTACTATTAATAGCATCTACTACAACAGTCAGTTTTTTTTGTTGAATAGCTTCTATATGTACTAACGGATGTTTTATGATTGCATCAATATGTTTTTGAATGTATGTATCGTTAACAATGTAATTTCCTAAAAAGTCAACAGGTACAAAATCAAATACGTTACCAGTAGCTTTTTCTAAAACAATGGCACCCTCTTCTGCACTAATAAATTCACCTTTATGGTTTAGTAGTTTTAAGGCATTCCATTCTTTTGGGTTGTGACTTGCTGTTATGATAATACCCCCAGCGGCTTTTTCCATAGTCACGGCTATTTCCACCGTTGGTGTGGTAGATAATCCCAAATCAACTACATCAAATCCTAAAGCCATTAGCGTATTTACTACCATAGTGCTCACCATGGCGCCACTTATACGTCCATCTCTACCTATAATTATTTTTCTATTGTCCATTTGTTCTTTAAGATAAGAGCCAAACGCTGCAGTAAATTTTACTACATCTATAGGAGAAAGACTTTCATTGGGCTTTCCTCCGATTGTTCCTCTTATTCCTGAAATACTTTTAATTAGCGGCATTCATTTTATTTTTAGGTTTGCAAACTTAATTTAAAATTTTTGGTGGCGATATAAATTTAAAATAGTAGCTTAAGCAATTTTTTAACCGATGTTTTATGATTATGAATGTAGATGATGCTGTACAAAAAAAGTGGTTTGAAAAATGGTTTAACGCTTCTTATTACTATGATTTATATGCTTATAGAAATGAGCAAGAAGCTATAAATTTTATAGACATTTTAATTGATTTTTTGAAACCACAACCCCAAAGCACCATGCTAGATGTTGGTTGTGGAAGAGGGAGACATGTTAAAACACTTTCAGATAAAGGGTTTAATGTTACAGGTATTGATATTTCTCCTGCTGCTATTGATCAGGCCTTGATATATGAAAACGACTATACTCATTTTTTTGTACACGATATGCGTTTGCCATTTTGGATAAATTATTTTGATTATGTATTTAATTTTTTTACCAGCTTTGGATATTTTAACACCCTAAGAGAGCATCATAATACTTTACAAACTATGGCTCAAGCATTACATTTAAATGGATGTTTAATAATAGATTATTTAAATGTGCCTTTTGCTAAAAAACAGTTAATTTCAAAAATTGAAAAAACAATAAATGGTGTGCATTATGATATTAATAAATATGATGATGATACCTATTTTTACAAGACAATTACGGTAGATGATCCTTCAAAAAAAATAAAAAATACATATACCGAACAAGTAGCAAAATTTTCCTTAACCGATTTTAGAGAAATGCTTAGCCAACATGGTTTAGAGATAAAAGAAGTTCTTGGAAATTATTCTTTAGAATCTTATAATGAAACACAATCGCCTAGAATGATCATGATTGCCCAAAAGTATAAACATAGTTAATACATAAGTATATGTTTTTTCTTGATATAATAGACCATCTTATTCATTGGGATCAAAAACTATTTACATACATAAACAGTAAATGGACGAATTCTTTTTTTGATGGATTATTACCTTTTTTAAGAGAATCCGCTATTTGGGCGCCAGTATATCTTTTTTTAATCGTATTTGTATGGCAAAATTTGAGAAAATATAAATGGTGGCATCTTGGATTTACTTTGCTAACTGTTACATTAACAGATGTTACTAGTAGTCGTTTAATAAAACATACAGTTCAACGTTTAAGGCCTTGTAATGATCCTATAATAGCAGATAAAGTAAGATTACTATTAAATCATTGTAGTGGTGGTTTCAGTTTTACCTCTTCGCATGCAGCTAATCACTTTGGTATAGCCATGTTTTTGTATTTAACTTGCAAATCATACAGCAAATGGTTTACGCTGTTTTTTGTTTGGGCTTTGGCTATTGCTTATGCTCAAGTATATGTTGGTGTACATTATCCTTTAGATGTTTTTTGTGGAATGTGTGTAGGATTGTTATTGGGATGGATAACAGCAAAATTATACGTTTATTGTACTCATACATTTACAACAGCTTCGTCTCCATACAATTGATCTTTAAATTTTAAAGATGGGCTTGGAATAAATGTCCCCAATCCCAATTCATTCCATTTTGCATCAACAGATTGAATGGTTTTATTGTCTGCTACAATAATATTGGGCCAATCGCGTTGAAAATTGTCAACTTCTTTTGTTTTAGTAGTTCCATCAAAGCCCATACAGGCAAAAACTTTATTTGTTTTAGACATAGAAGCGCTTTGTGATAGTATATGATCTCGCTTTGGATCGAGATTATTACAAAAACGCCATAAGGTTGTGCTTATATCTTGCACATCAACACTATTATCTACATATAATATCATTTTTATTCCTTCTATTGCTTTTATTTCAACAATTCTATTATGAATTTCCTTAATATGTTCTTTTCTATTTTTTTTAACTGCAATAAACACACAAGGTATTTGCTGATTTAATAAGCTAACATTTACGTCAACGATTTCTTCAAATTGCGTTTTAAAAAAATCTTTACTTAATATTGGAATAGATACATTATAAGTGTACTTATCATCTATTTCTTCTTCCATTTTAACAGCTCCATCTATACACATTTTTCCTCCAAAACCTAATTTGCTACAACTATGATCGAGTACATCCATTGGCCCATTACCAAAGTAAATATCTGTTGCAGGATTCATATTATTGAAAACTTTCTTTGCCAACTGTAGATAATCTTGAAGTTCAGAATTGCTTTTTTTGTCTCCTTCTTTGGAGTAGTTCGGGGAGTCCAAGACCAAAATTTTATTAAACATCATTTGTCCGGCGCCCCACATAGCATTCATAACTTTTTGTCCTTGTCCGGCGTATTCTTTTTGTATTTGTGCAATTACTAAATTGTGAAACACGCCTTCTATAGGCATATCCATATTTATTATTTCTGGAACCATGGTCATTTTCATAGGCATTAAAAAAATTCTTTCCGTAGCTTTTCCTAACCAAGCATCTTCTTGTGGAGGAATACCCACAATGGTTGCAGGATAAATTGGATTTTTTTTATATGTGATAGCCGTGATATGAAATTTGGGATACCAATCGGGTAAAGAATAGTAGCCTGTATGATCTCCAAATGGACCTTCCCAAATCATTTCTTCGTTGGGATCAACATAGCCTTCTATAACAAAATCGGCATCAGCAGGTACAGCAATTTCAGGCTGTGTAATACATTTTACCAATTCTACTTTTTGTTTGCGTAAAAAACCTGCAAGCATATATTCATCAATGTTTTCAGGCAACGGGGCGGTGGCAGCGTAAGCGTATACTGGGTCTCCGCCAAGCGCAACAGCCACAGGCATCTTTTTGTTCAGTTTTTTATATTCATTAAAATGCTTTGCAGATACTTTATGTTTATGCCAATGCATGCCTGTAAGCGTAGGTTCAAATACTTGCATGCGATACATACCTACATTTCTAATATTGGTGTTAGGATCTTTTGTATGAATGATAGGAAGCGTAACAAAAGGTCCGCCATCTTTAGGCCAGCAGGTAATTACAGGGAGTTTCGTAATATCTGGTTTGTCCATAATTATTTCTTGACAAGCACCTTTTCCCTTTATTACTTTGGGCATCCAACTGGCAAATTGATTAAGCTTTGGTAAAAATTTTATTTTATCCAGAATACTTTCTTTTGGTGTAGAAAGCATTGTAAAAAGCGATTCTATTTCTTTTGAAATATCATCTAACCGGTTAACGCCTAATGCTAAACGCATTCTTCGCTCACTACCATAAGCGTTCATTAACACAGGAAAATCATATCCTGTATTTTCAAATAGCAAAGCTTTGTTGTTGTTGCTTTTGCTTATTCTATCGGTTATTTCAGCTATTTCTAGCTTAGGGTTTACATACGTTTTTATACGTATTAACTCATGGGCATCTTCTAATGCTTGTATAAATTGTTGTAGATTCTTGTAAGCCATACCTAAAGTTATGAATTATGCATGTAGGATTACAAACATTAATAGTTATCTGCTGTTTTTTATGTATACAAAATAGAGTTTGATGAAAAGACATGTATTATCCAAATTTTACAATATATCATCCACAGGTTTTTTATTTTTTGATAGATAGTATGTGTAACATGCCTATATAGCTGAGTGTTTTTGATAGAAGCATGCCCTAATAATTCTCGTATAATGCGAATATCAATTCCTTTTTCTAGTAGATGTGTAGCAAAACTTCTGTAATAGAAAGTACAATTGGCAATTTTTTTTCTGTTCGTTTGGGATACAAATGTTCAATATATGTTATTCGACCTAAAATGTTTTTGATAGGAGAAAGATATTTGTTGATGCGTTATTTTATAATGCATATAGTTGTCTATTCTTTTTTCGTTTATTTTAGATGCTTTTGTAGGATAAAAATCAGACAAGAAAATAACAATAGCACTTTTGTAGGTTTGTATAGAATTAAGGCGTTAGCGTAGTATTTGCATATGCTTTACAAATACTTCTATGAGGTGTATTTCAATTTTTTTCATGCGTAAAACTATCTAGTATAGAAAAATTAACGCAATAATAGATGGGTATGTTTTACGCAATGCGTAAATTTGGGTGTTGGGCAAAATTTGCCATACACAAGAGTTACACACGAGGCTCATTTTGCTTCGCAAAACTACCGCCTCTAAATTTTGCCCAACGATCCAGCTTTCATCTGTA
>Ga0116193_1001639_pt1 | contig 18093 bp, 16 predicted proteins | sample AD_UKC115_MetaG_FD_89892 | JGI IMG/M metagenome (GOLD analysis project Ga0116193, IMG submission 89892) | Active sludge microbial communities of municipal wastewater-treating anaerobic digesters from Hong Kong - AD_UKC115_MetaG | ecosystem: Engineered > Bioreactor > Anaerobic > Digestate... | reverse complement strand
GCAGATGACTTAACTGACCCTGCACCTGCTACTACATTTGCTCACTTAGATGCTACAACAGTATTGAGCAGAAAAATTGCAGACTTAGGTATTTATCCTGCTGTGGATCCTTTAGATTCTACTTCAAGAATTTTAACACCTGCTATTGTAGGCGAAGCACATTACAACTGTGCACAAAGAGTAAAATTAATATTACAACGTTATAAAGAATTACAAGATATTATTGCCATTTTGGGTATGGATGAATTAAGTGATGATGATAAAATGACTGTATCACGTGCAAGAAAAGTACAACGTTTCTTATCTCAACCTTTCCATGTGGCAGAACAATTTACTGGCTTAAAAGGTGTATTTGTAGGAATTGAAGATACTATTCGTGGATTTAATGCAATTATGGATGGCGAAGTTGATGAATATCCAGAAGCTGCATTTAACCTTGTTGGTACTTTAGAAGATGCGATAGAAAAAGGTAAAAAAATGATGGCTCAGGCTCATGGTTAGTTTTTATTTTCTTAATAATTTAACTACCCAATTGATAAAATAAAAAGTATGACTTTAGAAATATTAACTCCTGAAAAAAAACTATATAGTGGCGATGTGTATGGTGTGCAATTACCAGGAACAACTGGTTTATTTGAAGTATTAGATAAACACGCACCCATTGTAAGTGCCTTAAATAAAGGCAAAATAAAAATACTTAAAACACAAACCAGTTTTGAATACTTTGATATTTTGAAAGGCTTTGTAGAAGTACTTAATAATAAAGCAACAGTATTAGTAGAGGGTGCTTCAGAAGCATAATTTTTTAATGAAAATAATTGTAAAACCCGTTGATGAAATATCAATGGGTTTTTTGTTTTATATATAGGTAAAACAAAAACACATATCTACCTTGTTTCTTTTTTCATATCAATATTTTACTTTGCTTACCTATTTTACTTATTAGCCAAGTAAAAATGTGTTATAATTATTCAATGCTACAACACCCATTCTACCTCTCCAAAACTAAATTGTTGTTCTACACCATTCTCTACAACTAAAAATCCTAAATCAGTAACTTTTTTTACAGTACAATTAAAAAGCATATTGTTTTTTTTCATCTTTACTAACTCATTTTTTTTAAACAAATGCTCGTTATATTCTTTTAATAGAGTGTCATAATCTTCACACAATAACTGTTGGTATCTTTTTTCTAAACAAGTACACAGTTCCTTAGTTAATTCAATAACAGAATACAATTTTTTAGTAATTAATGCAAGAGAAGATGCATTGTTTAATGTATTATGAAAGTTTGTTTGATTAATATTAATACCAATGCCAGCAACAGCCCACTGCATTTGAATTCCTTTTATATTATTTTCTATTAAAATGCCAGCTATTTTAGAATTATTATAATAAATATCATTAGGCCATTTAATTTTTATGCCATTTTGTATATACTTCAACAAAAAATCGTACACAGATAAAGCAACAGCTGCACTTAAATAAAACTGCTTGTGAATAGGTAATTTTTCAACATTTAAAACAACAGAAAGTACAGTATTACTTGCCTTTTCAGAATACCATGTTTTGCCTTTTGTACCCTTGCCTTGTAATTGAGTATGAGCAAAATAAGCTGTTCCATGTTCTGCCACTTTTGCTTGAATTTGCTGCATGGCATAAGTATTGGTGCTATCAACTGCTACCAATTCCACAAAATTACTACCTATAATTGGTAAAGGATTGTTATGTGTGTTGTGTGTTGGCAAAAGATTATTACTTTTGACAAAATTAGCAGATATAAAATAGCATAAATAGTTATTTCACTCATTAAATTTTTTTAACTAAAATTCAAAAAATATTTGACAACAAGTTCAACTTCACCATCACACAAAAAAGCACATCTTACACGACTTACGCGTAATTCTAAAATTTTCAAAACCATTATACGGGCAATTGAAGATAAAAAAGGCGAAAGCATTGTAAGTTTAGATTTGCGTAAAATACCAGAAGCTGTAGCAGATTTTTTTATAATTTGTCAGGCTACGAGTACTACACAATTAAAGGCTATAAGTGATTTTGTAGAAGAGCAAGTAAATTTAAACTGTAGCGAAAAGCCTTATAAACAAGAAGGCAGGCAAGCCATGCAATGGATTTTAGTAGATTATGTAAATATTGTAGTTCATATAATGCACCCAGACACAAGAAACTTTTATAAATTAGAAGAAATTTGGAACGATGCGGGCATTCAAAAACATGAACTCTAAAAAAAATCCTATAAAACAAAAGTTAGTAAGCACATATAAAGTCTGAAATATAGAACAGACAATAAACAACCTAAAAAATTATGGACGAGCAAAACAAAAAGAAACCTTTACAAAATTTCAATCCTTTAGGAAAGCCCAATAAAAAGCCTAAGTTTTCGATATATTGGATTTATGCAGCAATTATTATTATTCTATTAAGTTATAGAATATTTGATATGGGTACACCCGAAACCCAAAACATTACATCTTTAGAATTTAAAAATGAAATGCTGGCAAAAGGCGATGTACAAAAAATAGATCAGGTAGATAATGCAGGTAGAAAAAGTATAAAAGTTTATTTAATTGCCGATAGTTTAGATAAACCTTTTTATAAAGAAAAATTCAAAAATTCTCCATTAAAACCAAAAGAAATAGCCAAAAAAGGATTGCCTTTATTTGAGTTTAAAGTTTCGGAATTTAAAAATTTTGATGATGAAATGGCTGCATTTTATGCAGAGCATAAAGACATTAAAGAAGTACCCAAAAGCTATAAACAAGAAGGCGAATTTTGGGGACCCATTGCCAACATAGTTGTTACACTAATTATTCTGGTAGGTTTTTGGGTTTTAATGATGCGAAAAATGGGAGGAGGCTCTGGAGGAAGTGGAGGTGCTGGAGGCATTTTTAGTATTGGAAAAAGTAAAGCACAATTATTTGAAAAAGGCGGAAAAGTAAACATCAATTTTAATGATGTAGCAGGCTTAGATGAAGCCAAAGTAGAGGTAATGGAAATAGTAGATTTTCTAAAAAATCCTAAAAAATATACAGCTTTGGGAGGCAAAATTCCTAAAGGTGCTTTATTAGTAGGGCCTCCAGGAACAGGTAAAACCTTATTAGCAAAAGCAATGGCTGGCGAAGCTCAAGTGCCTTTCTTTAGTATGAGTGGTAGCGATTTTGTAGAAATGTTTGTAGGAGTTGGAGCAAGTCGTGTAAGAGATTTATTTAAACAAGCAAGAGAAAAAGCACCTTGTATTATTTTTATAGATGAAATAGATGCAATAGGAAGAGCAAGGGGCAAAAATGTAATGATGAGTAATGATGAAAGAGAAAATACTTTAAACCAATTATTAGTAGAAATGGATGGCTTTGCTGGCGATGCAGGTATTATAATTCTTGCAGCAACCAACAGACCAGATGTTTTGGATAGTGCTTTATTAAGACCAGGGCGTTTTGATAGACAAATTTCTATAGATAAACCAGATGTAAAAGGTAGAGAAGCTATTTTTAAAGTGCATTTACAACCCATCAAAGTTTCTGAAACTTTAGATGTACATAAATTGGCAGAACAAACACCAGGCTTTGCAGGTGCAGATATTGCTAACGTATGTAACGAAGCTGCATTAATTGCTGCAAGAAAAAATAAAGCAGCAGTAGATATGAGCGATTTTCAAGATGCTATTGATAGAGTAATTGGTGGATTGGAAAAGAAAAATAAAATTATTGCTCCATACGAAAAATCTATTATTGCTTATCATGAAGCTGGACACGCCATTTGTGGTTGGTTTTTAGAGCATGCATATCCTTTATTAAAAGTTACAATAGTACCAAGAGGTACAGCAGCATTGGGTTATGCTCAATACACTCCTAAAGAACAACATTTGTATAATACAGATCAATTAATGGATCAAATTTGTATGACCTTAGGTGGACGTGCAGCAGAAGAAATTTTCTTTGGAAAAATTTCAACAGGTGCTGCCAACGATTTACAACAAATTACCAAAATTGCTTACAGTATGATTACTGTTTATGGAATGAATAGCAAAGTTGGTAATATTAGTTTTTACGATCCAGGACAAGAAAATGCTTTTCAAAAACCTTATAGCGAAGAAACAGGAAAAATTATTGACGAAGAGGTAAGAAAATTAATTGATGCAGCTTACGAAAGAACCAAAGATTTATTAACTGAAAAGAAAGAGCAAGTAGAAATATTAGCTAAAGCATTATTAGATAAAGAAGTTTTACATCAAAGTGATGTAGAAGAATTAATAGGCAAACGACCCTTTGAAGAAAAGAAAATTATAGATATTGAAGAACATGAAAAAGTAAGTGAAACTACAACCGAAGAAGTAGTAAATAATACAGCAACAGCAATTAATTCAGAAAACAATAGTGCAAATAATAATGCTAATGAAGAACCCATAAATACTGATAACAGTAGCAGTAATGGATGATAATACAAGAGATAAAATATTATTTAGGATAAAACAAGCATTAGAGAAAAAAACCTCATTGCCTTTTGAAAATGTGCAAACAAATTTAAAAAGCACATTTCAACCTTCTACACAAGAATTGGAAATTGAATTTGCTAAAAACTTTTCTGAGATATCAGGAAAGTTTTCTTTTTGTGAAAATGAAAAGCAATTAGCCGAACAATTAAATGCTTTAACTGCTGCAAAAAAATGGACTAAAATTTATTGCAGAGAACCCGAATTAAAATATACACTTAGTATAAATGGGTTTAAAAATTTTGAATATCCTGATTTAAACACTTGCCAAGCAAGTATTACTTATTGTGAATTTTTAATTGCAAGAACAGGAAGTATTTTATTAAGCAGCCAACAAAAAAGTGGAAGAAATACAAGTGTTTTTGCACCTGTGCATATTTGTATTGCTTATACCAAACAGTTGGTGTACGATATTGGCGATGCTTTGTATTTATTACAAGAAAAATACAATAACAATTTGCCTTCCTTAATTACATTAGCTTCTGGACCAAGCAGAACTGCAGATATTGAAAAAACCTTAGTTACGGGTGTGCATGGACCCAAAGAAGTTTTTTTGTTTTTAGTTGATGAATAAATAAATTATCAATATTTTTTTGTAATATTGATTTAAGTTTTAACCCATAATTAGGCTTATTATTTTTAAAAGGTTAATTTGGCATGTTTTTAGTGTTTTAAACTCAATAGTTACAAATAAAAAATTTAAACATGAAAAGTTTTTTATTACTCATGGTAGTTGGCTTTTGCTCATTGGCTTTTACTTCGCAAACAGAATTGAATGATAACGATATTGTAAAAGCATTAAAAGCTGGCAGTGCAGAGCAATTAACAGAATATTTTGATAGCTTTATAGATTTAAAACTTCCTGAAAAAGATGAGATAAAAAATATGGGTAAAAACCAAGCTGGTATTGCGTTAAAAACTTTTTTTAACGATAACTCAATAAAAGGTTTTGACTTAACATCTCAAAGAGAAATGTCTGGTACAATGTATATTGCAGGTAAGCTAAAAAATAATGGTAAAGGATTAAACATTACTGTTATGGCAAAGAAAAATGCTGATAGCTATACTATAATTTCTATTAGAATTAATTAGAAAAATGGTCACAACATTTTTATTACACTTGTTTTTTGCATGAACAATTTTATACTACGAAACTGGAAAAAAGAAGATGCAAAAGCATTGGCATTATTGGCTAACAATAAAAATATTTGGAATAATGTACTCAATAATTTTCCAAGCCCTTATACTGTAACAGATGCTTTACAATGGATAAATAAAGAAAGCAATAGCGAACACTTTTTTAGTTTTGCTATTGAACTCAATAAACAAATAGTAGGAAGTATAGGTATTACAATACAGGAAGATATTTATAGTTGTAGTGCAGAGTTGGGCTATTTTATTGGAGAAATTTATTGGAATAAAGGCATTGCTACAAAAGCAATTTCTATTTTAGTAGAGCAAATTCAAAAACAACAGCCCAATATTGTACGAATTTTTGCAAGAGTTTATGAACACAATAAAGCAAGCATGAAAGCATTGCAAAAAGCAGGGTTTTATTTAGAAGGTATTCAAAAAAATGCAGCAATAAAAAACAATGAATTATTAAATATTTATGTTTGGGTAAAATTGTTGTAAACAAAATACTGCTTTAGCTTAAAGGCAATTCTATATAAAAAGTACTTCCTTTTCCTTCTTCACTTTCTACCCAAATTTTTCCATTGTGGGCTTCTACAATTCTTTTGCAAATAGATAATCCTAAACCATACGTTTTTTCTCCTTCTGTACCAGAACGATTGCTATTGGAGTTAGATTCAAACAAATTGCTTTTTATTGCATCGGGCATACCAATGCCAAAATCTTGTACAGAAATTAATAATTTATTTTTATCAATCTCTTCTTGAACTTTAATATTTATTTCAGAGCCTGGGTGGCTAAACTTTATGGCATTTGTAACAAGGTTGTACATGAGCCTTTTCATTTTATCTTTATCAACTTCAATGCTTTTATCTTCTGGCAATAAATCAATAATTAATTTTTGATTTTTTTCAGCAGCTCCTATTTGTAGCATAGAGGCACAATCTTTAACACAAGCATTTACAGATACAGGTTCTTTTTCAATTGCCTTTTTGCTTATTCCAGAACTTTCTAAAATACTTGAAATAAATTTCATAGAATTATTGCATGAGTCTTTCATCATTTTTAATAATTCTTGCCTGGCATTTTCATCTTTTTCAAGAGGTAATAAATCAGCAATAGCAGCAATAGAAGCTACTGGAGTTCTTAAATCATGGGCTACTAATTTTACAATTTTATCTTTCTCTCTGCTTTCTTCTTCTAATTGTTCTAAGGTATGCTCAAGAGTAGTATTTGTGGTTATAATTTGGTTGTTTAATTTTTTTAATTGCTTTAGATTTTGTTTTGATAAACGCCACGAATTATAAATAATTAATAAGATAATAAGTACAAAAATAATTATCCAAATAAAAGACCAGAGATATGTTTTACTTAGTTCTTTATCTTTTTCTAAAAGGCTTAAAGTTTCATTGTTTTCTATATAATTTATTTGTTGGCTAATATCAATTTCATTGATGCTTTTATTCAGTTTGCTTTCCTCTTCAAATAGTTGCTGGTATTGAACAAGGTATGGATATGCTTTACTAATTTGTTGTGTTTTTTCATAGTACTGCCACATTAATTTTGCCCACTTCAACTCTGCTTTCTTGAATTTATTAGCATCTAATTTGGGTTGTATTGTTTGCAAAATAAACAATGCACTATCAAATTTATTTTCTACTAAAAATAAGTTGGCTATTTTAAGGTTAGTTAATAAAGCATCTTCTATTTCATTGTTACTTTTTGAGGTTAATTGAACACTATTGTTATAAAACAAATTAGCAGAATCGTATTGTTTTTGCAGGAAAAAAATATCACCCATATTTCCATATACAACACCCCTTGCAGAATTGTTCAAATCTATTTTTTCAGGATATTTTGTTTTAAGATAATCTATAAACTGCAATGCTTTTTGATAGTATATTAATGCACTATCTTGCTTTCCTGTTTTTGCATAACACAAGCCTATATTGTTTAAAATTTCTTGTATGCCATAATATCTTCCAAAATACGATTCACAGGACTGTCTTAAATTATAAGCAGCTATAAAGTTTTCTTTAGATTCGTTGTATTTGTTTTGTAAGAATAATACATGAGCCAACCTGTAATTATATTCACTCAAGGTACATGAATCTAAATACATTGTACCTATATTTTTTCCTTTATAAAAATAGGTATAAGCATCACCATATTTTTTTAAGCTAAAAAGTACATCTCCTTTTGAAAAATAAGAATAAGAAAACTCAAACGGATAATCTTTTGCATTTTTATTTTTTAAGAATAAAAGCATAGAATCTGTATCCAACAATGCAGCTTCATTATTATTTAAAAATTTAGCTTTTAGAAAAGCTCTATAACCATATACTCTAATTTTTTCTTTTAAAGACAATTCATGTTTGTAAATGAAATTGTTTAAATAAACCAATCCAGCATCGGCATTGTTTGTAGCAATTTTATTTGCTCTTTCTATTGCACTATCTACTTTAACAAACTGGCTATCGTAATTTTTAGGTTGAGTATTATTATTACAAGCGTAGTTACTAATTGTAAGTACAAAAAGCAAAGTATATGCAATGCTATAATATAGTACTTTATTAAAGTGCATTTATAGGTTATGATTTAACAATTAGGTAGTATAAAAATTATTAAAAAAAATCAGGTTGGTTTTAGCACAAAACCATAATAAATAATTTTTATTAAAAACCCTTATACATTCAATTTATTATTTCAAATATAAGGGTTTCTGCTAATGAAAAATACTTAATTCTCTTTTTTAAGTATTTTGTATTAATAGCAATAAGCATTTGCTTCTAACATTTTATTACATATTCTTCTGCGAGCTTCTTTGGTATTAAAAGGTTCTACTTTTGTAAATCTTTTTAAGCCTATGTGCATCATTCTTAATTCATCGCCATCTGCAAAACTGTTTAAAGCATCTTTGCCTGCTTTATTTATTTTATCTGCTGCATCGTATAAATAAGTACGCATCATATCTGTTTGTAAAGCTGTTGCAACTTCGCCATTTTGTTGTGTAAGTTTTATAACACGCAATAAAGCACTTTCTGAGTGAAAAGTTTCGATAGCCATATCTGCAATATTCATCAAAACTTCTTGCTCTTTATCTAACTGCATCATTAGTTTTTGAACAGCAGCACCAGCAACCATTAAAATGGCTTTTTTAAAGTTGGCAATGTATTTTAATTCTTTAGCAAAAGCTCCTTCATCATCATTACCAAAATCAGGAATACTCATTAATTCTTTTTGAACGTTCATGGCAGGTGTCATTAAATCTAATTTTCCTTTCATGGCACGTTTTAAAACCATATCTACAGTAAGTAATCTATTTATTTCGTTGGTGCCTTCGTAAATTCTGTTTATTCTGCTATCTCTGTAGGCTTTGCTTATTACATATTCATCACTATAACCATTGCCTCCATGAATTTGTACACCTTCATCTACCACAAAATCCAATGTTTCGCTACCAAATACTTTTAGCATGGCACATTCAATAGCATATTCTTCTGCAGCACCCAATAACGCTTCATTAAAGGGTTTGCCAGCTTGTAGCAATTCATGTTCTTTATTATCTATCCATTTTGCAGTTCTGTATAATGCAGTTTCTGTAACCCAGTTTTTAATTGCCATTTCTCCGAGTTTGTGTTTTATGGCTCCAAATTTTGCAATAGGCAATTTGAATTGTTCTCTTGTATTGGCATATTGTACAGCAGTTGTTGTGGCACTTTTGCTACCTCCTAAGGCTGCTGCACATAATTTTAAACGACCAATGTTTAAAATATTAAATGCTATAATGTGCCCTTTGCCAATTTCTCCTAAAACATTTTCTACTGGTACTTTACAATCTTGAAAATATAATTGAACAGTAGATGAACCTTTAATGCCCATTTTATGTTCTTCTGGTCCTTGAGTAAATCCTTCAAAACCTCTTTCAAGAATAAATGCAGTAAACTGTGTGCCATCTACTTTTGCAAATACGGTATAAACATCTGCAAAACCACCATTGGTTATCCAACATTTTTGTCCATTTAAAATATAATATTTTCCATCATCACTTAGTTTGGCTGTAGTTTTTGCACTCAATGCATCGCTGCCACTATTGGGTTCTGTAAGTCCATAAGCTCCTTTAAATTCGCCACTTGCCAATTTTGGAATATACTTTTGTTTTTGTTCTTCTGTACCAAAATACAAAATGGGTAAACTACCAATTCCTGTATGTGCAGCAATAGCTACACTAAAACTATGTCCTGCTCCTAAACCTTCATTTACAATAGTGCCTGTAATAAAATCTTTTCCAAGCCCTCCATATTGTTCAGGAAATGTGGTAGAAAGCAAACCTTGTTCTCCTGCTTTATTTAATAAAGTAGGAACAATATTATCTTCTTGCCTGTCTATTTTTTCAAGGTTTGGAATTACATCTGCCTGTAAAAACTGATGACACATATCCATCACCATTTGTTGTTCTTCATTAAAATCTTCTGGGGTAAAGGTTTCAAAGGCGTTGCTTTCTTTTATAATCCATTCGCCTCCATGTAATGCTGCTTGTTGTTGTGTGCTCATAGTGTTTTTATTAAAGAGTTAATATGTTGTAGTATAGTTTTTTTTAGAATTTTTAATTTATGTTGTTAGGTTATCATACACTTTTTGCAATACATTTTTTACTGTTTCAATTTCATTTTTTGAAACACCAATTAATGCTTCATCCATTGTTTGATTGGCTAAGTTTATGGTTAGCTCTTGCAGGTCTTTGGCAGCTTTTGTTAGGTAAACAGAGTTTACTCTTTTATCATTTTTATCTGATACCCTTTGTACTAATTTTTGTTTTTCTAAATTGTGTATAAGCCTTGTAATACTTGGTTTATCTCTAAAAGTTTTATTACACAATTCTTGTTGGTTTAATCCATCTTGTTTCCATAAATGGTATAAAATACTCCATTGTTCTATGGTAATATCCAAACCATTTGTTCTAAACTTTTTTTGTAATCTTCTTGCAATAGCAGTAGCAGCCATAGCATTTAAAACGCTGTATAATTCTCCTCTTTTAAAATGATTTTTTACCATAATAGTTGTTTATGCAACTATTCAAAGGTAGGGAGTTTTTTTATTTGAAAAAGAAAAGTTTTTATAATTAAAGTTGAATATTTTGTTAAGTAGATTTTACATTCAATGCATCTCTTAATCCATTACCCAATAAATTAAAGGCAAGCACTAACAACATAATTGCAATACCTGGTGTTAAGGCAAGCATGGGATTGTTGGTAACAATAAAATTGTAATTTTCTTTTATCATTAAACCCCAACTTGGTTGAGGAGGTTGCACACCCACACCTAAAAAGCTTAAACCTGCTTCTATAACAATAGCTCCAGCAAAATTAGCTGCAGCTAATACTAATATAGGTCCTATAATATTGGGTAAAATATGTTTTATAATTATTCTGCTGTGGCTAAAACCCAAAACTTTTGCAGCTTCAATATATTCTAATTCTTTAGCAGCCATTACTTGCCCACGAACCAATCTTGCAACATTTACCCACATAGTTAAACCTACTGCAATAAACACTTGCCAAAACCCTTTGCCTAAAACTAATGTAATAGCAAAAACCAACAACAATGCAGGAATGCTCCAAACTACATTTAATAACCACATTACAATATCGTCAGTTTTTCCTTTAAAATAACCTGCTATTGCACCTAAAAAAATTCCAATAGTTAAAGAAATAATTACTGCAATTAAACCTACACTTAAACTAACTCTTGTTCCAATAATTAAACGACTTAAAATATCTCTTCCAAATTTATCTGTACCTAAATAAAATTTTTGTTGTACAATATTTTCCTGTGCAAATTGTTTTACAGCATTTTCAACAGATGTTTTGTTGTTATCATAATGTACAGCCATAGCATTACGTTCTGTTAAGCCATCATCAATAAATTTTTGATAAATGATACTATCGTTTTTTATTTCAAAACTTGTAATGGGTGTGTAATGATAGTTATCAGTTTTGCCATTCAATAAAATTTGAAAAAAGTTTTCGGAATTTATTGTTTGTTTTTTTTCTTTTAATAATAATGCACTAAACCCTGGTTTTTTACTACCAATTTCAGGAATCATTCTATTGGCGTTTGGGCTATTATCAGGTGCTATAAAATAGCCAAAAACAGCGAGCAATATTGTACATAAAATAAACAAGAATGCTACTACTGCAGCTTTATTTTTTAAAAAGCGAGTACGAAAATTTATAACAGCATTATTGTTGTTCATTTTTAAAAAATTATTTTACATTTCTGTCTTTCCAACTGAAAGTGCCAAATTTTCCTAACCAACCACTTGCCACTATATAAACTATATGTATAGGTTGTAAAAAAGGAAACCACCAAATAAAACGTTGTTTAAAAAAATTGGCAACAGGCAATGCAAATGCAAGTTCTGCAAGGGTTTTAAAAAAAATAAATAAAAACCAATAATACAGGCAATGAAAATTTATAAAACTTAAAAATGGTAAAACAAACAAACCAACATTGAATAAATACACCAATACCAATACTAAAAAAATATTGTTGTCTTTGGTTTTAAATTGTTCTGCTTTGCTTGCCCATCTTATTCTTTGGTTAAAAAAACTTTTCCAAGAAGGCATAGGATGTGTACTAACAATAGCATCATTAGAAAATAAAAAAGAAACCTCATTCTTGTATTTTGCTTTTATTTTATTCATCAACAACATATCATCTCCACTGGCTATGTTATCAATTCCGTTAAAGCCGTTTACTTCATAAAAAATATCTTTTTTATAAGCAAGGTTAGCACCATTGCACATGTTATGAAAACCAGCATGTACAGAAGCAGCTGTAATGCCTTGCATGCTCATAAAATCTATGTACTGAAAGGATTGTAGCAAACTGCCATTGTTGGTAAAAGCCACAGGAGCTGCTATAAATACTGTTTTGTTTTTTTGAATAAATTCATCGAAAGTGGTAAGCCAGTTTTCTTTTACAATACAGTCAGCATCAGTTGTTATAATCCATTCTCCAGAAGCATATTGAATGGCATTTTCTATGGCTTTCTTTTTATAAGCGTTTAAAATTTTTCCATTTAATGCATCTGCAAGTTTTATGAGTTGAATATTTTTATACTGTTGTTGTAGTTGCTCTACAATAGCAACAGTTTCATCTGTACTGTGATCATCTATTACAATAATTTCAAATAATGTTGCAGGATAAATTTGTTGTACAATAGATTGTAAACAATTTTTAATATTCAATGCTTCGTTTCGAGCAGGAATTATTATACTAAAATGTGTTGTGGCTATAGAATTTTTTGAAATATTGAAAGGCTGTAATTGTAAAAACCATTTTCTGTACAACAGTATTATTGTGGCGTAACCCACCAATAAAAAAGCAAGTAGAATTAAAAATATTTTCAACAACATTAGTACAAAGAAACAGTTTAGTACAATATTAAACCATTTGTACTGTACTTTATATTTATGAAATACAAAAGAATTTTTGCTTTAGAATAAGTTACACAACGCTGGTAAACTGTTTTAAAAATCTTACATCGTTTTGGCTGTATAATCTTAAATCGTTTACACGGTATTTTAACTGACAAATTCTTTCTACTCCCATACCAAATGCAAAACCTGTGTATTTGTTGCTATCAATACCAAAGTTTTCCAATACTTTAGGATGCACCATACCGCTACCTAAAATTTCTACCCAACCTGTGTGTTTACATACATTACAGCCTTTGTTGTTACAGATTAAACAGCTAATATCCATTTCAGCACTTGGCTCTGTAAAAGGAAAATAACTTGGACGAAAACGTACTTTAACATCTTTGCCAAACATTTCCTGAACAAAGAAATAAAGTGTTTGTTTTAAATCGGCAAAGCTTACTTTTTCATCAATATACAAGCCTTCTACCTGATGAAAAAAACAATGAGCTCTTGCACTAATGGTTTCATTTCTATAAACACGTCCTGGACAAATAACTCTTATTGGGGGTTTTTGTGTTTCCATTACCCTTGCTTGTACACTGCTTGTGTGTGTACGCAACAACCATGCAGGATTTTGATGAATGTAAAAGGTATCTTGCATATCACGAGCAGGATGATCTTCAGGCAAATTCATTGCACCAAAGTTGTGCCAGTCGTCTTCTATTTCTGGTCCTTCTGCAATGGCAAAACCTAATCTTTGAAAAATAGAAACAATTTTATTGCGAACAAAATTTATAGGATGTCGAGAGCCAACTAATGTGGGAGATCCTGGTAAAGTAACATCAATAGTAGAGGTGTTATCTTGTGTTGTAGCTGATGCTTCTTTGAGTGATTCGTATTTTGCTTCTACAAATAATTTGAACTCGTTTAATAGTTGCCCTGCTTCTTTTTTTTGTTCAACAGCTACATCTTTCATAAAACCCATAATAGATTTTACAATGCCTTTTGTGCCTAAATATTTTATACGAAATGCTTCAACTTCATCTGCATTTGTTATAGCACAATTATTAATTTCTTGTTTGTAGTTTTCTATTTGTTTTACCAAATTATTCATTTGGCGAAGATAAGGAGCGTAATAATTTTTGAAATATTAATAACTGTTTTTATTTTTATGAATAAGAGTTTAATAACCTTTTAGTTGTAAAAAATAACTACGTTTTTTTTCGTATTAGCTTTAAAATTTTCCAAAAGAATATAATTGAAGTTTATATTTGCTGTTGCTAAAACATTTATAATCTTAAAAAACTTAACTCTTTGTATTATGAAAAAAATTCTTTTTGCATTAATTGCAACAACAACCATTTTTACAAGTTGTAAAAAAGATGGGGGCGGAGGATCAACAACCAGCGATTCCTATTTGCCTAATACTACAGCTACTAACTGGACTTTTAAGAAAACATCTGGAACTACAATATCCAATGTTACTTATACAGTTACAACTAACACTATCACAAATAATGGAATAACTTTCACTCAGGCATCTGGTAGCGATGGTAGCAGTCAATACTATGCTCAAGTAGGAACAGATTATCATAATTTATTACAAGCTTCTGGACAAAATATTGATTTGGTTATTTTAAAATCTGATAAAAATTTAAACGATACCTGGACTTCTTCTTCAACCATTCCAGTAACAGGCGTTCCTGGTGTAACAACTGCAACAGTAAATATTACTTATAAAATGTTGCTAAAAGGAGGTGCAAGAACTGTATTAACTAATAATTTTACCGATGTGATAAGAGTGCAGGCTACACTAACTGCTACTGCTGGGCTTCCTATACCTCTTAGTTTAGGTACTATTGATTATTATTTTGCAAAAGGTGTTGGTATTATTGAAAACGTTGCTAATCTTAATAATACTCAACTTGGTTTAAACAACAATGATAAATACGAAATACAATCTTGGGAAGTTAAATAGCACTATTGTGTTTTTTATTTGATACAACATTTTCCAACGTCCATTCTATTTTCTTTTGGAATGGACGTTGTCTTTTATCACAGTTTTCTTTAAAACATATACTGCAACTGTAGTTTAAGCAACCATCTGTATGTACAAATAGCTCTATGCCATTACCAAATTTTTCCTTTATTAAATTAGTTAATGCATCAATTTCGTCATGAGCCTGATGAATATTAAAGTACCAAGGAATGGTTAAATGGCAATCTATATGCAACAAACTTCCATATTTTATAACACGAAGATTATGTAAGTCAATCCAATTTTCTCTTCTATTTTCGTTGAGTACTTTAATAATTTCTTTCAACAATTTTATATCTGCTTCATCCATTATTCCTGCCAAAGAAGTTCTGATTATTTTATAACCATTGTATAAAACAATCATGCTTATTACAAGTGCTAAAGCCTTATCTATCCAATATAACTTTGTAAACAACATTATTACCAAACCAACTATTACTGCTAATGTTGAGAGTGTATCAATTTGTAAATGTTTGCCAGAGGCTTTTAAAGCCATTGAGTTGTTTTTCTTTCCTATCTGTAAGCAAGCAGCTCCTGCAATAAAATTAATTACAGCAGTAATAGCAATAAGCCATAACCCTTTGTCTAAACTATGTATTTGTATGGGTATAAAAAACGAAAGTACTGTTTGATAAATGATTAATAAACCTGCTGCAAGAATAAGTGTGCCTTCTACAGCAGCAGAAATAAATTCTGCTTTTCCATGACCATAAGGATGGTCAAAATCTTTAGGTTTTGCTGCTACAAAAAGTGCATACAAGCCAATAAAGCCAGCTACAATATTTGCAATACTTTCCAAAGCATCTGTAAGAATTACTAAAGAGTGAGTAAAATAATAGGCAGCCATTTTTACAACAAAAAGCATAACACTTAAAATGGTTATAAAAAGTTGCACACGAAAATTTTGTTTAGCTTGCTCCAATGCGTATAATATTAATTGCTTAAAAAAGTAAAATTAATTTATTCAATACAAATCATGGGTATTGTTTTATAAATAATGTTTATTCAACAAAATAATAAGTTGAAAAAGTGTAGCATTAAAAAAGTTTCGCTAAACTTGTTTTTTTAGATGAAACAAAAGCCACTGCAATATTTTTTTATTTTAATTTTTTCTGTAAGTGCAGTTACAATTTCTATTGCTCAAAATGTAGAGCTTAAAATACATTTTACCAATGTTGTAAACGAAAATTTCAACCAACAGTTTTCATTTAAACAAAAATTTACAGACACTATTTCTTGCGAAAAGTACATTGAGCAACTTCCTATATTGTTTCAATCTAAGGGTTATATAAGTGCATCTGTTGATAGTGTTGTAAAAAATAATTTTACATATACTGCTTATGTATTTGCAGGTGAAAAATATGTTTGGAAAGAATTAAAAACTAACGCCAAAGACATTCAACTATTAAAGGAAATAGGTATTCAACAAAATGTTTTTTCTGAAAAACCTTTTAATCCTTCTACAGTAACATGGGTGCAAAAAAAACTATTAGATTATTTTGAAACAAATGGTTATCCCTTTGCTGTGGTTGCTTTTGATAGTTTATTGATTAATGACAAAGAAGTTAGTGCTACTTTAAAAATAGATAAAGGAATTTTATACAAAATGGATAGTATAAAGTTAGAAGGTAATGCAAAAATATCTATTCAATTTTTATACAAATATTTATCTGTTAGCCCAGGCAGCTTTTACAATATTGAAAAATTACAAGCCATTGAAAAGAAATTAGCAGAGCTTCCTTTTGTTACACAAACACAACCAGCACAAATAACCATGTTGGGAGGAAGTTTTATAGTTCATTTGTTTTTAGAAAATAAAAAAAGCAATCAAGTAGATGCAATTTTAGGCTTAATGCCCAATAATCAACAAACAGGAGGTTCGTTATTATTAACGGTTGATGCAAAATTAAAACTATTAAATGCCTTTGCAACAGGAGAAACCATTGGTGTAGTTTGGCAACAAATTCAACCCAAATCACCCAGATTGAATTTGGTTTTTCAGCGGCCTTTTATCTTTAATTCACAGTTTGATTTTGATTTTAATTTTGAACTGTACAAAAAAGATTCTTCATTTATCAATATTCAAGGAGCTGTTGGCATTATTTACAAACCCAATGCCCATCAGCATTTAAAGCTTTCATTACAATCGTTGGCTACTAATTTATTGGATATTGATACAACCATTATTAAGCAAACAAAACAATTACCCAATGTGGTAGATGTAACTACAAACAGCATTTTAATTGAATACGGCTACAACAATACAAATTATAAATTCAATCCTCATTCAGGTAATGAAATAGCGGTTTCTGTACTTACAGGCAGCAGAAAACTTAGAAAAAACAATACCATTTCGCAATTAAAAGATGGTGCATTTAATTTTAATACTTTGTATGATAGTGTTCAAATGAATAGTTATCAATTAAAAATTCAGTTGAATGCTGCACATTATTTTCCTTTAAATAAATATAGTGTTATTAAAACTGCCTTGCAAAGTGGGTTAATTCAAAGCCCAACTGTTTTTAGAAATGAAATGTTTCAAATAGGAGGTTTAAAATTATTAAGAGGCTTTGATGAAGAAAGTATTTTTACAGACAAATATGCTGTTGCAACTGCTGAATATCGTTATTTATACGGATTGAATGCTTATTTCAATGCCTTTATAGATGCAGGATTTACTTACAATTCTTTATTAAACAAAAACTATAATTACTTAGGTTTTGGTGGGGGAATTTCTTTTGAAACAAAGCAAGGCATTTTCAATATTGCATTAGCAGTAGGAAAAAGAAATGACGAATCATTCAATTTTCGCCAATCCAAAATACATATTGGCTTTGTTAGCTTGTTTTAGCGATAACAATCATATTTCCTAAGTTTACTAATAGGCATAGGAATATTTGTATTTAGGCTAAAAACATTACTGCCATTATATTTGCAAACTTATTTTGTAGAAATAAATTTCACTTTATGTTTAATAGTTTATC
>Ga0116193_1001638_pt1 | contig 18100 bp, 17 predicted proteins | sample AD_UKC115_MetaG_FD_89892 | JGI IMG/M metagenome (GOLD analysis project Ga0116193, IMG submission 89892) | Active sludge microbial communities of municipal wastewater-treating anaerobic digesters from Hong Kong - AD_UKC115_MetaG | ecosystem: Engineered > Bioreactor > Anaerobic > Digestate... | reverse complement strand
TGACCACCTATCGCTTTGGCAATCATGCCGTGCGCGATGAGCGCTGGCGCTATATCCGTTATATTGATGGAACCGAAGAATTGTACGATCACAATGATGATCCGAACGAATGGACCAACCTGGCCTGCCAGACGCGTTATCGCGATGTAAAGGAACTCTTGGGAGCGTGGATGCCGGCCCAATGCGTTGCAGCCGTGGGCAAACCCGACAACAGCAATGAAGGCGCACATTAAAGGGAGGAAGTTCTAATGACCAACACCAATGACCTAATCCGCGGCGCGATTTACATTCCAGCCAAGGCCTACAATGCCCCGCAATTCTGGCGGTTTTATGAGCCGTCCGTAACCGCGCGCGACTTGGGTTATGCCTCTGTCGTGCATGTCAACGCCTTGCGTGTTTGGGTGAGCTATGAATACTGGCGCATGAAGCCCGATGCCTTCACTTCTGCCTTCGAAGATTTTCTGACTCAAGCCGCGCAGCATGGCATTCGCGTCATGCCTTCTTTATTTGAAAACTGCGGCGTACCCCCGACTGAAGAAAATATGTGGAACATCGATCCCGCCAACGCCTATGCCATTCGTTCGCCACACAAGGAAGAGATTGTGGATCGCCCGGAACGCTGGGGCGAGCCGATGGAATTCCTGGATTGGTTCATGAAGCGTTATGCCAATGACCAGCGCCTGCTGGCTATTGAAGTCTTCAATGAGCCATATCCGGAGGAAAGCATGCGCTTCGTGCGCGCACTGCTCAAGCGCGCCAGCGAACAGCGCGGAAGCGTGCCGCTGACCTTTGGCGGCGGGCCTTTGGAAATGAACCTTTATTTCCTCGATTGCGGATTGGACATCCTGCAAATCCACGAGAATTTCCCCGCCAGCACCGAACATCTGCAGAAGAAAATCGCAGCCGCGCAGCGCGCTGAGCGTATCTTAGGCCGTCCAGTCTGGCTCACCGAGTGGCAGCGGATTCGCCCCAGCGGCGGCGGATGGAATGATGGCGATGTGGTTCCCGAAGAAGAACGCGGCCCTGATCTGGCCTCCTGCGCCGAGACCATCTATCGTTCAGGGATCGGCAGTTTCTTCTGGTCGCTGATGGTGAAAATCGCCTATTTGCCGCAGCAGCGTCCGCGCGGAACCTTCAACGGCTTATTCTGGGAAGACGGCGCCGTATGGTCGCTGGCCGATGCGCGCGCCATTGCTGGCGATCCGAACCTGAGTTTAAAAGAACGGCGCAACATACCTGCATTCAGGTGATAGCAGGTGGAGGAATCGAGAAAGCGGAATGGCAGCTGTCTTTTGCTGATGGCATCCCGAAATCCATTCGCGCAGGCAATTAATCCGTGTGATTTTTTATCAGAATTTCGGGCACGCGACGGAAGCGCGCGGCGTCCAAATCGAACGAATCAAATTGCCAGCACAAACCGGAGCACGCCCGGTGCGAATCATTTCCAGCAGGACTTGAACGGCATGGCGCGCAACCGCTGGAATATCAGCAACCAAAGTAGATACGGGAGGATTATAATCTTCACCAAATTGAGGCACCGGCGTAAGGCAAATGACGCTCAATTCCTGAGGGATATGAATCTCCAGCAATGAAGAAATCTCATATACGGCTTTGGCTGCCTGTGCCGAAGTGCAGATCACGGCTGAAGGAGCATCCCCTGAGGCTAGAAATTCCTTAACCAGCCGCAACTGGCCCCCATTATCAGGTCCCATGTTCAGGATCCAATCCTCACGAGCCGGAATGCCAGCCTCCAGGCAGGCGCCAACAAAAGCGCCCAAACGCGATTGAATGCGCCGCAAGTTCGTGTCGGGAAATGCATGAATCAACCCGACTCGACGATGGCGGGTTTGCACGAGGTGATCCACCGCCTCCCAGATTTCATGACGATCATCAACCCCGATATACGGCACGCCGGCAGGCGCTTCTTCTGTGCCCACGCAGACCACCGGAATGTGTTTGGATTGAATTTCTTGATGAAAAGAGATGGGCAATGCGCCCAAATTAAGCAACCCATCAACGCTATGCAATTTTGAGGCGTCAATAAATGCCTGATCGCCATCACCCTCGATTTGTTTCAGGGAATGCTCATGAAACAGCTGCGATTTGAATTCCCATTTCGACAATTCCGCATCCATCTGCTCCACCAAACTATGGTAATAGGGCAAACGGGAGGAAATAGCGTATCCGGGAATCAGCGAAACGCCCTGGACAATGCCAATGACGCCCGTCCGGCGCCGCTGGATTCGCTCAGAGGCCCGCAAGAAAGAACCTTGGCCAACATGGCGGCGCACTGACCCATCTTCCGCCAATCCGGCCAAGGCTTTGGAGGCCGTCGTGGAGCTGACGCCGACCAGATGCGAAATTTCTCGGGCTGTGGGAAGGCGCTCGCCATCATTCCAACGTCCGGCGGCTATTTCTTTTTGCAAAATTTCCTTGATCTGATTGCCAATGGACACATCAGAGTGCGGGTTAATTTCATGGTTATACAGCTTCATATGACATCCTCAGGCAGGATGCTGCACATTTATTGTGCACAAGGCAAAGTTGTCAAGTGTTTAATATGAAAACAGGAAGAGAACATTAAAATCAGGCAAATTAACTCTGCCCGGTTATCGTGGCAATTGGCCGCAGAGTTCTTCGTATTTGTGCATTACTTTTTGCAGGTCTTCCCAGGCCTTGCGTTTATCAGAAGGGGTGCGCAGCAGGTAGGAAGGATGATAGGTGGGCATCAGCGGAATGCCATTGTATTCGCGCCATTGCCCGCGCAACCGCCCCATCGAGTCGGTCGTGGCCAGCAGCAACTGAGCGGCAAAACGCCCCAATGTGACGATGATCTTCGGCTGAATGATTTGAATCTGTCGCAACAGGAATTGCTCGCAGGCGCGAACTTCCTGAGGTTCTGGATTCCGATTCTCTGGCGGGCGGCATTTCAGCACGTTCAGGATAAAGACTTCCTCACGCTTGAAATGCATTGCCACGATCATTTTTTCGAGCAGGTCGCCACATTCGCCGACAAACGGCCGCCCCAACCGATCTTCTTCAGCGCCCGGAGCTTCGCCCACAAACAGCAGTTCGGCCTGCGGGCTGCCCTCCCCGGGCACCACATGCTTGCGCATGGCATGCAGTCCGCAAGCCTTGCATTCAGCAACTTCCTGCGCAATTTCATTCAGCAAATCCGCAGCGCTTTTCGGGAAGGCAGGAGCAGGCAGCCAGCCAATGCCGCTGCGCTCGAGCAAGCGCAAGTAATCGCATGCACTGAATAGAGTTTGCATCTGCGGATCAGTCATGTTCCCCATCCGCAATCACATCCAGAATCCTCTGGGCGATGACCTTCTTGGATGCTTTTTCAATCATCTGGCGACGTCCATGGCGACCAAGGATAACGACTTCATTTTCAATCGAGGCAAAGCCAATGTCGCGCCGTCCAATATCATTCACCACAATATAATCAGCATTCTTGCGCTGCATCTTTTCGCGGGCATGCGCCTCGGCCTCATGCGTTTCGGCGGCAAAGCATACCAGCGTTTGCCCATCGCGGCGATGCTGCCCCGCCCATGCCGCCACATCGTCTGTGGGCTGCAATTGCAGCGAAAACTCGCCTTGATGTTTGGCGCTTTTCTGCTCTTGGGGATTTGCCGCGCGATAATCCGCCGGCGCGGCCGCAAAAATGGCGATGTCACACGAATCCAGAGTTTGTTTCACCGCCTCCAACAACTCTGCCGTCGTGGTGATCGTTTCCGTGCGCGCCTGCGCCGGAGGCTGCAACGAGGTGGGGCCGGAGATCAGCACCACCTCGGCGCCGCGCTCAAGCGCCGCCTCCGCCAGCGCATAGCCCATGCGCCCCGTCGAAGGATTCGAAAGAAAGCGCGCCGGATCGATGAATTCGCGCGTGGGGCCAGCGGTAATCAGCACGCGCTTGCCCTGCAAATCGCGCCTGGGGCAAAGCACGGCAACAATGGCGGCCATAATATCTTCAATCTCCGCCAAGCGCCCCGCCCCCACTTCGCCGCAGGCCAGCCGCCCAACGCCTGGTTCCACGAGATAAACGCCGCGCTGGCGCAGTATTTGTAAATTCTGCTGCGTGGCGGCGCTTTGATACATCACCGTGTTCATGGCCGGTGCCACCACCAGCGGCCCATCATACGCCAGCACCAGCGTGGAGACCGGACAATCGGCGATACCATGGGCGATCTTTGCAATGATATTTGCCGTCGCCGGAACCACCACAATCAGTTCGGCCCAACGCGCATCGGCAATATGATCCATCTCCCACGCGCGCGAGCGCTCAAACATATCCGTAACGGCGGGGTAATTGGCAATAGTTTCAAACGTGAGCGGCGTCACGAATTTTGTCGCGGCCTTGGTCATGGTAACGCGGATCTGCGCACCGGTCTTGCGCAGGCGAGAACACAACTCCACCGCCTTATAGGCCGCAATGCCGCCAGTAACCCCCACAACGATATTGTGGCGCAGGCTTTCAGCCTGCATCTTTTCGCGCTCAGATGATCCCATGGTTCTATTCCGCCAAAAGCGTCAACCGTCTGGTCCGCAAGCGTTCGCTCCGAATAATCATCTCCACCCTGCCGATGGCCTCATCCAGATCATCATTCGTCACCAGATAATCATATTGCGGCCAGATCGCCATTTCGCCAACGGCATTCTTGAGCCGCAACTGGATTGTCTCCTCGCTATCCGTGCTGCGCCCGCGCAGGCGCGTTTCCAGCACCTGCATATCGGGCGGGGCGATGAACACCAGGACCGACTCCGGGGCCAACGAACGCACCTGCAAGCCGCCCTGCACATCGATGTCCAACAGGACGTCAATCCCTTGCGCGATCAAGTTATTAATAGGGGCCATGGGCGTGCCATAAAAATGGCCATGCACCTCGGCGTATTCGAGGAACTCGCGATTTTCGATTCGCCGCTCAAATTCCGCGCGGCTGATGAAATAATACTCCCGCCCATCCACCTCATCCCCGCGCGGCGCACGGCTGGTGGCGGAAATGGAATAGCGGGCATTTTCCAGCCGCGACAACACGCCGCGCAAAATGCTGGATTTGCCGCAGCCCGAGGGCGCCGAAATCACAACCAGCATTCCTTGTCGGCTGAATGTTATGCTCATGATCCTGCTTCTGGCCTTTGTGTAAAACGACAGGGCGAGATCGGCGCTTGCGCGAAATCCCGCCCTATAAATCCAAACTGCTTGGGAAACGCCGATCTCCTGATCGGCAACCAAACTGTGACTTAATCGCCCAAACGGCGATTTATTCACCGTACGGCATCAGCGGCACTTTCCCCAATAATCGCGCGTACACCGCTAATGCGCCACGATGATGCGCCGTATGATCGCATAGCGCCCCATAGATCGCATACCGTGGCTGGCCACCCAGAATGGGGCCTGGCTGCAACAGCTGCACCATGTCCGACTCGCTCATAGCCGCCGTCTTTTCCTGCGCGCGCTCGAACGCGGCATCCAGCATCTGGCGCGCTTTGGCGAGGCTCGTAATCGCGCTTACTTTGCGATGGGCGGCCTCGAAATCCATATCGAACGGCTGATCGTCCAACCCTCCATCCACGAACCAGTCCACTGTCCATGCCACATGCGCAATGCTCTGCGCGACCGTCATCAACTCCTTGGCGGGCGCAAATGAACTATCGCTTTCCTCAAAAATGGACGTGGTGCGATTGAACTGCTTTTTCATCTGCTTGAGATAATCCACGTACCCTTCATTGGCCATGGCTGTGGATGCCTCCGCTAATCCAGCACCGCGCTGAGTTGGGTCATCAACTCCTCGCGAGCGCGGGCGCTGCTTTCCAATTCATTAATGCGTTCCTGCAACTCCTGAATCATGTCGTCGCGCTTCTTCAAGTCCTGGTCTTTTTCTTCCAATTGAATCTGCTGGGCCAGGATGACTTCATCCTTCTCCTTGATCTTCTGCAAAACGCGCTGAACGATTTCCTCATTGGACAACTTGGCGCTCTCAGGCATGGACTGGGCCTTTCTGGATTCGTATGACGGCACGCGCTTAGCGTCTCCGTCGGCCAACGGCGAAACTGCCGATCTGCCTCTTAGATGGTAAGTCCTTCAGCTTCCACGGATTCGATCTCCGGGGCGCGTTCGCGAATGAAATTCTCGACGCCATTCTTCAACGTCATCATCGACATGGCGCAACTGGAACATGCACCGCGCAGTTTAACAACCACGGTCTTGCCTTCGATGCGGACCAATTCCACGTCGCCGCCGTGCTGCTGAATAAACGGCCGCAGAGACGCCAACGCCTCTTGCACACGGCTTTCGACCGAAGGAATGGCCGCCTGATTTTCTTGTCCCAAAGCCTCTGACATATTTTCTCCAGTATTCATCTGAATTGTTTCTTGATTGCCCCAATGCAGGCAGAACATGATTCTAAAAGGCTGCACCGCAAATGGAAAGCAATAATTGAAGAAAAGTAGGGCGCGCCTCCGACCGGCATACAAGCAGGTTGCGTCTTCGAGCCGACATTTGCCAGTTGGCTGTACTATAAACGATTATGCACTGTCCAGCGTTGGGCATGGTTTCAAAATCCGGATTATGAGCAGATGGTAAAAAATCAGCCAACAGAATTACAGCAGCGCCGCGATGCACGACTGTTTCGCGCGGCGCTATGGGTATTGCGCCACACGCCCATGTGGCTGCTGGTGCTGAAAGCCACATTCTTATCCTATATGCTCTGTATTATCGATCGTCGGCATCGCCGTCTCATGGCGCGCCAGATGCGCCTGGCACTGGGCAATCAACTCTCCGATTCCCAAATCGCCCGACTGACGCGCGCCTGCTTCCGTCATGAAATGCTGTGCATTGCTGAATTCGCCAAAATTCCCCGAATGGACCAAAGCTTCATCCGCAAGCATGTGGATGTTACTGATTTAAGCAAACTGACGGATCTCAAGGCCAGTGGACGCGGCGTGCTGGTAATCACCGGCCATATCGGCTCATGGGAAATGCTCGCGGTATCCGCCGCCTTGGAAGAATTCAAAGTCACGGCGCTGGCCAAACCGCTTAAGAATCCCTACATCCACAAGGAGGTAAATCGTATCCGTTCGTTGTGCGGCAACGACATTGTGGATAAATATAATTCGCTTCGCGCCATCGGCCAATTGCTGCGGCAAGGGCGCTGGGTTTGTTTCCTTTATGACCAAAATGGCGGGCCGGAAGATGCGTTTGTCCCTTTCTTTGGCATTCCGGCGGCAACGTGGCGTTCGGCTCCCTTTATGCACACGCGTTTTGACGCCCCGATCGTCGTGGCAAGCTTCTCTCGCCTGAACTGGTGGGCGACGAAATATAAGATCAATATCCACAGAATAATAGATCCTTCGAATTATTCCAAAAGCTCATCCATACTCAACAATGTCAACGCAGAACAGTTTGTCTTGAGCCAAATTCATGAAAGTTTTGAGCAAGCCATTCGCGCTCATCCGGAGCAATGGCTGTGGCAGCACCGGCGCTGGAAAACTCGCCCTGCGGGAGAAAAAAGCCACCTAATCGATGGCGTGCCGCAATTTACTGAGCATTTTTAGTTGATTTTGAACTGCTCCAAGGCTAAGTTCCGCCATTCCATGTTCAAGGAAAGGGCGCATTGTGCCCAGCGCTCCGCTTTGCGGAGTTCATTTTCGAAGGGAATGATTTGATCCGTGCCGAATAAAAAATCCGCCATCAAGCGCATGCGCACCAACCGTAAAGCCCAACTGCGCAACCGTATGACGCGCAGTTCCATGCGCACCACTGTCCGCCGCGTGGACGATGCCGTTGAGGCCGGAAACCTGGAAGAGGCCGTGCAGGCTCTGCCCATGGCTTTGAGCCGGGTTTGCAAGGCGGCCAAGAAAAATCTAATTCATAAGAATACCGCCGCGCGCAAAATGTCGCGCCTGATGCGCGAAATCAATCGTGCGCAGAATTCGACAACCGCTTCTGCTTCCTGATAAACGGATGTGGCATTAATTTTTAGTTCAAAAACGGGGGCGGATGAAAATTCGGCCCCTTTTTCATTTCTGCGCCAATTCATCAGCCGGAGAAACACCATGACAGCCACATGCCGTGCTATTGCATCTGTATTGTTGTTGCTGCTGTGCTTTCCTCTGCTGTCCCAGGGCGCGGCGATCCAAGTGCGCGACCGAGTGCTGAGCCCAACCGAATCCATGCGCGAGGCCGAAATGAACCAGGCAAAACTCGACGCCATTCATGAATGGGCCGCTCGCAGCATTGAGCAAGGCAAGTTTCCCGGCGTGCAATACCTCATCGCTCGTCATGGACAGATTGTGGCGCACGAGGCACTGGGCGTCTGCAATGCCAAGACCCAGGCCCCAATGCTCAGCGACACCCTTTGCTGGTTTGCCTCCAACACCAAGCCCATTACCGGCGCCGCCATCATGCTTCTCTCGCAAGAGGGCAAACTCGATTTGGATGATCCGGTAGCCAAATACATTCCCGCCTTCAACAACACGCGTTTGGCCGATGGCCGCCCCACGACCACCACGCTGACCATCCGCCATTTATTAACCCATACCGGCGGCGTGCCCGATCCGCCCCATGAAGCGGAAAAAAAGGCGCTCGCGCGGTGGTGGGACAAGGGGTTGCGAACCCTTCACCTGCGTAAGCAACAAAAGGAACCCGCCAATCTGGAGCAGGCCATTAATGAAGTGGCGCAAAAGCCGTTGAACTTCCCTCCCGGAATGGGCATGGCCTATTCCACTGCGGGCATTAATACATTAGGGCGCATTATTGAAATCTGTTCGCAACAGACACTGGATCAATTTTTAAAGGAGCGCTTTTTTCAGCCGCTGTTGATGACCAATACATCGTTCTTCCCCGATGCGAAGCACGCTGGCTGGATTCATAAGAAGGCAAAATCCAAATGGGTGCTGGATTGGACGTATGACCGGAAATGGACAATTCCATGGGGCGGCGGCGGGCTATGGAGCACCTCGGAGGACATGGCCAAGTTCGTGCAGATGTTCCTCAATGGCGGTGTTTACGGCGGCAGGAAAATCCTGGATCAAAAGACAATCGAAGCTGCACTGACTCAGCAAATGCCCGGCACTGGCCGCGGCGCGGCCTGGTGTGTCGGACCCCAATTATACATCGGTGACAATACAAACAAGATTAAGAGCCGGTTGCATGCCCCGCAGCCATTCTTCTGGCATGCAGGCGCTGCGGGAACCTTTGCCTTTGGCGACCTGAATCATGATCTGCTGGCCGTCCTGGTGGTCCAGACGAATTTTGATCCAGCTCGGTCGCGTGAATTTGCCGACCTTGTGCTGAAGGCATGCTCGAATTAAGTGCAATGGATGTAGATCAATGGCGCGGCCCACTTTACCGGCACAAATTGCCAATTTGCTGAAGAAACAGCAATTTGTTCCAGACACTGCTCTCCCCTCATACCGGTTGCTCGACATCCTGGCCATGGCCGATGGCGATGTTTCCAGTCTGGTTGCGCGTTTCCGCGAGATGAAAGAGCCTGCCATGCGCAAGGCCTTTCATAACATGTCGCTCCTGCTTAGGGAATTGGAGCGGACATATTGCATCGATGGGGCGCAAACAAAAGCACCGGATAAAGTGCCTGCCAAGCCAGCAAGCGCCTCAGCAGAGATCACGCAAGAGATTATTGTCAAAAACGCTCAGGCTCTGGAAACTTTACAGCAAGTTCGCATCTTCACCGACGGCGCAAGCAAGGGCAATCCAGGGCCATCCGGCATCGCCTATGTCTTCCTTGGCGCCGAATCCGCTCCCGTGTACGAACATTGCGAATGCATTGGCGTGGCAACAAACAACGAAGCGGAATACCGTGCGCTGATCGCCGCATTGGGCAAGGCGCTGGAATTGGGCAAGCGAAAAGTGGCAGTGTTCAGCGATAGCGAATTGGTCGTGAACCAGGTGCTGGGCCGCTGGAAGATCAACAAGCCGGAACTTGCCGTGCTTCAGCGCGAAGCCCTCGCCTTGCGCCGGCAATTCGAGAGTTTCACCATCTCGGCCGTTCCGCGCGCATCAAATAAACGCGCCGATTTTCTGGCCACACTCTGCCTGACAATGGCGCGGCAGGCAGGCGTTGATCTTTCGGAAGGCGAAACAGGCGAGTGAACCCCGAAGAATACCGAAAGATGTATGAGTTGGAGGACCGCTATTGGTATTTCCAAGGGCGCAAGGACATTATTGCCGGCCTCCTGCGGCAGATCCTGCCGAAGGACAAACGCCCGTTACGCGTGCTGGATGTGGGATGCGGAACGGGCTTAATGCTCGGCAAACTCAAGAGCATGGGCTATGACCCGGTGGGCGTCGATCTGCATTCGCTTTCGATGCAATACTGCCGCAAACGCGGCACGCAAAAACTCTTGCAGGCCGACGTGACGCACCTGCCGTTCATTAACGATTCTTTTGATCTGATTCTCGCGCTGGATTTGATTGAGCATGTTCAGCAAGATCGCGCGTTGCTCAAGGAATTTTATCGCATTTGCGCCCCCGGCGGACGCGTGCTGATCACGGTTCCCGCGCATCCTTTCCTTTGGAGCGAGCACGACGAGGCGCTGCATCATTACCGCCGCTATCGCAAGAAGCCTTTCCTGCAAATGCTCAAGGATTGCGGATTTGCTCCCCTTCGCTATACCTATGCCATCTCGGCCTTGTATTACCCTATCGTAGCCTTCCGGCTCCTGCAAAGATTGGTAAAGCCAAATCCCCGCAGGCCGAAAACACATCTCATTGAATTGCCCAATTGGCTCAATGCTTTGCTCATTCAATTGCTGCGATTGGAAGGCGCTGTCTTGCGGAGGAATGACCTGCCGGTGGGAGTAACAATCCTTTCCATCCTGCAACCGAAAAAGACCCATTCCGTCTGATTATTGCTCGGGGCCAACTTCACGATTGGCCATTGCGTCGGGCTTCAGCATTTTGGCCATCCAGATTTGGCTCCCTGCTTCATTGAATCCCATTTCATCCATGAAAAGGCCAATGATTGACAGGCCGCGTCCATGCTCGCGCACCATATTTTGCGGATCATGCGGATCGGGAAGATTTCTCCAATCAAATCCGCTGCCCTCATCAGTGACGCGAATCCATACTTCTGCCGGGGTTAACAAAAATTCCAAGGTGATCGTGCGCCGCGCCAGTTCTGGATCCCGAAGTTTTTCCCTGAGCAAACGCCGATAGGAATTGTTCTGCAATGCTTCGCTTTTCGCCTCATAGCCAATGCCCAAATTGCCATGCTCGACGGCATTGGTTAGCGCTTCGGTCAGCGCCAGAAGAATCGCATCAATTTCTTGGCGAGGCAGCAAGCCATGCAATGCGCTGGTCACATTATAGGCGGCTGCATAAATTAGATTATTGTCAGTGGGCAGGCGAAGCGTCTTGGATTCCTGGATGATGCATTCAGCGGGCAGACGCTGGCGCCTGTGCGCGCGAATCATTCGCTCGTGCGCCTGGACAATAAATAAGAATTCTTCCAGTTTGATGGGTTTCTTGATAAAATTGCTGGCGCCAGCGCGCAAGGCCTCAATGGCCACATTTTCATCGCCATATCCCGTCATCACCACTACGCGCGCATCCGGATTGTCGCGATGGATTGTGCGCAGCAGTTCAATGCCATCCATACCCGGCATGCAAATGTCGGTTATAATAATTGCGGGCTTATGCTCATGGTAGAGTTTCAGCGCCTGTTCTCCCGATCGCGCGCAAACATGCGGATAACCCGCCCGGCGCAGGAATTCGGAAATCACATCGGATACGATGTTCTCATCATCCACCAGGAGGACAGATTCATGCGCCTCAGGGGGTTCTGGCGTGTCGTTGGGGCCTGTATCGATATCCGTATCGCTCTTGACTTCCATATTGCCCTCTTTCTCAAATGTGGGCTTCAATTATCCTGTTGACAGAGTGAACCATGTCTTCGCCAGAACCAACGCCTTCTCCGCTTGTCTTCCATAATGCTTTCCTATTGATAAATCCGGGAGCCCGGCAAGGAAGAAATAGTTTCTCACAACAACAGTTAAATTGCAACTTTGACGATATCCGATCGTGGTTTCAAGCGGAGAAGATGACGGCCTTCATCGCATCTGCCAATGAACCAATACCTTCGTTGGTTGAAAATGCTCTACATGCTGGGGCAGACTTATTGATAGCGGCTGGAGGTGATGGGACGCTGCATGCTGTGATGAATGCCTTGCTGCGCCTGCCATTCGAAAAACAACCGCCCATCGCCATTCTTCCCTTGGGGACAGGCAACGATTTCGCCAAAATGATGGGGATCACTCCTGCTCTTCTTAAAAAACAGACGCCAAATTTTCAATTGAATGCCGTGGATGCCGTCTGCTGTGGCGGGCACTATTACATCAATGATTTTGGAACCGGACTCTTCTCGCAAGCCACGTTTCGCTATCACCACCTCTCCCCCCGCATACCAGGACAGGCGCGCTATATTGCCGCCGCCTTGGGGGCCATTGCTCAGGCCAAGGATCAAATTGTGCGGATCGAAGCGGATGGCGCGCTGCTATTCGAAGGGCCGATGACCTTTGCCGCGGTTTGCAATGGCCGCTGGACTGGGGGCAGGTTCCTGATGAATCCAAACGGCTCCGTCATTGACGGCATTTTGGATGTGTATGTTTGCCATGGAATGCAGCGTTTAGAGCTGTTGCGCCATTTTCCCAAACTCTTGAAAGGCCATCACATCAAACTTCAAGGAATTAAACACTGGGCTGCGCAAACAATAAAAATTTCTTCCGCCGATTTGCGGCATTATCAAACAGATGGGGAGATTTTTCCCTTTCCCGGCCAACTCCAGATCGAAGTAAGGCCCTCTGCATTGCAGATACTGGGGCTGAACATATAACTATTACGCCAGCGAGTTTGAAGGGGTCATTTCGCCCTTTCTATCGCGATTATATATTGAAGGCGGGATCGTAATGCGCATGCAGGTGCCGCGCCCCGGATAGCTTTCCGCTTCCAGATAAGCGCCCTGCAAACGCAAACGCCGCTGCAATCCTTGCAATCCGAATCCCGTGGCGCTTTCACTCTTTAATCCTGCGCCCAAGTCAAAGCCGCGCCCGTGGTCTTCCACAACGACCTGAATGTCATTATTGTCACGCACAACTGCCCGAATCTCGCATTGATTAACGCTGGCATGTTTCACCACATTGAAAAGCAGTTCGCGAATGGACTGATACAGTGGCACGGCCATGGAGCGCAGTTTCTCGTCCACCTGTTCATCGATCGAAATATGGATATCCAAACCATATTCCTCCTTCATTTTGCCCGATAACCAGAAGAGTCCGGCCCGCAAGCCCTCTTCCCCCACAATAGGCGGGCAGAGTTGCACGGTCAGCGAACGGGTGGCTCCAATACACTGTTCGATCAGATTGTCTGCCTGCAACAACAACTCTATATCTGTTCCTTCGGGGATACGCTTCTTGGCGCGCACCAGCGTCATTCGCGTGGCCACCAGCAGTTGCTGAACATGATCATGCAGCAAAGCCGCCACGCGCTGGCGTTCCCGCTGTTCCGCCTCATTCAAGGCTTCCGACATTTCCTGCAGCTGACGGGCACGTTCATTGGCCTCGGCCGTGCGCTCCTCCACGCGCTTTTCCAGCGTTTCGGTCAATTCACGCAAGGCCAGTTCCGCTTCTTTTCGCTGCGTAATATCCTGCACAACCAGAATAATATCGTGATCCTCTTGGGCGCTGAATTCATCTGGAACAACGATTTTTGGCGTCATGGCACACCAAAGCGTTTGCCCGTCCTTGCGCAATAGGCGCCATTCCGTAGTCATGTCGGACTGGAGATTCGCCAACAGCGACCTGGCAAAGCCAATGTCTTCGGGATGTGCCAAATCATACAAAGTCCTCTGGCGCAATTCATCGGGCGAATAGCCGAGCTTTTCACTTAACCGCTGGTTAGCCAGCGTAATAACGCCCAAAGAGGTGACTTCGGCAATACCGACGCCTGCCTGGTCAAAAATACCCCGGTATTTTTGTTCCTGCTGCTGCAAATTGTGCATCATCAAGTCCAGCGGGCGATTGATCCCCGTTACCACCAAGGCCTTGTGAATAAAGAATACAGAACTAATTTTAGCCAAATGACCGAGAAAATTGGTCAAATCATAGGGATCGCTATACAGCGTAAAACAGAACTCCGTTGCAATAGCCAGCACGAGCGAAGCGCTAAGCATGCGCAAAACCCTGGGGTGAAACTCATTCCCATGCACATACAAAAGCCCGAGGGAAGCTGCAAAGACCAGCGCCGCCATATACTCGCTGATAATTTTGAACCGCGTTAACCCTGTTACTGGCAACAGGCAGTCGGGAAATGCGCGGTTTACGAAAATGGTATAAAGAATGGCGCCGGTCACTGACGCATAGATGAATAAGGCCGCCCCGAAATGCAGACGCCGACGAAGGAAAATGGGGGCGATCAGGAATGAAATACTTTCCAAATAGCGGGTGGCAATCCAAATCTGGGTCGGCTCATTATTACTGATTCCCGGGAAGAAATTCATCCCCTTGTAGGCCAGCGTATGAATCAGGCTGAGAAAGCTGACAAACAGGTAATTGACAGCCAGCACAAGCAGATAATCATTCTCCACATGCTTGCGGGCGTTCCACCCGATCAGGAAAATGCCAAAACCGACAACGATGCCGAAAAATTCAGCAGCGAAGTGAAAATAGATATAATCCGTGTGAATGAACTGCGGATGGGTTTGGAAGCCATAAAGGGCTGCCGCAATTCCCGCCAGTACTACGGCTATAGGCGCGCCCAGCTTCTTTTTCGTAGAAAAAGACATTACATTCCAGCCATGTAATCCGAGGTAGGTGCAGCAAATTCTCTCAAGTGTAATGATGACAGTGAAAAAAAGCAATGCCTGACTGTCAGTTTCCATACCTTTGCGCTTTTGCTCATTTGCCAGAAATCCACATTCGTGGCTTTTATCGCTTGCCGTGCAATTGATCTTGTTCCATCATCGTAACGAATATTTAGGGCCTTCCGACCCGCGGTTTTTCTTCCTGGAACAGCATGATGCAAGTCATGGGATTTGAGTGCTCTTCCCTGTACAGTTCGAGAAACCGCCGCGTGATGCAGATGCGGAAAAGCTCAGAATTTTCTGAAGTCGATCACCCTCTCGGCGTTTTCCATCCTGTGCTTCAGGAATGAACGGGTGCCAGTCCGGGGCGAAATGTTTCACGTGAAACATGAGGCAGCCGCTGGCAGGCTTTTTCGGCCAACCGGGAGAAAAACTACTCTTTAGGGAGTGCAGTGTATGAGTCAGCGTAAATTTGCTACCATCGATGGGAATGAGGCAGTGGCCTATGTGGCCTATCGCGTCAATGAAGTCTGTGCGATTTATCCCATCACCCCCTCGTCCAACATGGGCGAATGGGCCGATGCCTGGTCGGCTGCCGGAAAAAAGAATATCTGGGGAACCGTTCCCAATGTCGTGGAAATGCAAAGCGAAGCCGGTGCGGCCGGCGCGGTGCATGGCTCGCTGCAGGCTGGCGCGCTGACCACCACCTTCACCGCCTCTCAGGGCCTGCTGCTGATGGTCCCGAACATGTTCAAGATTGCCGGTGAGTTGATCCCGACGGTTTTCCACGTTTCGGCCCGTTGCGTGGCCACCCATGCGCTGTCGATCTTTGGCGACCATAGCGACGTCATGTCCACCCGCTCCACCGGCTGGGGGCTTTTGTCCTCGGCCTCGGTTCAGGAAGCCATGGATTTTGCGCTGATCGCCCAGGCCGCCACGCTGGAAGCGCGCGTCCCGTTCATCCATTTCTTCGACGGCTTCCGCACCTCGCACGAAGAGATGAAGATCGAGATGCTCAACAATGAAGATATTCGCGCGATGATTGACGAGGATCGCGTCATTGCCCATCGCAATCGTTGCCTCTCCCCTGATCGTCCCGTTTTGCGCGGAACGGCCCAGAATCCCGACGTCTTCTTCCAGGCGCGCGAGGCTTCGGCGCCGTATTATGTCGCCACGCCGGCCATCGTCCAGAAGGCCATGGACAAGTTCGCCTCCATTCTCGGCCGTCAGTACAAACTCTATGAATATTACGGCGCGCCCGATGCCGAGCGCGTCATCATTCTCATGGGATCGGGCTGCGAAGCCGCCCATGAATACGTGCAGGCGATGACCGCCAAGGGCGAGAAGATCGGTGTGCTGAAAGTGCGCCTGTATCGCCCATTCGCCGCCGAGACCTTTCTGGAGGCGCTGCCCGCCACAGTCAAGTCCATTGCCGTGCTTGACCGCACAAAGGAACCCGGCGCGCTGGGCGAACCGCTATATCAAGACGTCATCGCCGCGCTGGTTGAAGGCCAGTCGCAAGGTTGGGGCTCGCTCAAGTCGATGCCTAAGGTGATCGGCGGGCGCTATGGCTTGTCTTCGAAGGAATTCACCCCGGCCATGGTCAAGGCCGTTTATGACAACCTGGCCGCGGCCCAGCCGAAGAATCATTTCACGGTCGGCATCCAGGACGACGTTTCGAACTCCTCGCTGGATTTTGATCCCGAGTTTTCCACCGAACCCGATTCCGTCGTGCGCGCCCTGTTCTATGGCTTAGGCTCCGACGGCACGGTTGGCGCGAATAAGAACTCAATCAAAATCATCGGCGAAAACACCAATAACTACGCGCAGGGCTATTACGTGTACGACTCGAAGAAGGCTGGCGCGATCACCGTTTCGCACTTGCGCTTTGGCCCTGAGCCAATCCGTTCGTCTTATCTGATCGACCGTGCGAACTTCGTGGCCTGCCACCAGTGGTTCTTCCTTGAGAAATACGACATCGTCAAGAACCTCGTTCCCGGCGGCGTATTATTGCTCAACAGCCCGTTCCCGGCCGACCAGGTGTGGAATCACCTGCCGCGCAAGATGCAGCAGCAGATCGTGGACAAGAAGATCAAGGTCTATACGATCGATGCCGATAGTGTGGCGCAAGCCAGCGGCATGGGCCGGCGCATCAATACCACGATGCAGACCTGCTTCTTTGCCTTATCCGGCGTGCTGCCGCGCGAGGAAGCCATCGAGCAGATCAAGGATGCCATTCGCAAGTCCTATGGCTCTAAGGGCGAGGAAATCGTGCGCATGAACATCGCCGCCGTCGATGCGGCGCTCGATAACCTGTTTGAAGTGAAGGTTGCCGAGATCAACGGCTTTGAAATGCCGGCTGCCGTCCCTGCCGAAGCGCCCGAATACGTGCGCGACGTGCTGGGCAAGATCATTGCCAACGAAGGCGAGTCGCTGCCGGTCAGCGCATTTGCCCCCGATGGCACGTTCCCCACGGCCACTACGCAATATGAGAAGCGCAACTTGGCGCTGCAGATTCCCGAGTGGGATCCCGAGGTCTGCATCCAGTGCGGCAAGTGCTCCATCGTCTGTCCGCACGCCACCATCCGTCCGAAGGCTTATGATGCCGAGGTGCTGAGCGGCGCGCCTGCGACGTTCAAGAGCACCGATGCCCGCGCCCCGGAATGGAAGGGCAAGAAATACACGCTGCAAATCGCGCCCGAGGATTGCACGGGGTGCGCGCTGTGCGTCGAAGTTTGCCCGGCCAAGAATCGCCAGGTCGCTGGCAAGAAGGCCATCAACATGGTCGCCCAGCCGCCCGTGCGTATGCAAGAACGCGACAACTGGAACTTCTTCCTCTCGATTCCCGACATGGATCGTCGCGAAATCGACCCGACGAAGATTCGCACGCAGCAATCGCAGCGTCCGCTATTCGAATTCTCTGGCGCCTGCGCCGGTTGCGGCGAAACGCCCTACATCAAGCTGCTCAGCCAGTTGTTCGGTGATCGCGCGCTGGTGGCAAACGCCACAGGCTGCTCGTCAATCTACGGCGGCAACTTGCCCACGACCCCATGGGCCAAGAATGCCGATGAACGCGGCCCAGCGTGGTGCAACTCGCTATTCGAAGACAACGCCGAGTTCGGCTTGGGCTTCCGCCTGGCCGTGGATAAGCAGAATGAAATGGCGCGCGAATGCCTGGCCGAATTGCGCAGCAACTTCCCGGAATTGGCCGACGAGATCCTCAACGCCGACCAGTCCGACGAGGCAGGCATTTACGCCCAGCGCGAACGCGTCGCCACGCT
>Ga0116193_1001637_pt1 | contig 18104 bp, 13 predicted proteins | sample AD_UKC115_MetaG_FD_89892 | JGI IMG/M metagenome (GOLD analysis project Ga0116193, IMG submission 89892) | Active sludge microbial communities of municipal wastewater-treating anaerobic digesters from Hong Kong - AD_UKC115_MetaG | ecosystem: Engineered > Bioreactor > Anaerobic > Digestate... | reverse complement strand
TACCCGGAAACATCTCGAACCCGGAAGTCAAGCGCGTCAACGCCGATGGTACTTGGAGGGCGACCTCCTGGGAGAGTAGGTCATTGCCAACATGACTTTTTTTTGTTAATATCCCCCCCAGAACCCCTTGTGAAAATCGGAATTAGTAACTACATTAAATAAATCCAAAAAAATTTGTCGATAATAATGCTATACTTTTTTATATAAAAATAAGATTAAACATGAACCGGAGAGAAATAAATGCTTAGTCATCGACATGATTTGATGTATGGCGATATTAAATTATTTACTGGTACCAGTTGTGTCCCGTTAGCAAAAAAAATTGCAGAGTATCTAAAAGTTCCGCTTTGTGACCGGGATATTATTGAATTTCCAAATGAAAATCTTTTTGTACAATTAAAAAGTAGCGTGCGCGGCCAGGATTGCTACGTGATCCAAACAACTTCCAGACCGGTTCATCGTAATTTAATGGAATTACTGATTTTAATCCAAACGTTAAGATTGGATTCTGCAGCTCGAATTACTGCAGTAATTCCATATCTTTGTTATGCCCGATCGGATAAAAAAGATCAGCCTCGTGTTCCGATTACTGCTCGATTAATTGCGGATATCATCGAGGTTGCCGGAGCCGACCGATATATGATGGTCGATGTGCATGCTGGTCAGATACAGGGCTTTTTCAGCATTCCTGGTGATGCATTGACGGCGTATCATAAACTATTAGAATATCTAAAAAAGTTGAAACCAGGTTTGATCAATCCAGTCGTCGTCTCAACAGACCTTGGATTTGCAAAAAAAGCGAGAAATATTGCCGAAACCTTGGATTTACCGCTTGCTTTTGTTGAGAAACGGCGCACAGGGAATGACGCAAAGGCAGAAGCATTGACAGTTATCGGTGATGTCCAAAACCGTGATGTCATTCTGGTGGATGATGAAATTGATACCGGCGGATCCATGGTCAATGCGGTCAATATATTAACAAAAATGGGCGCAAAAGACGTGTATGTGACATTTGTCCATGCAGTGTTTTCCGGAAATGCCGCTGAACGTTTGTCAGCGTCCCCTGCGAAGCGTTTTATTACGACCGATACAGTTCCGATACCGGAAGCTTCCAAACTTTTATTTGGTGACCGCTTGGTGATTCTCAGCGTCGCAGATTTATTGGGCGAAGTGATTGCACGTGCCAACCGCGGCATCAGTGTCGGAGCGATGTTTAACGAATAAAATTCGATGCCTGAACTTCCTGAAGTTGAAACATTTGTTCGTTCTCTGAAGTTCGGTGGAATGACCGGAGAACCAATTCTAAATCGGCATATTCATTATGCCGATTTATTTTGGCCTCGAACATTGGCTTTTTCGGATGCTGACGAGAATTTTCTGGCATGGTTTCCTGGAAAAACGGTTGAGGACGTTGCACGCAGAGGTAAATATGTGATTCTTTCAATTCCTCCGAAATTCCTGATCATTCATCTGCGTATGAGTGGCGATCTTCGGGTGGAATCGAAAAACTCCCGCATCAATAAAAAACATGACCGTTTTCTTATCGAATTTTATGACGGTTATCGGCTTGTCTTTAATGATCCAAGGAAATTTGGACGCATCTGGCTTGTCAATCATCCGGAAGATGTATTTCAACGGCTTGGCATCGAACCGTTATCTTCTTCCTTTACGGCGGCGTGGATGAGAGAAAATGCACGCAAGAAAAAGAAAGTGATCAAGACGTTGCTATTAGATCAAACCTTTATCGCTGGAATTGGCAATATTTATTCGGATGAAGCATTATTCCAGGCAGGAATTCATCCTAATCGAAAAGCAGATGATTTATCCGATGCAGAAATTGATCAATTGACCCACGCCATTCAAAATGTCCTGCAAGCTGGCATTGCGCTAAATGGAGCCAGTATTGATTGGGTTTATCGGGGTGGAAATTTCCAGCATCATTTCCAGGTTTATCACCGCAGCGGTGAGCCTTGTTTTCGCTGTGGCACTCCGATTGAGAGGACAGTCATCGGACAACGGTCTGCGCATTTTTGTCCAAAATGTCAGCATTAGCACCAATTCGAAAAATGGGGAAGATTTTTCGTCGTTGTGATAGTTTTACAAGGAGCGCAAAACCATCACAACGACAAGTTTTCCCCGATTGATTCGAATAGCAAGTCTATACTTCGGATCGCTGCAGCGTTAGGAATTGTTTTCAAAAGTATCGATAATATCAGGAATGTTTTTCAAGGAAGACGTCACTGCATCCGGTTTGCACAACGGAAGCATTAATTGCGACGATACTGCATAACGGTTAAACCAGATCGTATGCATCCCTTTTTTGTATGCACCCCAGATATCAGCCATGAAGGAATCTCCGACCATCACACTTTCTGCGGGACTGCTTGCCAATGAATATAACGCTAAATCAAAAATCTCCTGACGAGGTTTTCGGTATCCTGTCTCTGCAGAAATGATCACACTTTGGAAGTATTTTTCGAGATGATATTTTTGTAGAAGCTGTCGGATATCTTCCGCATAGCTTGCATTGGTGATCAAACCGATTTTTAAATTCTGGTTTTGCAGCAGTTCCAAAGTGTCTATTGCATAATCAGTAAGGTACCAATTCGCTTCAGTACTTGCATAAAAAGCTTTTAAAGATTTTAAAATGTGTTCTTCTGGAACATGGCTGAAACCCATTTCCTCGAGAGTATGAGAAAGAATGATATCTGCGCTATGTTCGATATAATCCATTTCTCGCAAATTGTAATAATTCATCAGGTTTTGAAAATGCTTTTCCGCCAGCTCATTGGGATGGACAGGATAATTGAATGCTTGAAATGCTTCGGCTAATTTTTCACAGGCAATGCGAATGCTGTTGCTGTTTAACCGCTGGTTGTATAAGAGGGTGTTCCCAAGATCAAAGAATACAGTTCGGATCTTCATTGCGTTATATCGTTAATGTTTCCTGTCAAAAAGTCTACGAATATTTGATAATTTTACAATGATTTATGCCTTCTGTCTGGATTCTGAAATTCGAATGAAAGACTTGTTATTCAAAACAATCAGTCAAAAAGTATGTTCATATTTCGAATTGCTGCTTTTTCAGCGGTAAAATTGTAGCTAATTATGACAAGCCCAAAGATCGCACGAAAAATCAAGGATACCGCAGCTATCCAATGGATTCGTTCCCATCAAGTTGTCGTTATCAGAATACTTGAAAGCTGGTGCCTGTCAAGAGCATTGCTTTTGATCATTGCATGGTTTTCTCCATATTTTGCGGGTAATCCGATCTATCAGAAATACATCGATCAAGGTTATTTTTTATCCCCAAAGTGGTGGATTGATATCTGGTGTCGATGGGACAGCAAATGGTATCTTTCTATTGTGCAATATGGGTATACGATCCCGCAGGATATCAGCTCGCAATACAGTAATATTGCCTTTTTCCCGTTGTACCCGTATCTCATTAAAATATTCACTTTCTGGCTTCCTGATTCTCTGCAGACTGAAAGCTTTTTCCTTCTGACCGGTCTGATTATTTCGAATATTTGTTTTATCCTGGCTCTGTTTGGTTTATACGAATTAGGAAAAACTTTATTCGGAGAAGAATCAGCCAAAAAAGCTGTGCTGCTTTATTTGTGCATTCCTGCCGGATTCTACTTCTCAGCTTTTTACACGGAAAGTTTGTTTTTATTTTTGATCGTTTTTTCCCTCTTGTTTGCTGAAAAGAACAAATGGAGAGCGGCAGGATTATTTTCCATGTTCGCCGCATTGACACGGCCGCATGGAATCCTGATCCTGATTCCTCTGGGATGGATCTATCTCTCCAAAAAGAATTGGAAAGTCAGATCGATCCGTTCCGACATCTGCTGGCTGCTCCTGGCGCCAATGGGGATTCTTGCATTCTTTTTTGGATTGTATCGCCTGACAGGCAATTTTTTCGCGTTTTTTGAAGCACAAGGTTCCTGGGGACGTTCTTTAGGCGTTTCATTTTTTTCAAGTTATTTTGAACCACTTTTTAACCGCTTCAATCGTATTGCCGTGATCGATACGGTGATGATTGCACTATCTTTCATTCTGAGTATTGTCTTGTTGATAAAAATTCCCCAAAAAGCATATGGCATTTATGCATTATGCGCAACATTGATCCTGATTCTAACCGGCAACTTATTTTCGATGACGCGTTATACGGCTGCAATTTTTCCCATTTTCCTGTTTTCCGGCAGCCTTTTATCCAATCATAAAGTATTCACCGCAATTTGCGGAATTTTTATTGTTTTGCAAATCCTCTATTTCAGCGGCTGGATCAATTATTATTGGATCGCATAAATCAGACTCTTAATTCAACAAACTTGTCATGATCCATTTATTTTAGTCTCTGGATGATGACTGAAAAGGTGGATTCTATCTGTGAGTAGAAAAAATACAGCATTTGGCATTGTTGCAGTGTTGCTCTGGGGTTCCAATATGGGATTTTCCCGAATATTACTGGAATCCTTAGGTCCGTTCATGACAAGCAGCATTGAGATGCTTTTTTCCGGTGGGGTATTAGTCCTTTTAATGCTGATTCAGCGGAAAAGCATTACTTCACTTCTACGTCTTCCAAAGGCATATCTGATCAGCTGCAGTATATTATTCACAATCAACCATCTCGCGCTGAATTATGGTATTGCGTTATGTGAAAACCGGTCACAAATACTCATCATCACCGCATTAAATTATCTCTGGCCGATTCTAACAATTATTGTCTCAATCCCGATCTTGAAAAACCGGTTTCGAAAAATCTATTTTTACGCAGGTGTAGTGATAACGGTTTTTTCAACAAGTTACATCTCACTTCAGGGTGGCTCTTTGGATCCGCGATCGATTTTTTCTGATCGTTCGTGGATTGCTTATCTGAGTACTTTCATTGCAGCGGTCGATTGGGCTTTTTATTCTGCGTTTGTGACAAAATTTCTTGCAGGAAGAGAAAAGAGTGAAACGGCGCTGCCGCTTTTTATGCTGTTCGATGGAATGATTGCTTTGATTCTAAGCCTTGTGTTCCGTGAAAAATCGAATTGGACGATTGAAATATGGTTCCCGTTGCTTTACACAATCGTGTTTCCTTCGCTTTTAGCGTATCTCTTCTGGGATCTTGGTATCAGCAGAGGAAATTCGAATCTCGTCCGATTCTTTTCACTTTTCACAGTTGTTTTGTCAACCATTTCATCATCGGTAATTTTGAAAATTCCTTTACGATGGGATGTTGTTCTATGCAGTTTTTTGTTGTTCCTGGGAGCTTATGTGACACAAAAGTCGATATTAAACCGAGGGCATGAAAAAGTCAATTCAGGACAAACCGGGGAATAATACCATCCAGCAATTAAATTTTATCATTCTGATCACGATATGAATCGAATTTGTCCAGCTCTAAAAGGCTGATCGATGACAGCATTGTAAATAAAAGAAAAAGTAATGACAAAATAACGTTCATTGCGAATTATCTTCCGATCATCCATAAGGTTACATAATACTTTATATAATGAATACGAAAAATCAACAGGAATAGTTTCACATACTATTCCAGCAATCTAAAACAGGATTATTGGTTATTGCTTAATCATCACAAACGCTGACTTATTTTTCGATGTGCTGAAAATATAGGATATGATTGCTGCGAAACGCGATCAGGGATTGACCATTGGCAGAATCTGTGACCAGGTAAACCCGCCGTCTTCGGTTTTCACCATGGCATTTCTGCCCTGATATTCAACAATCCCCCATCCGATCACGGGTGTAATAAAATGCAGTCTACTTTTCCAGGCAGTGCGGGAAATGACATTCCAGTCCACACCGCCGTTGCTGGTATAAAGTATTTCATAATCCGAAGTTGCTCCCGGATCAGCAAGCTGAGAATACCAGCCCTGGTAAATGCCATAAAATTCCAGAGAACCATCTGCTTTGGGAAGCTGCATCGTCCGCCAGGATTTTCCTGCATCATAGGTCCAATAAATCACCGATAATGCCTTTTCAAGGGAACCGCCGGTGCAAGTCATTTTCGTCCAGGCATATTGATATTGAAAATCGACAAATTTTGGAGTGGTTAAAGAACATGTATAGGCGCCGCTGGAAAACAAATCGGTGGGAATGTTGTCACCTTCCGGTTTTGGAAGATTTACTTTCGTCCAGGTGTTACCGCCATCCGTCGTCTGCCATAAAAATGTGTCAGGCTCATCGCGTGAGTTACTGCCGCTGATCCAACCTTCCAACGCATTCCGAAAAACAGCGCCATTTTTTCCACCTTTAGACGGAAGATTAATCGAATCGGATGAGACTCGCAGCGTCCAGCTTTCACCGCCATCATGGGTAGTATATAAACCAATATATTCGCGATCCTGATTCTTACCTAAATTGGCGAAAATCCATCCTATGGATGCATCGATAAAACCGATTGCGGCATTATTAAAATATTGGATGGTATAACCGGTAACTGGCAATTTTGAAGAATTCCACGTTACACCACCATCCGCTGTCATCCAAACATCCATCCCTGTTTGCGGTGTCCACTGATTGGTTTCCCAAAATAGTATCCATGCTCGATTCGCATCTAAAAAATAAGTGGAAATTTCTACATCTTTCCCCACATTTGCATAAATTGCTTCATAAGGCGTTACATTCTTCCAATTGACTCCTCCATCGGAGGTTCTGACAACAATTTTTCCTTCACCCTGGGGAATTTTTCCGATACCCCACCCTTCAGCGCCATTAATCATTACCAGATCAAGAATGTCAATTGCAGTCATTTGCAAAATCTGTGTCGGCGCAAGATGAATAGGCGGCGTATTCGTGATTGCTGGTTCGGGTGGATTTGTCTGCCGCATCACGATTGTCGGTGTCGTATAAACGGTTGGTGAAGGAATTGTTGGAATGATCGGCTGCAGATCAAATATTCGGACCTTACAACCGGAAATTGAAATGGTAAATAAGACAACGAACAAAAAAAAGCTTAAAGGTTTATGAAGACAAAGGTATTTCTTTGCAATATCTTTTTTACACAACAATTTATGGTAAGAAGGAATGGCTCCTGTAAGCAGTCTTTTGAAAAAATTCTGCCGGGATTTAATCGGATCAACCGTTTTTATCAACTTGATATTATTCATAGCGGCCATCTTTCCTATGAACTTCAAGGATCACAATTTTCGTTGAATGATTAAATGGAGCTGGGTCTGCCGGCATATGTTCCTGGTTGAATTCCCCTCCAAAAAAAGAGGTTGGCACAGGGAGGAAATCTTTGATTTGTACAAAGCTATCTGTGCAGATTTTCTCCAATTGGGCTAAGTACTCCTTGCCGGAAAGGAATAAGGCGTTATTGATCGTAATAATATTTCCGCCCTCTGCAACTAAGGGTCGAATTTTATTGATCAATTTGATTCCATTTTGCAGTTGATCGACAATTCCGTCATCCGTCTTTGAAAAGAAAGGCGGATCGATAATCACAGTATCAAACAAATTGTTATTTTGTCGTAAATCGGAAGCAACCCGAAAAAAATTGCCGGGAATTATCCGATATCTTTTTGGATCGATTTGATTGATTTTTGCTGTCTCCGAGAAAATTTGCAGAAAATGAGGATTCAGATCAGTTTGGATTACGAATTTCGCATTGCCAGCTAAAGCAGCCATTCCCAAACTGCCCGTGTAAGCAAATGTATTGAAAACCCTTTTACCGGCAGCGTTTTCTAACAGCCATTTTCGGAGAAGACTGCTGTCCAGGTAAAAACTGCAATCCCGATTTAGCTGCAAATTGATTTTATAACGAGTGTCCCATTCAGCAATCTCAACATCTGGCTGATTCCCAAATAATATTGTTCCCTGTTGCTTTTTCGGGTTTTTTGAAAAACGTTCCTTCAGCAGGATACATTTCAAGTCGGGGATCCAGTTTGCTGCATCTTCACCGATTGCAGTACTCAATGGATAAGCGTTTCCCTCCGTTTTATTGAAAGAGTGAATTACGAGTGTGCGACCATAAAGATCGATCGATATTTCCGGGAAACCTTCTGTAAAACCATTGAATATTCTTAACGCATTTTTTCCGTTTTCAAAAATATGTTTTTCTCTTTTGAGAAAAGCTTTATGAAAAAGTTGTGAAAATGAAAGATTGTAAGAAGTTACTTGATCCATGTGATTTTCATTAAGCAAAAAAATCTCATTCACATGACAGAATGAGATTTTGACAAGTTACGGGATCGGAAAATTAGAATCGGAGGCTGGATAAAAGCATCGAAAATACAAGGAGTAAAGCGATGACAATCCCTATAATACTCATTGTACGGGCTCTTTTTTTCTGAGCATTCTTTTGCTGATTTTTTTCGCGTTGAATCTTGTCCTGTTTTGTTACTTTCTTGTTCATTATGTTACCTCTGGATTATCGATTTCATCATCCCTTTAATGATTTCTGCGAAAAAATTCCCTGAAGGTCATAATCGGGATATGTTTTTTGGGAGAGTGCATCAGTCTTATAGTTCAATGAATAAAGGCAGCTTATTTTGAGCTCGCAACCGGTTCGGCAGATTTTGCTGCAGTCGACTGAGGAATATTGGCGCTTTCTGTTTTCACAGTTTTCTCAGCTTTCTTGCCATTATCCGTCTTTTTTTCCGTTTCAGCAGCAGATCCGTCATGATTATTACCTGAAGATGTCATTCCAGAAGGAGAGCGGTGATCTGTCGCATAAAAACCGGATCCTTTGAAAACAATTCCTACCGGGGAATAGACTTTTCTTAAGGTCATTTGTTTACACCGCGGACATACTTTTAATGCATCTTCCGAAAAATGTTGAAATACTTCGAATTTATTATTGCAATTATCACATTCATACGTGTAAGTTGGCATTTGTTCTTCCTCAATATAAGTTCACACTTTGTATATTCTGACCCCTAATCATACCAGCCAATTGTTTGAAAAACATTAACGGCGCAGCAGAAATCTATTAAGAATCTATACAACCTAAAATTATATCAAAGTTTTTTGCCGATTTCCTTCCAGGTTTCAAATTCGCTGTCACCATCCAGGTCACCGGTGAAGAAATAGCCATCTCCATCCAACCAGTTTTTATAATTGAAGAAGAACATACCGTCGATACCCATTTTTATTGGATATTTATTTGTCGCGACATACCGCTCCATGGTTTCATCCCAGAGATAAAACTCTCCTTTAACTTGAAACTTAGCGTTTTTAAATTTTGAAGCGTTCTCTTCGTTTGCAGCGGTAATCCAAATTCCGACTTGACTGTAATCATAATCATGGAATATTACAAAATCGATCGGTTCTTTGATTTTTTCATCACCATCGAACGCAGTGAAGAATTTCAAGTTATACTCACCGTTTTTATCCGAAATTGTGAATTCGATTTCTGGTAAATGCGCAGGGTCGGACATGATTTCAAACGCTTCATATTCCACATCATTGTTTTCCCTATGTACCGGCGGATTATAAACGAAATTGGGTTCTTTGTAAGACTCCAATACGTTTCTTAGTTTAAGCACCGTCCCCGGAGAAGTGATCTCAGCATCAAAAACGGCCTGATTGCTCCTTTCTTCGGGAGAGTTGATCCAAAGATAATACTTCAAGTCCGTTGGAAGCAGTGCTGACGATCGATAGACAGACCGGGTTACCGTTACACCAGGAATACTGTCATATTTTGTATCGCTCTCCCAGTCATATCCGGCTTTTTGATCAGCATCTGTTTCGACATAAATATTGATGTCTTTATCAACATAAATTTTATTGTAACTATTCTTATCCGTATTATTGTCTGGTTTCGGTGTCGGAGTTGATGGTATCGGTTTAGGAGTAGCAGTCGAAATTCGCTGCGGTTCAAATTCAGTTTCTTCAGTGGGCTGGGAAGCATCCGGAAATAACCAAGGCATCAGCAAATCATAGATAGAAGATGATGATTCTGAGTCATCCGGTGATTTGGATGAATCCTGTTCATCAGGAAACAACCATGGACCAAAAATATCGTAAATGGAATCCGATGAGGAGCTGTCTTCGTCAGGAGTTTCAACGTCAGGATTTATCCATGGGATTGATACATCCGGGATCGAATCGGGAATGTCGGCTCCCGAGTCCTCCGATGAAGAAGCCGGGCAAAAATCGCAATCGAATTTTCCCAATCTGGAATCAACAGGAGAAAGCTGAAAAGGATTCTTATTTCCTTTTCCATCGTAGACATCTTGCTGCATTCCAGCCATTGTCGCACCGGAGTAAGACCAGGAATTCTTTTTGGTATCGACTGTAATATATCGTTCCTCATCCGGGTAGTTATTGTCATAAACCATAATCCAATAGATTCCGTTACCTCGTTCTTCGACCGCATAGGCAGTAATCGCATGTCCGCCCGTCAGATTCTTTTTGAAAATTCCGATGGGAACAGTTCTGTTTGGATCTTTTTTAAACCATTTAATCAGTGTTTCTAATTGCGTATTTGGATCTTCCTCGATTAGATGCCCATCCATAAACCATTGCGTGGCAAACCAGTAAGCCAATTCCCTTTGCAGTGGTGAATTATTTTCTAATTGAAGATTGTTGACTTTTTTTGCGCCAAAGTCTTCAGGTTTTTTGATCCCGTCATAAAAAAGTGTGCTAAGGACAGCCATTCCTTCGCAATGTCCTCCGGACATCGTCCGATTGACTTCATCCATCCAGCTTTTCGCTACTTTCAGCAGTGTACAACTGCCATCCGCATTTATTTTTTTGCACACCTGATCGCCAAACATTCGACGCATTTCAATCGAGGTCAAGTTCTGCACTGAGGAACATGACCAGAAATTACTGCAGATCTGACCGCCATAGTTCTCAAATCCAAAGCCGTCAGCCTCGGGACGGAATCCTGTGTCTACATCGTAGTTTTTGGCGGAGACTGCTGAAAAAGCAATTCCGATCAATAAAAGAAAAGCGCACAGCAAGAATAATTTGTGTTTCATTTTCACCATCCTGTTTTCGCACTGCGAATCAAAGTCATCTCATTTGATCGAAGGGCAATTCCAAATTCCGAGTTACTGGTTTTAGCCCAGAGTTATGCTTGTTTCCAACTCAAAATCACCATCAGCATCTTGCTCGATCGTCAAAATTCCGCTGTCCTGCCAGTCTAAATAATTGATATAAAAAGCTCCGTTTACATCCAGTTCAATAGGATTATCCGGGTTTGTGGATATTTGTTTTTCTCCATTCTCATCATAGACGAAAAATTCACCGCTGATCAGGAAAGAAGTGTCTTTAAACATTTCAGTTTCAGCATCATCCGCTGCATAAATTTCAATTCCTAACTGACCTGAGTCATAATCATGATAGATCAGAAAATCGATATTGTTTTCGATTTCTTGACTGCCATTAAATTCGGTTTGAAATGCAAACCGATATTCGCCAAATTCATCACTGATGACGAATTCAACACCTGGCAGGTAAGCAGGCGATGCAACCACTTCAAATGATTCATAACGAACATCATTTTCTTCATCATAGGTTGGAGGCGTATAAACAAAATTGGGGTATTCGTAGGATTCCAAAACATCCGTCAAATAGAGAATTGTTCCAGGTGAAGTGATATCGACATCGAATGTTGTCCATTCTTCTTTTTCCGGAGAATTCATCCATAAGTAATAAACCAGATCCGTTGGCAGTTTTGCTGTGCTGCGCTGCATGGATCTTTTAATTTCGACGTTAGGAATTTGATCATAATTTTTCTCGTCTTCCCAATCGTAGCCGGATTTTAGACCGTCTTCTGTTTCAATATAGATATTAATAGCGGAGTTTACACCGATTTTATTAAAATCGATTTCCGGATTGCCCCAAAGATCTGGCGCCCCAACTTCCCAGGCTGAATCATCTTGCCAGGGACTTTTCTGTGGTGTCGCTGTCGGTCTACCCCAGGGACTGACTGGTTTCGTCGGTTCGCTTTCGGTTTGATCCCACGGTGACGGTCTGACTGGCATTGCTGTTGGACTTTCTTGCGTTGATTCAGCATCGGCGCCTCCTCCCCATGAGGACGCGGAAATTGCGGGGCAGAAATCGCATTCAAATTGTCCCAGGCGGGAATCTATCGGAGCAAGTTGAAAAGGATTTGTATTCCCTTCTCCATCGTAAAGATCCTCAGCTAAATCGGACATTGTCGCCCCTGAGTATTGCCATGAATTTTGTTCTGTATCGATGATGATATAGCGTTCTTCATCCGGATAATTATTGTCATAAACCATAATCCAATAAATACCGTCATCCTTTTCTTCAATTGCATATGCAGTAATCGCATGGCCATCGCTGAAATCTCGTTTGTAAATACCAATCGGGATTAATATGTTCGGATTGCTTTGATATGCATCAATCAGCCTTTGAAGCTGTGAATTTGGATCCTCTTCAATTAAATGGTCATCCATATACCATTGTGTTGCATACCAGTAGGCAATTTCATTTTGGAGGGCTTTATTTCCCTTCAGGTTGAGATCATGTACGGATGAATCGCCAAAAGTGATCGGATTCTTCATTCCGGCATAAAAAAGCGAACTCAAAACCGCCATACCCTCGCAATGGCCATTCTCCATGGACTCATTGACCTCGTCCATCCAGCTTTCTGCTACTTTCAATAGTTCACAGCTGCCGTCGATGTTCAATTTGCGGCATACCTGATCGCCAAACATTCTCCGCATTTCGACTGAAGTGAGATTTTCAATGGAAAATGTCTGATTGCAATAGGAATCACTGCATCCGTAATTTCCATAGTTTTCAAAACTGAATCCATTGATATTCGGTCTGAAACCAGTATCGATATCATAATGAGTCAAAGTCTGATTTGCAGATACTATTTGACTGCCGAATAATAAAACGATGAGGAATGAAAGCAACATGACTGATTTCGATTTCATGAGATCTCCTGTGTATAATTGAGGATTATACCGTTTTTCTTTGAGCAGGAAAATTTTCAAAATTCTTTTTGTAAAATATTATTGAAAATTCACTTTGAAAACAGATAGTTCCATTAATTCCTTATTGTGAATTTTCTGAATTGGCGGAAAAGATAAAAAAATTCAATGTATCATAGTATGATTGATTCACAAGAATTGACTAGTGGTTTGAATTATGAAAAGAATTATTTGTAGTTATGCTGTTTTACGTACTGCGCAAAAACAGCATAACTACTTTTTTTTTATAATTATAAAATTTTTTCAAATTTCGAATTACAAATTTTTCTAAATAATTCTTGTGAAAAAACTCTGAATCATGAAATGAAAATATTTTTCGAATGATTCATATTCATGATTTTTTTCAGAATTGTAAGAGTTATCCTGGCATCACAAAGGAATCCCTATTGTTTTGTACTTTCTTTATTAACGAAAATTTTTGAGGAATTTAAAACATGTATGATTTTTTCCGAAAACAAAGTGCTCTGGTCAGCATATTTCTATTTTTAATTATTTTTATAGTCGGAATAAGTATTTTTGATGATTATGGTATTCATGTCGATGAATTAGCTGAGCGAAATACAGGTTTGATTACACTTAAATATGTATTAAACGACGTATTAAAAGTTCCTTCATTACCCGAGGAATTGTTATTAACGCAAGATTTATTATCCTATAAAGACAAAGATTATGGCGTAGTGTTGCAAATGCCAACCGTCCTTTTTGAATATTTTATGAATTTTCGATTTGATGAGAAAACCATATTCAAAATTAGGCATTTTTGGCTTTTTATAAATTTTTACGTAGCAACAATATTTTTTTATATGTTCATTAAAAAGCGATTTCAAAATCCTTTTTTTTCAATCATTGCCGTCATCTTCCTTGTTCTGTCTCCCCGAATTTTTGCTGATGCTTTTTATAACAATAAAGATTTGCTATTCTTATCCTGGTTCATCATTTCATTGTATTTTTTTGTGCAGTTTATTTATTCTTCGACGATTTTAAATGGCTTCTTCCTGAGTATTACCATTGCATTATCATCGAACATACGAGTTGTCGGATTGATGATTTTATTTTTTTCCTGTTTATTCCTTTTGATTAAATTGATCAGAAAAAAAATCAAATTCAGCCGATTTATTCTATTAGCTTGCTTATTGATTGGAGTAACAGTGTCCCTTTGGATCCTCTTTTTACCGGCATCCTGGGAGAATCCAGCTAAGTATTTACTTAACGTGTTTAAAAGTTTCTCAAATTTTGACCATATCGAACCAGAAGTATATTTTGGAAAATTAGTGCCAAGTGATGCATTACCGTGGCACTATATCCTGGTATGGATCGGGATTACTACACCGATATTGTATTTATTTTTATTTCTCATCGGTCTTGTTTTTATAGTTTTTGTTGGGGAAAAGAAATTTTCTGAAGACTTTTTTCTTGATATCTGTATGCTATCGATGTTCTTGATACCAATCATAAGTGCCATTTTATTCCATTCCACATTATATAACGGTTGGCGGCATCTGTATTTTATTTATGTTCCCTTTCTATATATCGCTATTTACGGTTTTAAAAATTTATTGCATTCCAAATTTCATTTGATCAAACTGATTATCGGAACAGTGACATTCCTTTCACTTACCATAACGCTGATATGGATGATCAGGAATCATCCGTACCAAATGGTTTATTTCAATTTTTTAGCAAGAGAATATGCTGAAAATAATTTCGAGAAGGACTATTGGCGTTTGTCTTCAAGCGAATGTTTGAAATTTATTGTCGCCCAGGACAATAATTTACGAATCGATATCAGTGATTATGATGCAGTACTGCATGTTGCAAAATATGCTCTTCCAATCCAAGATCGTAATCGATTGTCAACAACATCCTATGGGTTTGGTGGTCATCCGTCAAAATATGTAATTGCTAATTATACGAATACTATTGGAAATGAACTGCAGTTCCCTTTTTACACGCCGATTTATCATATAACTGTAGATCAAATGAAAATAGCTTCTGTCTTTCAAAGGGATCACACCGATGAACTTTGGTCACAAGATATGGTGACAGCAAGCAGATCTAATGTTAACGATAGCGAATCCCATTATGCATATGATGGTGACTTGAGTACAGGTTGGACAACAGGCAAATTACAAAATAATAATGATTATTTGGATCTGCAATTTAATGCTTCCTATTCTTTAGATGGGATCACCTTTTATTTAGGAACAGATGATAATGAATGCCCATGGTCTTTACAACTTTTTTCCTCAGAGGATGGAATTTCATGGGAACCCATTGAAATAACTTATCGTGGAGTATCTGACTATAAATTTATTAAGACAAAGACCAAATATTTACGACTAAAAAACTCGGAACCTTCCAAAGAGCATTCTTGGGCTGTCTATGAATTATTATTTCATGGAACACGAGAAACGGACTGACAAAGTCATATTTTTTATCGAAAAAGCAAAACATCATCAATATTTCTAAGAAGAGCAAATAAAAAAATGTCAAAAAATGAAATAACAAAACAAAGAATTTTCTTGATTTTATGCTTTGTTTTGATCTTCATCATCGGTTTGTCAATTTATGATGATTATGGCATGAGTATTGATGAAGTAGTTGAACGAAAAACCGGATTAATTACCCTGAAGTATGTATTAAAAGAGAAATTGAATGTTGAATCATTGCCTGAACAAATCGACAATGCAGATGATTTATTATCCTATAAAGATAAAGATTATGGCGTTTTGTTTCAAATGCCCGTTTTGCTTTTCGAATACGTGAATCAGTTTCGATTCGATTTGAATACAGTGTTTCGGATTCGGCATCTATGGGTTTTTCTGAATTTTTTTATTGCTTTAGTCTGTTTCTGCAAAATGACTCAAAGAAGATTTTCAAGTTGGCCTTTATCGATTCTTGGCGTCGTCTTTTTAATCATATCGCCACGAATTTTTGCAGATGCATTCTACAACATCAAGGATTTGATGTTCTTTTCGTGGTTTACAATTTCGTTGTTCTTCTATATCGAATTCATCCTTTCGCCAGGAATTCTCCATTGCTTTCTACTGGCGTTGGTTATCGCGGTTTCAGCGAACGGCCGAATTGCCGGAATCATCGTATTACCGTTTTCCTGTTTTTACCTGCTGCTCTTATTGATCAGAAAACAGATTCATTTATCCCAGTTATTCATAAAGGCTGCTTTGTTGATCGGGTTTACTGTTTTTTTCTGTATATTATTTTTACCGGCTTCATGGGACAATCCGATTCGCTTTTTAGAGGATTCTTATAAGCACTTCAGCCATTATGATTTAAATCTTTCAGAATTGTATTTTGGAAAGCTCATTCCGAGCAATGCCAAACCCTGGCAATATTTGCCGGTTTGGATTGGGATTACAACTCCTGTTATTTATCTGGTTCTTTTTTTTGTGGGGATCATTTCATTTTTTCGACAGCAAAAAAAGTTAAAAATTGAAAATCGCTGGATTGATCTCAGCTTCATCTGCTTTTTATTGATTCTAATGTTGATCGCAATTCTTAAAAAATCTACACTATATAACGGCTGGCGTCATATCTATTTTATTTATTGCCCATTTATATATTTCGTTTCATACGGATTTTTATTTATTAATAATGTATCCAAACAACGGTTCCGTTATCCTCTATATGCCATGTGTCTGTTTTCGCTGCTTATCAACGCCAGATGGATGGTCATCAACCATCCGCATCAGATGGTTTATTTTAATTATCTGATGCGGAATTCTGCGGATAAACTCTTTGAACGCGATTATTGGGCTTTGTCGACGCGGGATAGTCTGGAATTCTTACTAGAATATGAGAAGGATCCTGAATTTTTAGTAGGGGATTATCAATCATCGATCGATTTTAACCAGTATGCTCTCAGGAAGAAAGATCGCGATCGGTTGGTTATAAAACAATATCGAAAAGGGGTACAGCCTCCTGAGTATATGGCAGCAAATTATTCTCGAATTATTGGGAATGATTTGAATTTTCCATTTTATGATTCAATTTATAACGTCAAAGTGGATGATATGATCCTTGCATCCGTTTATCAGCGTAAAGACGATGATGAATTATCTGCCGAAAATATTGTTTTTCGTATACAAACAAATATTCATCAGGAACTTGCAGCGAATCTGTTTGATAACGATTTCAGCACTGCATGGACCACTGGAAGACTTCAAAACAATTCGGATTATCTGGAAATTGAATTTAGAAATCCTGTCACTTTGTGGGGTCTGACCTATTATTTGAAAAGCGATGAGACTGATTTCCCCCGTTCACTGCGTTTGTTTTCTTCGATGGATGGAATTCGTTGGGACCCCATAGATATCGTCAACGAGGATTTGACCGATTATACTTTTAATCAAAAACGGATGAAGTATCTAAAAATGAAAAACACGGAACAATCCGATCGCTTTTTTTGGTCGATGACTGAATTAGTTTTCCATGGAAGTACACAGGATTGATATGGAAACAATACTTTCGCTCTATGAAAAACAAATAAAAACGCTGAATGGGACTGATACAGCTATTCGCTGGATCGATTCTTCTCTGACCTGTCAGCAGATTACCTGGGATGAAATCGAGAAGGAAAGCAATCGACGAGCTGCCTTTTTGACGAAAAAGCAATGCCAACAAGGTGATCACGTCTTTATTTTTCTGCAATCCTCTCCGGAAATCTGGTTCTTTTTCCTCGGAGCTTTAAAGTGCGGCGCTGTCCCTTGTGTTTTATTCCCGAATTTTGGAGAGGATGCGATTCGATCCAGATTGGTCATCGGAAAAGCTGTATATCTGATCACAGATACCTCTTTTACTAAATTCGAAGATTTATTCCTATCGATTTCAACGATTCGTGCAATTGTGTATGTCGATGGAATAGGAAAACCGCTCTCAACGAATGACAGACTTCTACGCTTTGATAAAGAATCCGCCTTCGTCTCCGATCACTTTATTCCCTGTAAGGTCGATCCGGATGATCCTGCTTTTATGGTATTTACATCGGGATCTACCGGATTCCCGAAGGCTGTGATTCATGCGCATCGAATCGCTGAATCCATACAGCGGAGCATGCGGAACGTACTTCAAATTGGAAAGGATGATCTGTTTTGGTGCACGGCTCATCCTGCCTGGATTACCGGAACCGTTTACAGTATTTTAGGTCCTCTGCTCTGT
>Ga0116193_1001635_pt1 | contig 18120 bp, 15 predicted proteins | sample AD_UKC115_MetaG_FD_89892 | JGI IMG/M metagenome (GOLD analysis project Ga0116193, IMG submission 89892) | Active sludge microbial communities of municipal wastewater-treating anaerobic digesters from Hong Kong - AD_UKC115_MetaG | ecosystem: Engineered > Bioreactor > Anaerobic > Digestate... | reverse complement strand
CCTGGAAAAGATTTGCTGATATGATTCATTTCTAAAATGAATTCGGAATCTTGCATAAGAATCTCCTGTTCCATTACTGAAACAGCCGGAACAATTATTCCGGCTGTTCATTTGTACCTCGATTTACTTAGAAAGTGGTATCGGTAATGTCATATGCCGCTTCATCGACATTTTCTTTTGTTATTGCTGTGTAATCCAACCAGATTCTATGTCCTTCGACTGTTGCGCCTTTCATATTCAACGTCTCGGTTGTAACTTCTTTTCCGTTCTCGAGCAGATACATCGTCTTGTAGATTGCTTTACCGAGTGTAACAGGATTATTCAAGGAAGTTACCAGTAATGTTCCATCGCGTAATGCATCGCAGCCGACAACCGTTGCATCGACACCGCAAACCGGCAGGAAGGAAGCTTCATCTTTGAAGAAACCGCCAGCTTTTAATGCTTCTATGGCGCCTAATGCCATATCGTCATTACAGGCAAAGATAATATCGATATCATCACTGAAGTTAGCCAGTAAAGCTGCTACCTTCTCTTGAGCTTGTCCGCGGTTGTATTCGGCTACGACCTCTCCGCCGATTTGGTTGGTTGCAATACCGGCATCTTCGACAGCTTTAATGGAATATTCGGCACGAACTTGTGTATCATAATGCCAGGTTAACCCTAACAGCATAATGTAGTCCATCTTTCCGTTACCATTTCGGTCGGCTTCCGGATGTTCCTTCCAGTATTTTACCGCTGCCTCACCCATAATGGTTCCTGATTGAGGCGCTCGTGAAGAAACCAGGTAGAGTCCATCATAATTGGCGAAATCTTCATCAGACGGAGAATCTGTATTGGCAAAAATGGTGACAACACCTTCTTCTTTTGCTTTCTGTACAATTTCGCTGATCGCTGCGGTGTTGATGTTATTCAAAACCAAATAATCAATTCCGCGTGTATAGAAATTATTAATATTGTTGGTCTGGGTGGCTATGTCATTCTGAGAATCGGCATCAACAATCTCCACCGTTCCATCAGCTTTTGCCACATTTAATAACGTCTGACGAGCATTTTGAATAAATGTATCAGCAAAGTTATACCAGATAACACCGGCAGTCGGAGTTTCGGCTGAAACAACTGAAACTGCAGACAATAACATGACAGCTATTAATACAAATAATATTGAACGTTTCATCTTTCATCCCTCTTATTAAATTCAAATGACTTTTGGTTACGCAACTTAGTTACTTAACTACCTTACATTGAATTATAATGGTTTAAAAATAAATCTTTGATGAGGATTTTCCTTGTTGTTCATGATGAAAATCACCTTACCATTTTTCATATTAGAATTATACGGATTCTGAAAAAAGGGAATAGTATGAAGAAGGACATGGACGGAGAAATTAAAACTGCGGCGAAACCATTTACCCTAAAAATTCAAAACCGAAAAACAGTTATGAGCATCTTTAATGATGGATTGCCGCATTCGATAGCTGACATATCTCTACGAACCGGTGTCAGTCGCCAGACTATTACAAAAGCGTTGGATCATTTTGTAAGATCCGGACTTATTACCAGTTCTGGCAAAGGAGATTCCACTGAAACAGGCGGAAAAAAACCAACACTTTTTCAATTAGCGGCAGAAAAAACCTTATTGATCTTATTACTTCGAGGGAAAGAATTCCATATCAGTCTTTATACTATGAATTTACAAGAGATTGGGAGTGAAACGCTTGCTTCAGAAATAGTTTTGGCAAATGATTTTTCCTCTTTTATGAAAAGCATCCGCAAAACAGCTGACAGGTTGTTCCGTTTACGGAAAGGTGCAGAAGAATCACTTTACGGAATAGCGGTTGTAACACCTGGAATTGTTGAAGACAATGAAATTCTTCGATATAGTTTGTTTAATGACAGCTGGGGTAGAAATATTCCCGTCAAGAATTATTTTCAGGAAGCATTCCCGACTGCGCAATATGTGTTTGTCGAAAATATCGGGAAAATGGCCGGATTTGGTACAATAGCCAGCCAGAAACACAAGTATTCATCATTGAGGATCGTAACGGTGTACACCTATCACGGTATCTCTGGTTGTTTTTTTGACAAAGGCAACCTGATCCAAGGAGCGAATTCGATTATTGGAGAATTCGGGCATATGGTCATCGATCCGCAATCATCGGCAACATGCAAATGCGGAAAAACAGGTTGCTTCGAGAGTTTGACTCGCAATGATACAATCCAATCCCGAATTCAACACGCCAAAGATATCGATGACTTTCTGGCTTATATGCAGAAACCATTATCAAAGATCAATTTTAACGATATCGTTCTTGGAGAAGAACAGGGATTCCAGTGCTGCCGAACTGAATTATCAACATTAGCTCATTATTTTGCGCAGACCTTTTTTAATATTGCTACCGTTTATGATCCGGATGTTTTTATCCTGCAGGGAAATTTTTCATCTTACAATCGTCATTTTATCGATGAATTTTATAAATATATTTCTGAAGTTAATTTTTTAACAAAAGATCAGAATTTTCGTTTAGAATCGGATCGGTGTTCGTTAATTGAACTGGAACTTTCCGGGGCTATTCATGCCCTGAAAGAGCACTTCTTTTCAGACGAATTGATCTATCGATAAGAGAATTATACAAAAAACGTATTCATACGATTACAGTTTTTCAAAAGTAGGGAATACCAATAATTAAAGTAGAGATAGAAATTATGGTAGAGCTATTTTTTCGTTTCAAGAAAAAAAATAGCTCGACCATAATAAATCTTTTCCGTATTTCAAATCACTGGCATGATCATCACAATCTCGTCCTGACATATTTGGGTGATTTTTGTCAGGATTTTTATTTGAAAAATTTTATAAACTGACTCTTGTCAGCGGCCAGGTTGGCATCACGTCCATGTCAAAATCATCCCATCGATTCAACAAAAAGCGTTGGTAAGCAGCGGCGCCAACCATAGCCGCATTATCAGTACAAAACATTAATCGAGGGATAAAAAGAGAAAATTCTTTTTGTGCTTTAAAAGCGTCTCGCAACGCCTGATTGGCAGAGACACCGCCTGCAATAACCACACTTTTTGCCTGATATTTCCGAGCAGCCATCATTGTCTTTTCAAATAAAACATCGACTACTGAAGCCTGAAAACTGGCAGCGAGGTCTGCGACAGGCAGTTCACCGGATTCTTTTTCCAATTGGCGAACCATTCGTAAAACAGCTGTTTTTAATCCGCTGAAAGAAAAATCCCAGGTCCCTTCCAATCTTGATCGTGGAAAATTAAATTTCTTGGGATCGCCAAGTACCGCGGCTTTTTGAATGGAAGGTCCTCCCGGATAAGAAAGTCCGATCAATCGAGCTACTTTATCAAAAGCTTCCCCTGCGGCATCATCTAATGTTCCACCAAGACGTTCATACTGCAAATGAGATTTCATTAAAATAATCTCAGAATGTCCGCCGGATACCAGCAAGATAACCGCAGGAAATTCTGGCACTGGAGGAATTTCCTGCTCCTCCTGTGGATAAAGCCAGGCAGAATAAATATGACCCTCCAAATGATTAACGCCAATCAATGGCAAGCCAGTCGCCAACGCCAATCCCTTCGCCGCATTCACTCCAACCACCAAAGATCCGGCCAGGCCAGGTCCCCGCGTGACGGCAATGGCATCAAAATCTTTAACCGACATGTGAGCTTTTCGAATCGTTTCTTCAATGACGGTTGAAATCGCCAACACGTGTTGACGTGATGCCACTTCCGGGAACACACCGCCATATTGCTTATGGATTTCGATCTGTGTAGAAACGACATTGGCAATGAGCTTTCGACCGTTTTCTACTACTGCCGTTGCAGTCTCATCACATGAACTTTCAATAGCCAAAATTCGAATCGGAACATTTTCCGCCATGGTTTTTCCTTTATTTTTCCAACTGTTTTACAGGTATGACAAGATGATAGGGGTATTGGACAAAGTATTGAGCATTCCCATCGTTGTCGATATAGATTGTATCTTCAATCCGGACACCAAATGGATTTTCAATTTCCGGATAATACAACCCCGGCTCGACTGTAAAAACAGTACCCGGCAATATCACATCCGCATCGCTGGCAGAAATTCCACTGAAAGGGCGTTCATGCACATTTAGCCCCAATCCGTGACTGACAGAATGAACATACCCTTCTTGTGTTCCTGGATGATCTTCTATTGTTTGATGTCCCATCTCCCGAAATAATCTGCAGGTTAAGTGCTGCAATTCTTTTAGACTTTTTCCAGGACAGATGTCTTTCAATACCGCATCGTGAACAAAACGTACTTGCTCATACGCTTTTTCAATCTCCTGAGAAGCATATCCAATACACCAGGTACGCGTAAAATCATAAAAATATCCACCGCCAGTCTCACAAGGAAAAAAATCAAAAACAATGCTCTTCCCGGCTTCTATTACAGCATCATCATTCCCCTCGTTATGAGGGACACCAGCATCTCTGCCCATAGAAAAAATAGTTCCGTTAGGATTTTCAGCGCCTAATTCGGTCAGCCACATGTTAATGGATTTCTTGATCATGCCAATTGTCACCGGTAATTCATTTTGATCAACCAGAATCCCGTTCTTCAAATAATTGCTTTGAATATATTGTTCAACCCGACCTGCGATTTTTACAACAATTTCGCCCATTTTACGGATTGCAGCAAGCTCTGATTCATCCTTTGTGAATCGGGCTTGATTCAGAATCTCAATTCCCTCAGATCCGGCAATTTCAATTTCCGGCATAAGCCGCTGAAATTCCTGCAGCATGGCAAGGTGCGTCCCAAATTCCAATTGACCACAAAAAGCGGCTCTACCCTTAATAAAACCGAGGGATCGGAACATTGACTGCAATTCCAAAGCATTAGCCAGATTCGAATTTCCCTTTGAAATTGTATAAAAATCTTTTTGCGGAAATGAGTCATAGCAGATTTTTTTGAATCCTGTTCTTTCAGCATTATCCCGTTCCATCGGGCGATAAAATAATACGGGATCTTGATCTCTTATAATGACAATCTGCGCATGAGTAAAGAAAGCATCCTTCGTAAAATATTTCAAAGGAGCATTATGACTGCCTGAACCGGAAATGACAATAGCATCCAAATTTTTTTCATGTAATAAACGATTGATTTCTGATTTCATTCAAATACCTTATGATTTTATATTTTCATGGTCTTTCGATAATTCTGAATAATTATTTTTTGTAGTGACTGTATCACGGGCTCTCAGCAGGATTTCGACCGTCAGAAATCCTCCAACGCTAAAAAATATTATCGTTGAATTCAAAACACGCCCAATTTGAAACCATATCAACACATCGCACAATATCGCAGTTACGAGCGATTCACGGATGACTGTGCGAGGAAAGATCTTTCTGGTTGAAAAAAAATATTTGTTTAACGCTGCGTAAAAGGGGAGTGTAATTCCGCTGATAAAAACGATGACTAATAAGAAAAAAAACCAGCGTTCCTTTAAATATGGCAAGGAAAAAAAAATCAGCCGGTACAATGCATATCCGCTCGGGAGCGATAATAAGAATCCTAAAAGTACATAAGTTCGAAGTTTTTCCAATGCAGATCCTTCTCTATAAACCGTTGATAGAATCGTCTGATCCAACGAGTTATTCATATAACGAATCAAGAATCCTGTAAATCATTCGAAATCTTTATCAGTAAACCGAAATAATGATTTGTTACTCAAAGTAAACAATAAATTATTATTCTATTGGTGATTAGTGGAGTGAAGCATCAATAGAATAACAAAAGTCTTTCCGATATTTGGAACTGCTGACAATAAAGAATTGTTATGCAACGATCCAGATACTGTCGGCTATAATTATAATCGGATTGAGATCAGTAATTCGATATTTAGATAGGTCTCGCAAATAAAGAGATCGATTTTATAGCCATATTGTTGTAATGAAAAAAAAATATCAACAGTAAATCCTTCTCATATGACGAATCGCTGTTCAATCCAAAAAAAATGATAAAGGACAGATGAGACTGCATGCTTTTTACGATAGATATTGGTAATACAAACATAACTTTGGGGATGTTTAAAGGCAGCGAATTAATCATGCGCTGGAGAATGGCAACCAACAAAAACCTCATGCCGGATGAATACGGTATGCAATTCTGGTTTCTATTTGAGCATAATGGGATTAATCCGGCATATATCGACGGAGTCTGCATTTCTTCGGTTGTCCCCCAAATTACCTCCAGAATTGAAGAAGCTTGTGAATATTACATCAAGCGACCTGTTCTCGGTGTCTCGCACAAACTTAATATTGGAATGCAACTGAAAATCGACAATCCGGCCGAATTAGGAAATGACCGTATTGTGGATATTTTAGCAGTTAAAACACTCTACGGTTTTCCGGCTTGCCTGATTGATTTTGGTACTGCAACAACCTTCAATCTGTTGGATCGATCGGGGGATTATATCGGTGGAGCAATTTCAGCCGGAATCCAGACAAGTGCAGATGCGTTGTTTATTAAGACAGCCCAGCTTCCCAACATTAGCATTCAGAAACCCCCGCACATCATCGGCAAGAATACAATTCATTCTATGCAATCCGGCCTTTTTTTTGGCTATGTATCGATGATCGAAGGGATGGTTCAACGTTTTAAAACAGAAATCGGTGAAGACATGATGACAGTTGCGACAGGAGGTTTCGCGAAGGTTATTTCAGGCGAAACGAAATGTATTCAAATTGTCAACTCTTGGCTGACACTGACAGGCTTACGGCTTTTTTGGGAGAAAAACCAATGAAACTGTTTCAAAATCGATCGATTCTGCTTGGAGTAACTGGATCCATCGCAGCTTATAAAGCTGTGGATTTGGCATCTCGCCTTACGAAAGCCGGTGCTAAAGTAAATGCGGTATTAACCCCAGGCGCTGAGAAATTCATCACGCCGCTCACCTTTCAGTCTGTTACTGGCTGTAAAGCATTTACCGACAAAGATTTATGGGAAGGTGAAACGCATGTCACCCATATCGGACTTGGGCACAATGCGGATTTTATTGTTATTGCTCCCGCTTCCGCCGATTTCATGGCAAAATTAGCTTATGGTTTCGGTGATAGTCTGCTGGCGGTTTCCATCTTGGCCAGTCATTGTCCGATGTTAGCGGTCCCTGCAATGGATGGCGACATGTATAACAATCCAGCCACTCAGGCAAATATCGCCATATTGCGTGATCGCGGGATTCATTTCATCGGTCCGGATTCAGGCCATCTCGCTTCCGGATTAGCCGGTGTCGGCAGGATGTCCGAACCAGCAGATATTTTTGGCAAGATACGTTTAGTATTATCGCGTGACAATTATCTAAAAGGAAAGCGAATCCTGGTTACCGCAGGCGGGACACAGGAAGCCATTGACCCGGTACGTTTCATTACCAATCGCTCCTCCGGGAAGCAAGGATATGCCATCGCACAGGCAGCTTTAGATGCCGGAGCGGATGTTATTCTTGTCACCACCCCTACCGGATTGGAAGCTCCTTATGGATGCGAAAAGGTGTTGGTGAAATCGGCAGAAGAGATGCAAAACAATTTATTGGATCGTTTGCCGGATTGTGACGCCCTGATCATGTGCGCAGCCGTCGCTGATTTTCGCCCCAAACAAATTTCTCAACAAAAAATTAAAAAATCGAGCGGCTATCACAAGATTGATTTAGAACCCACCGAAGATATCTTAGGAGAAATAGCAGGTATTCGTTCCAGTATGCCGAATTTAAAAGCGGTTTTCGGATTTGCTGCCGAGAGTCAGGATCTGATCAAAAATGCATCCGAGAAACTGAACAAAAAGAAATTGGATATGATGATTGCAAATGATATTTCTTCGTCAGACAGTGGTTTTGAAGTCGACCAAAACAGGGCTTTCTTCCTCTTTCCAGACGGCAATAAAAAAGAAATGCCGCTGATGGAAAAATCCGACCTGGCAGAAAAAATCATTGCGGAGCTCAATCGATTCTTTTAACGCAGAAAAACAGGAGTCACATTCCCGATTCTTCTATTAAAAAGCTGTTCTTATGAACAGCTTTTTTCTTTTCATCTTGCAGACAAACAAAATGATTCATGGAACCAATCAGTTCGATTTCCTTTGGAGTCGCTTGAATAACAGATCAACAAGTCTTGTTCAGCGCTTTAGAATATCAAAAGGATAAAAGACTTTTCCATTTATTAATTACTGAATCGGAGTCAGTAATTCGAAATATCAACTTTCATTTCGAATCAATCCGGGGAAAATCGTTGTTGTGAGGCTTTTGCGCGATACGCAAAAATATCACAACAACGATGCATCCTCCCAATATTTCAAATTTCTGACCCGGATTGAATTCATTGGAACTTTGTTGTTTAAGTTTCGTACAATGGTTATAGCGATGAATCCAAGAAATAAATGGAAAATCCTGTTGATCGCAGAAGTAAACACATTTTTTTGATTCAGAATTGCGTTTTCATAGGGATCATAAGTTTATTGATTGAAGATATTATGAAATTGGAGGTCTTTTCTATGAAAAATAAAATCCTTATAACAGTTTTCATCATAACTCTTTTCCTCTCAGGCTGCAAAAGCAAAGGGCAGGACAACCGTGTGCCATTGGCTGAATATTACAGCACTCCCTATCCCGAAAGCACCGCAGAGTATGCGTATGATGAAATTTATTCTGGCAGTCAGGAAATGCCTGTTTCAAAATCTGTCTCTGTCCTCCCACAATCGGATGGCGTGGAAAGAAAAATTGTAAAAAATGCATCCATCACAATTGAAGTGATTGATCCGATCCAAGCGTTGAATCAAATCAACAGTATGGCAGTACAATATGGCGGATATGTTGTCAATTCCACCAACGGGCAGCGCTATTATCAATCGGAAGCGCTGTTGCCATATGGCGAGACGACAATCCGGGTTTCTGCGGAGTATCTGGATGAAGCGCTTCAAGCAATTGAATCACTGACGACAGATGTTGAAAAACATGTCAGTTCAAAAACAATTACCGGCAAAGATATCACCAGTGATTATGTCGACTCACAATCGAGATTATCCAGTTTAGAGGCTACGCGAAAAAAGTTATATGAAATTATGGACACTGCTGAAACTGCAGAAGAGACACTGGCAGTTTTCCATGAAATTTCTGATATCGAATCACAAATTGAAATCCTGAAGGGACAGATAAAATTCATGGACGAAAGTGCAGCTTTGTCTTCGATTTATGTCATTATTAATCCCATCCCGCCGGAGAAAATTATTGAAACGCATGATTGGGCAATTAAACCGATCCTGAATAACGCAGTTCAGTTGCTGATTGATTTTGGTCAGCTTCTTGCTGAAATCCTCACCTATTTTGTTATCGCAGTTCTTCCATTTATCGTCGTAATCGGTCTTCCGATATTCTTTATCGTCAGAGCTGTAAGGAAGAAAAATAAACGAAAAGAAAAGATCAACACTGAAGTTTCTGATTTACTGAAGCATGAATAATCGTCAACAATTCGAAATTTGGAGAAGTTATTGAAAAAAGAGTGATTATGTTATTGTGCTGTTTTTGCACAAAGCCTTTAACCGTCTCAATAAAATCTGTATAATATTTCGAATCATATAACAAGGGCAAAGGAATCCTGGTATATTTCCAGGATTCCTTTTTATTTTTCGAATTCCTGTTTTCGTTTTAGCCCGGTAATTCAAAATCAATAAAAAGAGAAAACTGATTCTCGTGTTGTTTTTACTGGTAGCGCAAAAACGACCAAACAATAAATACTCCTTTTCTTATTTCAAACCGCTGGTTTTATCGTGACAACTCATGATAGAATCTGGGTTAAATATGGCATCAAATTATCCAGAGCACAAGTCAGAAAAATTTTATCCTTTAGGGGAAATTAGCTATTCCTGGACAATTCCAGAAAAAGAAGCTGTATATGTCCCAATGCCGGAGTTTATCTCGGATAATGTTAAAAGAACGCTTTCCGTGCAGAATATCCGTTTTTTATATAAACATCAGCTTGATGCATTGAAAGCGATTACCTCAGGAAAGAACATTGTCATTTCCACCGGAACATCCAGCGGTAAAAGCCTGTGCTATCAAATTCCGATTCTGGAACTGCTTGTATCCGATTCACAATCAACCGCTCTGCTGATTTTTCCGACAAAAGCGCTCGCTCAAGACCAGCGTCAAAGTCTTGTTCGGATGATTCCTGAAAAAGCTTCCAATATTATGATTTATGATGGTGATACACCATCCTATCAACGAACCGCTATCCGTAAAACCGCTCGGGTGATTATAACAAATCCGGATATGCTGCATCTGGGCATACTGCCCTATCACGTAAACTGGTCTCATTTTTTACAGCAGCTCCAATACATCGTGATTGATGAAGTCCACATCTACCGTGGAATTTTTGGATCCCATACCGCCAATGTTTTCCGTCGTCTTGATCGAATTCTACACCGCTATAAAAGCCAAATTCACAATGAGCAATACATCCTTTGTTCCGCCACCTTATCCAATGCCAGAGTTCTGGCAGAAAAATTGATAGGGAGTCCAATGGAGGAATTCTCTGAAGATACATCCGGAAAAGGAAAAAGAAGTATTCTCTTTATCAATCCGCCAATCGTTGATGATCAACTGCACCTTCGTGCAGGATCAATCCATACTTCAGCCAGGCTTTCTGCCGACATTCTGAAAAAAAAGGATCATCAACTCTTGATTTTCAGCCAATCCAGGCAGTCGGTAGAAACTGCCGTCCGCAGGCTCCGTGATCTTGGCGTTGAAGTAAACGGGTATCGATCCGGATATTTGCCGAAGGAAAGAAGAAAAATTGAACAAGGATTAAAGCAGGGGAAAGATCGTTGTGTTGTTGCCACAAATGCATTGGAATTAGGAATGGATATCGGAGAAATGGACAGCGTTATATCCATTGGTTATCCAGGTTCGATTGCATCCTTTTATCAACGGATGGGACGCGCAGGCAGAAATCAGCAGGATTCATCCTTTTATCTGGTCGGTTCACAAAACCCTGTCGATCAGTACCTCATGAAACATCCGGAATTTATTCAGGATCACACGATTGAACCGGCGCTAATTGATCCCGATAACCTGTTGATTTTGTTCCAGCATCTTCAGTGTGCGCTCTTTGAATTTCCATTTTCCGAAGGAGAATCATTCGGCAATCTATCGATCGAAGCAACGCGGGATATTTTGGATTATCTCGTATCCTCCGGAGTCGCAAGAAAAAGCGGCGGACAATATTTCTGGTTTCAATCGGATCTTCCACAAAAAGTTGTCTCTCTGCGAAATAGCAGTCTGGATCAGGTGAATATCATTTCCGAAGATCTCCTCGGCAAAAAGATTCGTATTGGCATTGTAGATCGACTCTCAAGTTACTGGATGGTTCATGAAGGAGCCATATATTTTCATAACGGGGAACCGTACCGGATCCGCTCACTCGATCTTGAGGAAAATACTGCTTTGGCTGAAAAATTTAATACCTGGTATACCACAGACGCTATTCGGAACTGTCAAGTTACTCCAGGGAAAATAATCGAGTCCCGAGATGGTATCCATGCAACGATATACGTTGCAGAAGTTACCGTTACAGATCAAGTTACCGGTTATCGGAAACGTGATATAGAAACATATCAGATACTGGATCAATGCCCGTTATCGCTGCCAGAAGAAAAGCTTGATACAAAATCATTTCTGATCGTATTGAAGAAGGAATTTCAGGAGTATCTGGTCCATGAGTCTTTATGGAATAATGAAATTAATGATTATGGAAGAAACTGGCCGATCATCCGATCAAAAATTATCCAGCGCGATCAATTTTCTTGTCAACTTTGCGGAATCCAGGCTGAAGAAAAATTCCTTCAGGTTCATCACATTGTGCCTTTTCGGAACTTCTCAAATCCAGATTCTGCAAATCAATCGGAAAACCTGATAACTCTCTGCAGAAATTGCCACCAACGGGTGGAAGCTGCGGTTAAAATGCGCAGCGGATTATCTGGTTTTGCCTCAGCACTGCATCATATGGCTTCACTATTCCTTGAATGTGATCTTTCGGATTTGAATGTCATTGCCGATCCGGAGAATGCGGCTTTTCAAGGTTTGCCGGCCATTTACATTTATGAAACAATACCAGGGGGAATTGGACTATCACAGTCAATTTTCCAAAACACTGAGAAAATTATCCAGGCGACTCTCGATCTGATCACGAATTGTGAATGCGAAGATGGATGTCCCGGATGTATTGGCCCGGCGGGCGAAATCGGCATCGGGGGTAAAAAAGAAGCATTAGCCATTGGAAATGGGCTCAGCAATTCAAAATATGGGGAGGATTCTTTGTTGTTATGATTTTTTTCCTCTTATATTCGAATTTTAAGTCTATATTTCAAATGAATGAACGTTTTCAAAAAAAAAGAAGAACATCCTACTATATAATTAGAAAAAAAATCCTTTTTATTCTAATGGTCTATTCATATAACAGATTGCTGATCTTAAACAGGGTATGTTGAAGATTTTCGCAAATATGGTTCAAAAAATTGATGATTTTCAAAAAAATAACATGAGTGATATTCTATCGCAGCTAAAAAATCTCGGCGTAACACTCGGAATGCCGGAAAAACCCTACGAACCTCCAAAACAACCGGTTGATATATTTCATGCGCTTGAAAAAGCATTTCCTAACGGCAATATCGATGAAAATTTCTATGGGCCTTACTTTATCAATCGCTGCATCTATCCCAAATCGTATACGCATGGCAGAGTCCGACTGAACCAGGACCTCATTAACAGCCGATTGTTTTCCACAATGATTGATTTTGGAGAAATCAACATACAGGAAACCTTGGCAATGGACACAGAAACCAGCGGGCTGTCAGCAAATTCAGCTTCATTTGTATTTATGATCGGAATGGGTCACTTTATCGAGGATCAGTATGTTGTTGAGCAATTAATACTGCCAGATTTAACCTATGAAAAAGCATTTTTATATCAGATTGAAACGACCTTTGCGCGATATCCGATTCTGCTGACTTATAATGGCAAATCCTTTGATATCCCCATGATTCGCGGCAGGTGTAATTTCCATATGATTCCCGATTTTTGTTCTGAGAATCAGCATGTCGATCTTCTGCCGATTGCCAGAAAATTCTGGAACAAGAGTCTGCCAAACTGTCGTCTATCCACAATGGAAAAGGAAGTGTTAAAAATTCAGCGTGACGATCAGGAAGTGCCGGGATTCATGGCGCCTGAACTGTATCGAGATTTTTTGAACACGTCAGATGGATCCGTTTTAACAGGAATCGCTTACCATAATGAAATCGATGTGTTGAGTTTAAGTGCCTTTCTCCTCTTATTGAATCAAATCGCACAATCCGAAAAGCGGGATTCGGATTTTTTTTCGGATTACGTGCTATCCGGTCCTGATTTTTACCGGAATTCCGCGTTGTTGGATCCGGAAGAAACAGACATCCAATCATTCTTAACCAATCCATATATGTCAAACCACGACAAACAGAAAGTAGCCGGTACTTTTCTGAAAATTGGCGCAAAGGAAAAAGCAATACAAATTTATAAAGCATTGGCGGATGAAGGAGACTTGAAAAGTTGTCTGCAAGCCGCTTATCTATACGAAAAAGAATTCCGGAATTATGATTTAGCGATCATGTATCTGCAAAAAGGAGTGAAACTCCTGAATCAGGATGAAATACTCGGAAAATGGTCTAAAATCGATAGAATGAAGAAGATTAATCAGATGATTGAAAAAAATAAAGAAAAGAAACAAAAAAACGGAGAATAAATTTCCGATCATTTATGAATATAATCCACTATTTGTAGTTTTGAAAAATCTCAGTAGAAAAGAATGAGATTTAAAAAATCAAATGTCGAAGTAAAAAGAACCTTTTTATAAGGAAACCTTAATATTCTCCCTTTTCATAAAACAAATAGATCAAATATAATAATTATGTTAATTATTTTTTGTTAAAAATAATTAGCAACAATTCGAATTTTGGAAAATTCTTTTGATAAAAATAAGCTTGTTATTATGTTGTTAATGTACGAAATGCAATGACAACCTAATAACAAATAATCCATTCCAAATTTCGAATTTTTATTTGCTTGATTTTTTTAATACAATGATTCTTTTTTTATATCAGGAGTTGTCATGGGGGAATTTCACATTAAAAAGGGCTGTATTTCTGCTGTATCTAAGACTTTTCGATTTCCGGAATCCTTGAATTCGGAACTGGAGAAAATCGCGAAAGAAAATAACATCTCTTTAAATAATCTCGTTGTACAATGTCTGGAATTCGCGCTTGAAAATATCGAAAAAGATGAATAGAAAAATTTCAAGAGCGAGTATCGGAACCTGTCATCAATCATAAAAAAAGACGGAATGAACAATCATTCCGTCTTTTTTTGATCTGTTTTTCAAAATCAGAGAAACATTTTCACAGGAAATTTTCTCCATGAAAATATTTGGGAAACGGCTTCCCTAGTATCGCAAATCTTCAAGATAGAATTCAAGCTCCAGCCGAAATGATTTCATCAGCCGCATCGTTAATTCTCCAGGTACCTTGCTGCCGATCTTAACCTTGTCAATCGAACAGATGGGAAGAATTGATCGGCTGGTACTGGTGATAAAAGCTTCATCCAGCACTCCGATCTGATTTAGTCGAATCGGTTCAAGTATTACCGGAATAGCTACCTTTTCTGCAAGCTTGAGGATAAAATTCCTCGTCGTTCCAGATAAAACACCTTTTTCAGCAGTAAAAATCTTTTGATTCTGAATCCCATAGAAATTGCTGCTTAAACCTTCAAGAATTTCATCTTCCTCATTAACCATGATAATTTCTTCATAATCTCTTCCGGCACTCTTTTTTGCCTCATCGGCTTTTTCGAGGAAGTTATTTAGCTTTGCCTTCGGATTTTCACGATGCATACGTGTTGAAATGACTTCAATTCCATTCTGATACAGCTCCAATGAAGGAATTGTCAGTTTTTCGATGGCAGCATAAATTGTACCGATTTCATTCGTCAAATCAACAGTGAGTCGAATCCTTAATTCGCCTTCATCAAATTGATCAATGATTTCTGTCAGACGTTTTTTTAACGACAAACGCAAAAGAGAAATTTGAAATCCTGCCAGGCTGGATGTCTCTTCAAGCCTGGAGAAATGTTGAGAAAGGTTCAAAACTTTATATCGATCATAGGTTCGGAAGGTTGTATAAGCGCCTTCCGGAGTAAAATTCTGGGTGTCGTGAATAGATCTGCAGTCCTGTCGGGATACTGGTAACATCTCATAGTCATTTTCATTTCTGATCATTTTCCAAAAATTATGTCCCATGCCTGTCCTTTCATCTTCAGTAATCAAAATTTGAAAACGCCTTGTGAAAAAAGAGAAAATAATTCCAGCAATTCTTATGAAAATAGAATTCAATTTTCATTATCGGATGTGGTATTTCTTTCATCTGCTGTTCGAAATATGGATTGACTTTTCAAATAAACAAAAAAGCCTTTTCAAATTTCGATTTCCTGAATAATCCGAATTACTGTTCAGCACCGTATTATAATGTCATTCATTATTTTCGGCTGTCAAGAAATTTTGATAATCCTCGATTGTATCGATATCCCGGAGCACAAAACTATCCATGACATCGACGAAATGAGCTCCTTTTTCCCGGATAATCTCTCTCCCGCCACTGTCACCTGAAATACGATCGAATAAATCCGGAAAGAATTTCCTTGGAAAAAACACCGGATTGCCGCGCTTGCCATGATACAACGGCGCAATAATTTCATCCGGAAAGCGTTCCTGATACAGTGATAAACAATGCAATGTGTCCTGTGAAATCAATGGTTGATCGGCCAAAAGGATGCAGACAGATTCCACTGCTGGCGGTATCGCCCGAAGACCGCATTTCAGAGATGTGGATTGCCCTTGCAGCCAATCTGTATTCTGAACAATGATGATCGGCAAATCATGAATTTCAGCGGTAATAGTCTCTCCTTTTGCGCCAACCACCACGATTACAGGTTGAAAGTCGGATTGTAACGTTTTTTCAACGGTTGTTCGGATGACACTTTTCCCGTCAATTTTTACCAGCAATTTATGCTGTTTCGCATGGAAACGTGTGCTTCCGCCTGCAGCAAGGATGATTGCTCCAATTTTCAATAAAAACCTCTCTGAACAATGCCTCTTGGTTCCTGGAAACGATTATTCGACCATATCCAATAATCTCAACTTTTTTTGTAAAAACATCGGTATTTCTCGCATTAAATCAAGAGAAATACCGATGTTCGATTGCTGTCTTCTATGTTTTTCTGATAATACAAAAAATCTTAACAAGACTAATCGGCTACCATCGACGTTTATCGTTATTTAACACCATGCAATTCGTTGAAGCGTCTCCAGACTTCAGGGCACTTTTCCCGAGAACGGGCACAGATCGCTTTTTCGTCCATGGTGGTCAGTTCTCGATTCAGCATTAATACTTTCCCGTCGACAATCGTCGTCGTAATCATCGCTTCACGGAATCCGAAAATGATATGCCAGGGAATATTTCCTGGATTCAAATCTGTAAACGGTTTATAGTCCACCAAAATCAAATCCGCCGGGGCATTTACGGTAATGGTTCCAAATTGATCCCCAAACCCAAACGCTTGCCCGGCCAGTTTTGCATTGTTATAGATTGCCATCTCCTGAACATCATAACCGTTCATTCGGCGCGGATCGCGATGTATTACCTTCTGCAGGAAATATGCCGTCTTCCATTCACTCCACATGTCAAAAGTGAAACCATCATTTCCTAAACATACTTTCATGCCATCAGCCAGCATCGATTCAACCTGAGCTGCGCCGACTGCATTATTCATATTGGAACGCGGTTGATGGGAAATCCAGGTTCCTGTTTCTTTAAGAAGCTCCATTTCCCGGGCATCCACATGGACTGCATGTGCGACAATTGTACGATCGCCAAGAATATGATGCTGATATAATCGCTGCCCGCAGCGCGCACCGAATCGGTACAGGCTGTCCCATTCATCTTCCTGGGATTCAGCCAGATGAATATGAAAACCAAATCCATCCGGGATTGCCGCAGCGCAATCTTCCAACGTCTCTTCATCCACGGTTAGACACGCGTGGATTCCAAAGGCACCGGCAAGGCGTCCGCCCAGATTCTTCCCTGCTTTTAAAGACGTTAAAAATCGAACATTTTCCCGTATACCGGCTTTGGTTCCATTTTTCCCGTTTCGGTCAGTAACTTCATAACATAACGAGGCACGAAGTCCGCTTTTGTCGATGACATCAGCGATTACATCCAATGACCCATCGATGAATTCTGGAGAGGCATGATGATCAAACAGCGTAGTACAGCCAGCCTTAATCGCATCGATCGCAAAAATCTGCGCGGACAACCGCGTGCTTTCTTCGTCCAAAGAGCGGTCCAGTTTGAACCAGAGATTTTCCAGATTTTCCGGGAAATCCTTGGATGGAACCCCTGGAATGCCCATTCCGCGTGAATATGCGCCATAAAAATGCGTATGAGCGCAAATACTCCCCGGCATCAACAATTGATCATCAGCATCAATTTTGTCTTCTGCGGGATATTTCTTCAACAATTCCGAACTTGGACCAATTTCCTTGATCAGGTTGCCTTGAATATAGACAGCATAATTATCGTGGATTTGATTTGGCTTTTCCCAGGTTACAACTTTCGCATTGTAAATCAGCATGAATCCTCCTAAAAGATAATGAAATTTTGCGGCGGGAAAATATTATTAGCCTGAATTCCGGACAAAATGGATCGACCTGGAATTGCAGCAAGATATTGATTATTCAGGAAATGACATCTTTTCCCATCCGTTTAGATTCCGGGGGCACTTTTCGATGGGAACTCACCAACGCCGATAATGATTATCGACCTCCGATATATTTCATTTTAACATTTCCGCTGTTGTCTTACAAATTTTTTTCAGTTACCTTTATCATGGATTCTTATTTACATTGCTCCAGCTTATTTGAAATCGATTCATGTTGATCTAAAATAGCTTATGAGATAGATAAAAAAAGAAAGAAAAGGGGAGAAAAAAAGAGGATATCCAGTTTAAAAGATATCCT
>Ga0116193_1001634_pt1 | contig 18120 bp, 13 predicted proteins | sample AD_UKC115_MetaG_FD_89892 | JGI IMG/M metagenome (GOLD analysis project Ga0116193, IMG submission 89892) | Active sludge microbial communities of municipal wastewater-treating anaerobic digesters from Hong Kong - AD_UKC115_MetaG | ecosystem: Engineered > Bioreactor > Anaerobic > Digestate... | reverse complement strand
TGAATTTCAAAATAAAAACATATATTTTTCATAATTTTTTTTATTTTACTCAATTATTTTTTCAATAAATTTTCATAAATAGTTTTCACTTTTTGAGCAGCATTTTCCCATTTAATATTACTTACTTCTATTTTTCCTAATTCATGTAAACTTTTATACATGGCAGGACTTCTAACAATGGCATAAATAGCATCCGCCATTCCATCTATATCCCAATAATCAATTTTTATAGTATGAGTTAGTATTTCTGCACAACCAGACTGTTTTGAAATAATAGTAGGTGTTCCTACTTGCATTGCTTCCAGTGGTGAAATTCCAAAAGGTTCAGATACAGAGGGCATTATATAAACATCACTATCAGCCAACATTTGATAAACTTGACGTCCTACTAAGAACCCAGTAAAATGAAATCTATCAGCGATACGTTGTTTAGCAACCAAATCAATCATTGAATACATCATATCTCCATTACCAGCCATTACAAATCGTACATTTTTCGTTTTACTGATTACTCGTTGAGCAGCTTCCACAAAATATTCAGGTCCTTTTTGCATAGTGATTCTCCCCAAAAAAGTTACAATTTTATCCCTACGAATTGTTTTTACATAAGAATCGGCATCTGGAAGGGGTTCAACAGCATTATGAACAGTTGTTATCTTACGAGGGTCCTGATGGTATTTTTCAATAACAATATTTCGCGTTAAATTACTCACCGTAATTATATGATCAGCCATATCCATTCCTCGTTTTTCAATATCATAAACCACAGGATTTACTTGCCCCCGACTTCTATCAAATTCAGTAGCATGTACATGAATAACAAGAGGTTTTCCACTGATTTGTTTAGCAAAAACACCTGCTGGATAAGTGAGCCAATCATGGGAATGAATGATATCAAAATCCAATTGATGAGCCAGCACACTTGCAACTGCTTCATAATTGAATATTTCTTCGATTAAATTATTTGGATATGCACCTGAGAATTCCACACAGCCAAGATCATCAGTATAAATACGTCTGAAATCATACTTAATGCCATTTCTTAATTTAAAATATTCATCGGGGGACATTATCCAGCCAATTCTTTGATTTACATAATTCCAATCGTTTTCTTTCCATACTATTGGTACAAAACATGCTCCAATAATTTTTAAAAAACTTTCATCTTCATCGCCTCGTTTTTTAGGGATAACAAAAGTAATGTCAATATCACCCATCATTGCCAGGGCTTTTGTCAACCCATAACTTGCTGTTCCCAATCCACCCAGAATATGAGGGGAAATTCCCAACCAAACATTAATACTTTCATACGTCAAATAATTGATTCTTACATACTAAAAAGTGAAAAAAATTTTGATAAATTATTCAGAAGTTTGGTTGTTATCATAATTTTTTAATATTTCCAAAACCCTTAACACTTCTGCTACATTCATTGCAAAAGAAATTCCTCCATGTCCTTTAAAAGGTGGATTACCATCGTAAAGTTCAGATAAAGTTCCAATACATAATTCTTTCATTTCTGCTTCAAAACCAATCATCATTCGCTCGATAAAAGATTTGCCACTTTGTTTATAAATTTTTAGATAAGCATTGGCAAAAGTACCAAATGTAAATGGCCAGGCAGGTCCGTTATGATAGTTTCTATTACGTTCCAACAATCCTCCTACATAAACAGGTCGATAAAATCCACTTTTAGGACTTAAACTTCGTAATCCTTTTGGAGTAAGTAATTCCTTAGTAGCCAAATCAATAACAGCTTTTTGTTGGTGTTTTTCAAGGGGAGAAAAAGGAAGTCCAACTGCATAAATCATATTGGGACGAACTTCTTTGTCGCAATAATTTTCATTTACAAAATCATAAAGATAACTGCCATTCCAGAAAGTTTTATTAAAAGATCCTCGAATAATTTCAGCTTGATAATCAAGCAAATCAGCTTGTGTATTTTCATTCTTTTCTCGATTTAATTGAGCTGCAAATTTTATTGCATTGTACCATAAAGCATTAATTTCAACCACATAACCTGTTCTTGGTGTGATGGGACGACCATTTTCAACTGCATTCATCCATGTTGCAGGCTTATCAACGCCATTTACATACAGTAATCCATTGCTATGTAAAAACAAATTGGGATGTTTTTGCTTTTGTATAAAATCAATGATTTGATATATTAATTCCCCAAATCTTTGAGCAGCTTCCTTTATTGAAGCATGGTTAGCATATTCCTGAATAGTCCAAATAAACCACAATAATACATCGGGAGCATCTATTTCCTGTAATTTGAATTTAATTTGATTTCCATTCATAAAATGTTGTAATTCTGGAATTGCAGTTTCAATAATAGCATTGAAATAATCCATTCGACCGATACTCAATGTACAACCAGGTAATGCTACAAATTCATCTCGAGCTCTTGCGCCAAACCAGGGATAGCCGGCAAGTAAATATGTTTTATCCCCTTCTCGTTTATAAAATTGTTGGGCTGAATTTTTCAAACAACTATACATATCTACACGTGGATGTCGTTTTTCTAATTCTTTTTCCCAGAGAAATTTCAATTGATAAGTAGATACTTCAGATACACCCACAGAAAAAATAATAGATTCTCCTTTTTTTATAGGTAATTCAAAACTACCGGGCACCAATAAATCTTCTTTATAGTCGAAACCTCTTTCTTGTTCTTTAAAATATTCAATGTTTTTATACCAATCAGGATAATGATGATAGATATTTTTTTTAGAAAATTGCATATATAATGATGGATAACCTTCATACAAGCACATTTTAATTCCATTCTGAACTTCTTGAAAAGACGTATTAGCCATGTTATTTTGATGAGTAAGTGTATGCACGCTTCGAAAAGCTAAAAAGGGTTTAAATCTGAGTAAAGTTGGCGAATGAGTTTCCAACAATGTATATTTAAATAATACACGAGGTTCAAACGATACGAGCAATCTTTCTTTCGCTAAAACCACCCCTCCTACCCGATAAATAGTACTTGGAATTTTTTCGCAATCAAATTGACGAATATATTTATGACCATTTGGATAAAAATTATTTCCTTCGTATTTATGGACTCCCAAATTAAATTCTATACCATGTTGTACCACAGTTTCATCCAAAGAAGAAAGAAGTACATGATTATATTCATCTATTTCTGGCAGCGGGACAACAAGTTGTCCATGATATTTACGAGTATTACAATCAATAAGAGTAGTACAATTATAAGTACCAGCTCGATTGGTGCGAAGAATTTCTTTAGATAATGACCTTTCAAGGTTAATTAATAAAGATCTATCAAAACTAAGATAACTCATTATATTTCATGTTTATAATTATTTAATTAACTAATTTTTTATAGAAAGAGCGATATTTAAAAGAATTAAATTTCAGCATCACTTTTTTATTAAATAGATGTTTCGCAATTTAATTTATTTTTTTTTAACTAAAAAACTTTTTTGATATTAATTTATGATTTAAAATCACTATTTTTGAAATTATTTTTTACAAAAAACAAAACTTTCCTTTAGAAAATCCCAATACAAATGTAATTTTTAAATTTTAAAAACGTTATTAAATTATCTTATTCAAATATGGCGTCCACTGACCAAAAGATAATTGAAAAGAAACATTTTTTGTATGCTATGTTTATTCCTTTAATTATTTGTGTGTTAATGCTTTTAGGTTTCTTATTAGAACACGGTATGAATTGGAATTACTATAAAGCTGGAATTTATCCTCGCAGTGTAGAAAACCTGTGGGGAATCTTTACTTACGGATTTGTCCATGCTAATTGGGGACATTTACTGAATAATATTTTATCTTTTTTTATTTTAGGAAGCTGCCTTTATTATTTTTATAACGTGATTGCATCGCAGATATTAATATATTCTTATCTTTTTAGCGGATTATTTCTTTGGTTTATTGGACGTGAAAGTTGGCACATAGGTATAAGCAGTGTAATTTATTCTTTGGCTTTTTTTCTTTTTTTTAGCGGGATAATTAGAAAGTACGTACCTCTTATAGCCATCTCATTAATTGTGGTTTTTATTTATGGTAGTATGATTTGGTATCTTTTACCTTTTGGAATAAATGATTCGATTTCGTGGGAAGGACATTTGTCGGGTGGATTGGTAGGAATAGTTTTATCAATTATTTATAGAAAAAAAGGACCTCAAAAGCCCGAAAAAATATGGGAAGAAGAAGAAAATGAAGAAGAATATTTTAACAATATTGATTTTGACGATCGTTCACACAATACAGAAAATTAATGATAAAAACTAAAAAATTAGTAATATGGAAGAAAAAAACTCAAAAGAAATCAATTTGCTTGATTTAATTAAAATGTTTAATAATTGGCTAAAAAATGTAGGAAAATCTATTTTAAAACTGTTTAATTATCTTTTTAAAACAAGTTATAAAGATAAATATTCAGTTTTAGTAATACTTATCATCAGTATAATTATCGGGCAATATTATGCTCGACCGAGCAATCGACAATATTATGCAGAAGCAATGGCTTATCTATTTGGTCCTGATGCCCAAACGGTAAAAGAAGTTGCAAAACAATTGGAAAATGTCAATTCTAAGAACACATTGACTTCTTTGTCCACTAAATTGTCTTTACCTGATAGTATAACCCAAAATATAGTATCCATAAATTCATATTATGTAATTGATTATCTCAATGATAATACTCCCGATGAAGTTGATTTTAAAAATTCACATTCGCTAGACGATACTTTAAATGTAAGAATGCAAAACAGAATTTATTTTAGAGTAACCACAAAAAACATAGCACAAATTCCTATAGTCCAAAAGGCTCTCCTTAATTTTTTAAATAGTAATCCTATTATTAATTTACAATGTGAAGGAAAGAAAATGGAATTAAAAGAAAAGATTACTATTTCAGAAAAAGAAATTCAACGTTTGGATAGTTTAGCTAAAATGACCTATTTCAAAGAACCTGAAAAACAGTTATCCTGGTCAAACGACAAACTAATTATAGGTGATCAAAGGAAACAACTTTTTTATTCTGATTTACTTTATTTACACGACGTAAAAGCAGAATGTGAAGCAGCATTGTTAACTTACAAACAGCCAATAGAATTTCCTTCTAGTTTAGTAGTAAATCCTAATCCTATCAATGGAAGAATGAAATATGGATTATTGAGTATTTTAATTGGATTAGGTATAGGAATTTTAGTTGCACTACTGAATGATCAATTAAAAAACACAATAAAAATGAATAAAATTTCTTAGGAGAAAATAATTTCACTTGTTATGAGAGAATAAAATTTCTTTAAGGTTCAGTTCCTTTTAGTGGAAATAAATTTTTCAGAATTTTTTATCTTTTCTCAACTGCTTTTATTTGTTTTTGCAAATCATTCAAGATGATTTGCATTTTTTCTAACAATGGTTTTCCATCGTCAGAATGAATAATATAGTCAGCATATGGAATTTTTTCACTATCAGGGAGTTGTCGCATAATTCGATCTTTTACTTCTTCCATAGAAATTCCGTCACGCTTTACGACTCTTTTAATTCTTACATCTTCTGAAGCTGTCATTAAAATGATTTTATCAACTAACTCATTAAAACTACTTTCGAACAAAATAGCAGATTCAATAAATAAAAACTTTTCAGAAAAATGTTGATTGATCCATGATTTAAAATCTTCTTTTACAAAGGGATGAACAATCTCATTTAATTTTTTCAATAAATCAGGATTTTTGAAAACAATTTTAGCTAATTCTTTTCGTCTTAATCTTTCTTCATCATATATGCCTTTACCAAATAAATCTTGAATTTTCTGACGAACAAAAGGATTTTCATCTTGTAATTTTTTAGCTTCTCTATCACAATCATACACTAAGTATCCTTGACTTCTTAATTTCCGAGCTAAAGTAGATTTTCCACTACCTATTCCTCCGGTAATTCCTATTATTAATGGCTGATTCATTCGATTGAAATATATAAAATTAATTTCCTATCCCAATAGATTAATTTTTTAGCATTAACATAGAAAAGTAGATGAATATGATAATATATTAATCAACTATTCCGTAGCTTGATAATTTCTTGAGTATGGATAGGAAAAATTAAATATAGAAAATACTTTATTGTACAAATTTAATAATAATTTTCAATAAACCTACAGATGAAGGCAAATGAAACGTAAAAACTGTTGTAATTTGTTCTCTTTAAATGAATTTAGTCCGAAGGGTTTATTTTAATTAATAATTTACATTTAATTTTTTAATTTAAAGGACATTATAATAGCAGTTGGTCTTGGCAACGACAAAGATAAATATTTTGTGAAATACTCAACGGAAAAACTTTTTGAAATTAAAAAAATTCGCTACCTTAACGTGTAATACACGTAGCATTGGAAAAATATCTGCGTGCAAACAGCGGAAAGTGAGAGATTCGAACTCTCGGTACAGTTACCTGTACAACGGTTTTCGAGACCGTCCCGATCGACCACTCCGGCAACTTTCCTTCAATGTTATAAAAAACCAATTAAAAAAATCAAGTTTTAAGAAGGAACTCATTGTATTATAACCAGCGAACATAACATAGATCTTGACGGTGAGGAAGATCCATGTTTTTTGGAAACATCCGAAAACCAAATTTAAAAGTTCCTGACATATTTAAACGATAATCAAGAGCATAATACAAGGTAGAACCATCTGCTTTGACTAGCTTAAATTCTTCCACGTCATACAATTTATATTTTTGATTTTGATCCATTTTTGTCACTACCAATTCAATGCTAATTCCTTTATCATTGATATTTTTTACATCAATTACAATATTCATTTGATAAAAATCGCTGACTTGAGGATTTTGAAATAACTTTTCAGGTATATCCATTGATACAACTTCAATATTATCCCAACCTTGAGCAATTTTTAATTTCCAAGCTGCCAGTTCTTTTGCTTTTGTATAGTTATCTTTTTTCAACGTTGCCAAACGATTGCTCAATTTTAAATAAAAACGTTCAATATAATTATCAATCATTCGTTTGGTAGTAAAACGTGGTGTGATGAGAGCAATGGAGTTTTTAATATATTGAATCCATTCTGGCGAAATTCCTTTTGCATTTTTGGCAAAATACAAAGGTATAATTTCATTTTCCAGCATGCTATAAATAGTAGCAGCGTCCAGTTGATCTTGATATTGTTCATTTTCATAAGTACGTTTTTCAGTAATAGCCCAACCAGCACCTTTTACGTAACCTTCAATCCACCAGCCATCCAGAACAGAGAAATTAAGGACACCATTCATTTGTGCCTTTTGCCCTGAAGTTCCAGAAGCTTCTAACGGTCTGGTGGGGGTATTTAGCCAGATATCAACTCCCGAAATCAAGCGTTTTGCCATGTGCATATCATAATTTTCGAGAAAGATAATTTTCCCTAAAAATTGAGGCATTCTCGAAATTTCAACAATTCTTTTAATTAAGTCCTTTCCACCTTGATCCGCAGGATGAGCTTTTCCAGCAAAAATAAATTGAACAGGACGTTGAGGATCATTAACAATTTTTTCTAATCGCCCTAAATCCATAAAAAGCAAATGAGCTCTTTTATAAGTTGCAAATCGTCGTCCAAAGCCAATAATCAAAGCATTTGGATTCAGTGAATCCAATATTTTCATAATTCGAGAAGGATCACCTTGCGTTTTCAACCATTTTTCAGGAAATTGGGTGCGAATAAAATCAATTAATTTCTTTTTCATCTTTAAATGAGAATCCCAAATCACCTGATCGGGGATTTCATATATTCCCTGCCATATTTTTACATTCGATTGATCATCATAAAATTCTTGTCCAAAATATTTTTCATATACCGATTTCCATTCTGAGGTGGTCCACGTAGGCAAATGTACACCGTTTGTTACATAACCTACATGTAATTCTTCTGGGAAATACCCTGGCCAAAGAGGACTAAACATTTCTTGAGAAACTTTTCCATGTAACCAACTTACACCATTTACTTCCTGGCAAGTGTAACATGCAAACACACTCATACTAAATTTATCATTAGGATCATTAGGTTTTTCACGTCCTAAATTCATAAAATCTTGCCAGTTGATCTTTAATTTTTCTGCATACATTTTCATGTATTTGGAAAACATTTCTTCATCAAAGCGATCGTGACCTGCAGGTACAGGTGTATGTACAGTATACAAAGAACTGCTTCTAACTACTTCAAGAGCTTCATAGAAGGAAAGATTTTTGTCATTGATCAAATCAATTAGACGTTGAACATTGATTAAAGCTGCATGTCCTTCGTTACAATGATAGACGTCTTTTTCAATGCCCAATTTTTTTAAAGCAAGAATTCCTCCAATGCCCAGCATGATTTCCTGTTTTAACCTATTTTCCCAATCACCACCATAAAGTTGATAAGTGATACTTTTATCTTCAGGACTATTAAGTTCATTATCAGTATCTAATAAAAATAGATTTATTCGTCCGATGGCTATTTTCCATAAATTTGCATATACAGTTCGTCCTGGAAAAGGAACCTCAATTAACAAAGGTTGATTATTTTCATCCTTCAATTGAGTTATTGGTAATAAATTAAAGTTTTGTGGATCATAAATTTCAATTTGTTCACCATTAATGGAAAGTGATTGCGTAAAATAACCATAACGATATAATAAACCAATAGCTGTCAAATCAACTCCACAGTCACTTGCTTCTTTTAAGTAATCTCCTGCTAATATTCCCAATCCTCCTGAATAAAGCTTTAAAACTTCAGTTAAACCGTATTCCATACTGAAATAAGCTACTCTGGGCTTATCTGGTGAAAATGGTTGTCCCATATAATTTTTAAAATCATTATAAAGAACGTCAAGCTTGTTGATAAATTCAGAATTTTTTTCTGTTTCAACCAATTTATCATAACTCAAGTTATTTAATAATTGAACAGGATTAAATCCTGCCTCTTGCCAAGCTTCAATGTCTATTTCACGAAATAAGTGACGTATATCACTTTTCCATACCCAGCATATATTGTAAGCTAATTCTTCTAATTTTTTTAAACCATCCGGAAGATAAGATTTAACATGAACATCTTTCCATATCGGTTCGTTAACAGAATTCATTTTAATTTCCATAATCAATTTTTCCTTCCAATTGAATTTTTAAATAACAAAAAATTATTTTTTTGTCAAAAATAATAGAAGAGTAATAAACTCCTAAATAAAATATAACAAAAAAAGCAAATATTTATTACAAACATTTACATTACTAATAAAAAGTAACGATTAAAAATCATTTCAAAATATTTTTATAATCAAATTATCGATATCTCTAAGAAGAAATTCTAATTTTATCATTTTTTACTAAAAGAATAAATTATCTTATTAACTTTTTGGGGATAAGCGATCATTTCTATGGGTAAGAGACACTTCATAAGCTTCATAGTAATATTGAATAAAATTTTCCCATAAAGCTTTTTCAGCAATAGTAGCAGCTCTTTTCCTAATAATTTCAATTTGTGCTTCTGTATAACCTGAAAAATGAGATACTTGTTCTGCAATATTAAGGCTTACTTCATACTGATTATAATCGGAACGATGAACAATTCCTACCCCGTTTTCAATTCCCTGTGGTTGTTGAGCAACCCATCGTCCAAAACCTGAAACATCAGTAGTAATTGTAGGAACGGAAAAAGCAATACTTTCCAGAGGTGTATAACCCCATGGTTCGTAATATGAAGGGAAAATTGTAAGGTCCATCCCAATCAGTAAGTCGTAATAGGATTTATTAAAAATACCGTCGAAGCCATTCAAATAAGAAGGCACAAAAATCACTTTTATTTTTTGAGAAGCCTGATTTGTAAAATGAAACCACCGGATGGCGGACATTATATTATCATTTTGATAATCATATAATTCATGAGTCGTAAATCGGTTCCAAGAAGTAATTTTAGAAATTGAATATTTTAAGCACGAAAGTAAATCTGCACGAGGACCTGAAATATGAGCAGGAATCATAAGGAAAGCTACAATTTCTTTATTTAAATTTGAATATTCTAATAAACGTCTTAATGATTCAATAAAAACATCAATCCCTTTGTTTTTAAATTCATAACGTCCTGCAGTACAGACAAATAAAATATCTTTTTTTAACTTGTAGCCCAATAAAGTTTCGGATACTTTTAATAAAATATTGCGAGCTTCCTGCCTTTTTAATTGAAACGTTTCTTTTGGAGGAACAAAATCATCTTCAAAGCCGTTAGGGGTGATTACATCAGGTTTTTTTTCAAGTAACTGAGCACATTCCTTAGCGGTAATTTCACTTACCGTAGTAAAACAGTCTGCCAGATGAGCTGCAGTTTTTTCTGCTGAATGTTTTGAGACCACATTTAATTCATAAGACATTTGATCCCCATTATACTCATTTAAATAATCGTACAAAGGTTTATTGTTCGTTGCGATAGAACGTCCAACGGTTGTGGCATGAGTAGTAAAAACAGTTGCTATCTGAGGCAAATGCTGTTTCAGATAAAAAACACCAAAAGAAGTCTGCCATTCGTGAAAATGACCTACTACCTCCTGTTGATTTTCTAAATGAAAGAAACGGTAATAACTTTCAATAATCATCCCTGCAGCATATCCAAACATTGAACATTCAAAATAATCGCCATAAGCTGGAAGTGAATTTACTCCTGTATTCAGCCAGACTTGTGCATAAATTTCATTCCTTTGGGGCATCAATGGCATAAAATCAACCAAGATAGTTAATGGTTTTCCAGGAACATTCCAGCGTCCAATTCTAATGTCTAAATGGTACTGTTTATGATGAAAAAATTTCCAATCAGTATATAAATTTTGATCTTCTTCAAAAAGTGGATTTTCTTTTTGAAGCCACAAGTCAGGACCAATAAATATTAATTTCTCATTATATTTCTTTTGTAAAGTAGAAGCGTGGGTCGACAATACAGTATAAATTCCTCCAACTTTGTTACAGACTTCCCAACTTACTTCAAAAACATATTCAGGTATCAACATCTGATTAGAATATTTTTATTTAAAACACAAATTTAATATATCAGTACGTAAAAAAAATGGAAAATAATTGAAAAAATTAGCAAAAATCAGGCATTTACTTTAAGAAAATATAAGTTATCAGAAAATTTTTTACTTCAATTTTTCCTTATTTTTCACAAAAAAATTTCTCCTTTAAAAAGAGGAGAAATTTTAAACGAAAAAATATGAATGTTAGTTTAATGATTTCCTCTTATTATTTTTTTTGCTGGTTGCAACGCTGATTTAATTGTTTAATAACTTCTGAAGTAATATCATATCCATCAAGTGCATACAAAATATTATCATTTAAAGTATTACTCAAAATAATATGATATTTTTTGTTTTTATTAAATTCTTTTAAAAAAGCATTGAGGCTATCACGCAATTGTTCACTCATTTTTTGTTGTTCCGCCAATAATTTTTGTGATAACTGAGCATCCAATTCTTGTAGGTCTTGTTGCTTTTTCAATAATCTTGTATGTTCCTGTTCAGCACGTTCACGACTTAAAAAAGCATTATTTTCCAATTTTTTTTGAAATTCATTCATTTCATTTTGAAGCTCCCGAGCTTTCATATTTATCGTCAATCGAGAATCTTCCTGCTTTTTAAGTAAAGTTTCATTAGCATCTTTGGCAAACTGATAATGAAGTAATAAAGAATCTATATTTACATAAGCAATGGGTAATTGATTTGTATGTATAGTTTCAGTAGTTGTGATTATTTTTCTTTCTTCTTTGTTTGATTTTAAATTAAAAAATAAAATAAATAACACAATTACTGCTACACATAAAACAGCATTTAAAACAAGTAAAAATTTATTCATATATTTTTTTTTATTGTTACTATGATTTAATTTGTTATTCGCATTTTTTTGTAAATTCTAAAAAACCTATTTTTCTAAATTGATTTTATTTAGCTGTATCAAAAAACAATGCTTTCCTTCTTTTTTCTTACTAAAGGTTGATTCCTTTTCAACTTTAAAATTTTCACGGGAGAAAAAATTCATTATAAAAAATTAGCGCAAATTACTTTCAAAAAAAATCTCTTTTATCTTCTTAAATCATTTTATGTAATTTTTTTCTCACTTAGAAGAAATAATTTTTAAACTATCAAGTATACTCATCATTTTTCATGCAAAGATAAATTATTTAAAATACAATGCTACTTTTTACTTTGTTTTTTTAGCAAAATGAATATTTTGTTTTATTTTTTAACAAAATTTTATATCACTAATCTGAGTTAGGGATAAGAGTCAATCTTCAAGTTTGCACATAGTTCTTTGTGCTTCATATGCCTTAGCTATCTCATATTTTAAGTCAGCGTATTTATGAGGTTCAATCAGTTTTCTTAGTGAATTCAATGTAATCGAATGTTGACTTCTTTCGTAATTGTCAAGTTGATAAGTCGGCAGAATGTAAAAATCCCACTGTTCCATTTTTAAAAGCATATACGATCTAATGAGGACGTGAACTTTTGTCTTCACACGTTTCCCTGTTTTTCCACTTGCTGATGGAGGTGTGCTTTACAAAAATGTAGGAATTGAGTATAAATATTTATACAACGTGAACAATCATGGCACCGGTCATGAATTTGGATTAAAGGTAAAATTCTAAGCAAAAAAATCACCTTTTGTGTACATTTTCATGTACAATTTTTTCATAACTAATTGATATTTAAGGTTTATTGCGGAGAGAGAGGGATTCGAACCCCCGGAACCTTTCAGTTCAACGGTTTTCAAGACCGCCGCAATCGACCACTCTGCCATCTCTCCAATTTCTTTGCAAAAGTAGTATTTTCCACTTATTCCCGCAAATATTTCCTGTAAAATTCAAAAGACCATAGGGGCGAGGATGTTTTCAAAAATAGAATATTTCAAACCCAATAAAAAACATCATTCAAAAACTTTCTTTAAATATATTTAAGTTACTCCAAAACCTTTCCTATAAAGGAGAAAGATATGCTTTAATTATCTAAATTCAGGTTAATAGTTATTAAATCAAGATTTTAACGTTTCAAATTGCAGTATATTTGTTCCACAAAAATATTTTATCAAATCAAATTAAATAATATGGAACAACCTGTTGATATTCGTGAACTTAACGCACGCATTGAACGAGAAAGTTCTTTTGTGGATGCCTTGATCATGGGAATGAACAAGGTCATTGTTGGTCAAAAACATCTTATTGAATCTTTGCTAATTGGTTTGTTGGCAGATGGGCATATATTGGTAGAAGGTGTTCCTGGTCTTGCTAAAACATTGGCAATTAAAACTTTAGCAGATTTAATAAAAGGTGATTTTAATCGTATCCAGTTTACACCCGACTTGTTGCCTGCTGATGTGATTGGGACAATGATTTACAGTCAGAAGAAAGAAGAATTTAGCATTCGCAAAGGTCCTATTTTTGCTAATTTGATTCTGGCAGATGAAATTAACCGTGCACCGGCAAAAGTACAGAGTGCTTTGTTGGAAGCTATGCAAGAACGTCAAGTAACCATAGGTGAAACTACTTTCAAGCTGGAAGAACCTTTTCTGGTAATGGCTACCCAAAATCCTATTGAGCAGGAAGGAACTTATCCTCTTCCTGAGGCTCAAGTGGATAGATTTATGCTGAAAGTAGTGATTAACTATCCAAAAAAAGAAGAGGAAAAATTGATTATCAGAGAAAATTTAGAAAAAAACCTGCCTTCCGTCAATCCTATTTTATCACCCAAAGATATTATTGAAGCTCGTGATATTGTTCGGCAAGTTTATATTGATGAAAAAATTGAACATTATATTATTGATATTGTTTTTGCTACTCGTTATCCACAGGAATATGGACTTGATCCGTTGAAAGAAATGATTGCTTTTGGAGCTTCACCACGTGCTTCTATTAACTTGGCTCTGGCTTCAAGAGCTTACGCTTTTATCAAACGTCGTGGTTACGTCATTCCTGAAGATGTTCGTTCTGTTTGCTTTGATGTACTGCGTCACCGAATTGGCTTGAGTTATGAAGCCGAGGCTAATAACATGACTTCTGAAGAAATTATCACAGAAATTTTAAATACTATAGAAGTGCCTTGATTTTCAACGATTTACCTAACAGAAGTTAACGTTTTTAGTTTATATTGATAAACTCTATGGAAACAAGTGAAATTATAAAAAAAGTTCGCAGAATTGAGATTAAATCTCGAGGTTTATCTCAAAATATATTTGCTGGAGCATATCACTCTGTTTTTAAAGGTAGAGGTATGACCTTTTCAGAAGTACGTGAATATCAATATGGTGATGATATCAGAAATATAGATTGGAATGTAACAGCTCGTTTTGCTCATCCTTATGTTAAGATTTTTGAAGAAGAACGTGAACTGACGGTAATGTTACTAATTGATGTTTCAGGTAGTAGTGAATTTGGTAGCATTTCCAGAATGAAAAAGGATATTATTACAGAAATAGCTGCAACACTGGCTTTTTCGACCATACAGAATCACGATAAAATAGGGGTCATTTTCTTTTCTGATAAAATAGAAAAATTTATTCCGCCTAAAAAGGGACGAAAGCATGTGTTGTATATTATTCGAGAATTGGTTGATTTTGAACCTGAAAGTAACAAAACCAATATTGCTGCAGCTTTGCGTTATTTTACTAATGCCATTAAAAAAAGATCGACCGCTTTTTTGATTTCTGATTTTATCGATGAAGATTTTGAAAATGAATTGACCATTGCCAATCGTAAACATGATGTAATTGCTTTGCAAATTTATGATATTCGAGAAACAGAAATACCCAATGTAGGATTGATAAAATTGAAAGATGCAGAAACAGGGGATCGTATTTGGCTTGACGCATCGGATAAAAATCTTCGTACTTTTTATAAACATAAATGGGAAGAGAATCAATTAAAATTGGAAAGAACATTTACAAAAGCTAAAGTGGATGCGGTTTCAATAAGTACCTCTGACGACTATGTAAAAGCTTTGTTAAAATTGTTCAAAATGCGAGCAAAAATAGCAAGCTGATTTTTTCTTACTTATTTAAAAAATTATGCGAAATTTTCTTCTAACAGGAATCATAAGTTCTTTAATAGCCATTAACTTGAACGCACAAAAAATAACGGTGGATGCACGATTGGATTCCACTGTCTTATGGCTTGGCGACCAGGTTCATCTTACTTTTGAAGTGACGCAGGAAAAAAATCAGAAAGTAATGGTTCCCTTATTTTCTGATACGATTGTAAATGGATTGGAAATTGTAGAACCTGTTAAAAGGGATACGGTTAAAATTAATGATAATAGCATCAAAGTAAATCATCGTTATCTATTAACTTCCTTTGAAGATACGTTGTACTATATTCCTTCTTTTCCTTTTATTGTTGAGAAAGATACGGTTTGGTCAAAATCATTGTCGTTAAAAGTAATTCAACCCTTTCAAATTGATACTGCTTCTCACCAAATTGCAGATATTAAACCTGTATTTCAGCCAAAGTATGATTGGTCAGGTTTGATAAAAAAAATTTTACTTGTTTTAATTTTTGCTGTTTTATTAAGTTTAATTTATTTTTTTGTCAGAAAATATATTCAGAAAAAACCAATTTTAGAATCAGTTTCTAAAGAACCTCCTTTGCCTCCGCATATTATCGCTTTAAATTTATTGGACAATATTAGAAATGAAAAACTTTGGCAGAAGGGCAAATATAAGGAATATTACAGTGAATTGACAGAAGTATTGCGAGCATACATTGAAAGGCGTTTTCAAATTAAGGGGCTGGAAATGACTTCGAGTGAAATTTTAGATAGCTTGAAAACCTTACAAAAAGAGCATAAAACAGCTTATGAAGCCCTGTATCAAATATTGCAATTAGCTGATCTGGTAAAATTTGCAAAATGGATACCCACAGACGAAGAAAGTTTGTTAAGTCTGAATAATGCTTACACGTTTGTAAATGAAACAAAAATAGAAGAAGAAAAAACTTTAATTGACGATCAGGAAAAAGAAAAACAAGAAGGACAAGTTTCTTAGAAACTTATTTCGGTTTTTTAAATTATTAATGAAACAATGACTTTTCATAATCCAGGATATCTATTTTTATTACTGTTACTAATACCGATTATCTTCTGGTATGTGTGGGAAATGCATAAATCGGATGCGAGTTTGCAATTTTCTTCGTTGAAAGAGATAAAACATTTCCCTAAAAGTAAAAGAATAAAATTAAGACATTTACCTTTTATTCTTCGAATACTTGTTATTGTTTTACTTATTTTTGCTCTGGCTCGACCTCAATCTTCAAACAGTTTGAGAAATAAAACAACCGAAGGAATTGATATTGTGATTGCTTTAGATATTTCAGGAACAATGCTCGCAGAAGATTTGAAACCCAATCGGTTGGAAGCTTCAAAAGCAGTAGCCACAGAATTTATTTTGTCCCGTCCCAATGATAATATTGGTCTGGTTGTATTCGCAGCTCAGAGTTTTACACAATGTCCATTGACCACTGATCACGATGCTTTGATCAATCTTATTAAGGGAGTAAATTATGGTATGATTGAAGATGGAACAGCTATTGGTTTAGGTCTTGCTAATGCTGTGAACCGCATCAAAGAAGGAAAAGCTAAATCAAAAATTATTATTTTGCTCACTGATGGATCTAATAATAGAGGTGATATTGCCCCAATTACTGCTGCTGAAATTGCAAAAACTTTTGGAATAAGAGTTTATACCATAGGTGTCGGTTCGCATGGTATGGTGAGAGTTCCTATTCAGACGCCTTTTGGTCTACAATATCAAATGATGGAATCCGAATTTGATGAACAAACACTTCAGGAAATCGCAACAGTAACAGGAGGAAAATATTTTAGAGCTACTGATAACACCAAACTAAGAAGCATTTATCAGGAAATTGATAAAATGGAAAAAACAAAAATAAACATTAGTGAATACAGCAAAAAAAATGAAATGTATCCTTATTTTGTAATGATTGCTTTTATTTTGCTGAGTTTAGAAATTGTATTGCGAAATACAATATTAAATAAATTACCTTAATTATTTTGTATTTATTTGGTTACCAACTTTTATGATTAAAAAATAATTTTATGTTGCGATTTGCACATCCAAGTTATTTTCTGTTGCTGCTGATAATTCCCGTATTAATAGGAATATTTCTTTATAGTCAGATTCAAAAGCACCGTCGCCTGAAAACTTTTGGTAATCCAGAGGTGTTGTCACCTTTGATGCCTAATGTTTCACAGAGGCGTCCGGTTTTAAAATTTATACTTCAATTAATTGCGATTGTTTTTTTAGTTTTTGCGTTAGCCGAACCACAATTTGGCACCAGAGTTGAAAATGTTAAACGGCAAGGAATAGAAGTTATGATTGCTTTAGACGTTTCAAATTCAATGATGGCTCAAGATATAGCTCCTAACCGACTGGATAAGGCAAAACAAATTCTTTCTAAACTTATTGACCAGATGACCAATGATAAAATTGGGTTAATTGTATTTGCCGGCGATGCTTACGTACAATTGCCTATTACGGTAGATTATGTTTCAGCTAAGATTTTTCTTTCTTCCATTTCACCAAAACTGGTTCCTCGTCAGGGAACGGCTATTGGTTCAGCTATTGATCTGGCAATACGATCTTTTGGTCAGAAAAGTCAGGCTGGTAGAGCAATTATTGTTATAACTGATGGCGAAAATCATGAAGATAATGCAGTAGAAGCTGCAAAACTTGCCTATGAAAATGGCATCATGGTAAATGTAATTGGCGTAGGCACACCAGAAGGAGCCCCTATTCCTATTCCGGGAACAATGAGTTTCAAAAAAGATAAAGAGGGTAATGTAGTGGTTTCAAAGTTAAATGAAGAAATGTGTAAAAGTATTGCTGCCGCAGGGAACGGAATTTGTGTTCGAGCCGACAATACCAATAATGCTTATCATGTCATTTCTAAACAATTGGATAATCTGGCTAAAACGACAGTGGAAACCAAGATTTTTTCGAATTATAGCGAGCAATTTCAATCATTTGTATTAATAGCACTTTTGTTATTAATTATTGATTTCTTTATCTTTGATCGAAAAAATAAAAAATTAAGTAGAATTAATATTTTT
>Ga0116193_1001633_pt1 | contig 18129 bp, 12 predicted proteins | sample AD_UKC115_MetaG_FD_89892 | JGI IMG/M metagenome (GOLD analysis project Ga0116193, IMG submission 89892) | Active sludge microbial communities of municipal wastewater-treating anaerobic digesters from Hong Kong - AD_UKC115_MetaG | ecosystem: Engineered > Bioreactor > Anaerobic > Digestate... | reverse complement strand
GATTTCATCACCGAGACGGTCCGGCGCGCCCAGCGCGACGGCTACTGCGCGGGCGACGACCCCCAGTTGCTGGCCCAGGCGATCGTCTCGATGCTCAACCAGTTCTGCTATCTGCAGATGTCCGGGGCGGACACCGACGCCATCGACGACGAGGCCTGTGTCGCCACGCTGTCGAACATCTTCTACCGCGCGATCTTCAGCAAGGAGACCTGAATGCCCCACCCCGTCATCGAGCGCGAGTTCATCGGCGTCGACTCCCCCACCGCCGGTCGTGCCGGCGCCGGCGGTCACCCGTGCCAGGGGCTCTACCACCGCGCCGCGGGCCATCGGCCCAAGGTCGCGATGATCGCCACGCACTACCAGATCGACTTCTCCGAGCACTACATCGCCGAGTACATGGCCGCCCGCGGCGTCGGATTCCTCGGCTGGAACACCCGCTTCCGCGGCTTCGAGAGCAGCTTCGTGCTCGACCACGCCCTGTTGGACATCGGCGTGGGCGTGCGCTGGCTGCGCGAGTCCGCGGGTGTGGAAACCGTTGTGCTGTTGGGTAATTCGGGCGGTGGGTCACTGATGGCGGCATATCAGGCCCAGTCGGGCTCGGACGACCTGCCGAGCGCCGACGGCTACGTCGCCAGCGCCGCGCACCCGGGCCGGCCGGAGGTGCTGACGGCCTGGATGGACGGGGCCGTCGTCGACGAGAACGACCCGGTGGCCAGCAACCCGGACCTGGACCTGTTCACCCGTACGGCTCCGTTCGACGCCGACTTCGTCGCCCAGTACCGCGCCGCGCAGGAGGCCCGCAATCACGCGATCACCGACTGGGCCGAGGACGAACTGGCCCGGGTGCGCAAGGCCGGTTTCTCCGACCGGCCGTTCACCGTGCTGCGAACCTGGGCGGACCCACGCATGGTCGACCCCGCCATCGAGCCCACCAGCCGCGAACCAAACATGTGTTACGCCGGCGTACCGATTCAGGCCAATCGGTCGGCGCGCGGCATCGCGGCCGCCTGCACCCTGCGCAACTGGCTGGGCATGTGGAGTCTGCGGACGGCCAGAACGCGGGCCGAACCGCATCTGGCACGCATCGAATGTCCCGCGCTGGTGATCAACGCCCACGCCGACACGGGGGTGTTCCCGTCGGATGCGCGCCGGATCCACGACGCCCTGGCGAGCTCCGACAAGGGCCTGTGCTCCATCGACTCCGACCACTACTTCACGACTCCGGGGGCCCGCGACGAACAGGCCGATACGATCGGGGAGTGGATAGCCAGCCGTTGGCCCTGAAAGTCCTCGCCCACTTCGAGCCCGGTGAACGGGCCCGCGAGCAGGTCGCCGAGACGGCCGACTGGCTCGATGTGCGCTTTGTCGCCGAGCACGACGACGACGCGTTCTACCGCGAGCTACCCGACGCCGAGGTCATCTGGCACGTGCTCCGTCCGCTCAGCGGCGACGACCTGGCCAAGGCGCCGAAGCTCAAACTGGTGCACAAGCTCGGCGCTGGCGTGAACACCATCGATGTCGAGGCCGCCACCGCACGCGGCATTGCCGTGGCCAATATGCCCGGCGCCAACGCCGCGTCGGTCGCCGAGGCGGCGGTCATGCTGATGCTGGCCACCCTGCGGCGAATGCCGGCCCTGGACCGGGCCACCCGGGAGGGCCGCGGCTGGCCCACCGATCCCGAACTCGGCGACAAGGTGCGCGATCTGGGCGGCTGCACCGTCGGCCTGATCGGCTACGGCAACGTCGCCAAGCGCGTCGAGCAGGCCCTGCGCGCGTTGGGAACCACGGTGCTGCACAACAGCACCAAACGCGACGAGAACACCACCACCTGGGCAACCTTCAACGAACTCCTCGACCGGAGCGACATCGTCTCGCTGCACCTGCCGCTCACCCCGGAGACCAGGGGCATGGTCGACGGAGCCGCCCTGGCGCGAATGAAGCCGGGATCGATCCTGATCAACACCGCACGCGGCGAGATCGTCGACGAGACCGCGTTGGTGTCGGCGCTGCAGAACGGGCACCTGGCCGCGGCCGGCCTCGACGTTTTCGCCACCGAACCCGTGCCGGCCGACAACCCGCTGCTGGCGCTCGACAACGTCATCGTCAGCCCGCATGTCAGCTGGTACACCGCCGACACCATGGAGCGTTACCTCACCCGGGCGATCCGCAACTGTCGCCGACTGGCCGACGGCCAGGCCCTGTATTCGGTGGTCAATCCAGCCGGGGACGAGCGGGAGTAAGCTCCGACCAACCCACCGTTTGATTGAGGAAAGAGCAACGGGAACAGCACCATGCCAATCGCCATCAACCCCGAGCACGTCGACCTTGCCGACTCCGTGCGGTCCCTGGTGGAGCGCGTCGCTCCGTCGGAGGTCCTGCACGCAGCCCTGGAAACCCCGCTGCAGAATCCGCCGCCGTACTGGAAGGCCGCAGCCGATCAGGGCCTGCAGGGTGTGCACCTGTCGGAAGCGGTCGGCGGCCAGGGTTTCGGGATCCTCGAGCTGGCCATCGTGCTCGCCGAATTCGGTTATGGCGCAATGCCGGGCCCGTTCGTGCCGTCGGCCATCGCCAGCGCCCTGATCTCCGCCCACGACCCGCGGTACCCACTGCTGGCCGAACTCGCCTCGGGCGCGGCCATCGCCGCCTACGCCATCGACTCCGGGCTGACCGCCACCCGTCAAGGGGACGTTCTCGTCATTCGCGGGGAGGTCCGCGCGGTCCCGGCGGCTGCGCAGGCGTCGGTGCTCGTGCTGCCGGTCGCCATCGAGTCCGGCGAGCTGTGGGTCGTCTTCGACGCCGCCGACCTCGAGATCGAGCCGATCCAGAGCGTCGATCCGCTGCGGCCGGCCGCCAACGTGCGGGCCAACGCGGTGGAGATCGAGGACGCCCGCGTGCTGACCAACCTGAGCCGTGCCGACGCCCGGGCCCTGATGTGCACACTGCTGTCGGCCGAGGCCATCGGCGTGGCGCGCTGGGCCACCGACACCGCCGCCGAGTACGCCAAGATCCGCGAGCAGTTCGGCCGGCCGATCGGTCAGTTCCAGGCGGTCAAGCACAAGTGTGCGCAGATGATCGCCGTGACCGAACGCGCCACCGGCGCGGTGTGGGACGCCGCGCGGGCCTTGGACGAAGAGGCTGACGACCCCGAAAGTACAACGGCCCACGTCGAATTCGCCGCCGCGGTGGCCGCGACGCTGGCCCCCGAGGCCGCTCAGCAGTGCACCCAGGACTGCATCCAGGTGCACGGCGGCATCGGCTTCACCTGGGAGCACGACACCAACATCTACTACCGTCGCGCACTGGCACTCGCGGCGTGCTTCGGCCGCGCCGCCGACTACCCGCAGCGCGTTGTCGACACCGCCACCACCACCGGTATGCGCGGCATCGACCTGGACCTCGACCCGGACACCGAGAAGCTGCGGTCCGAGATTCGCGCGGAAGTGGCTGCGCTCAAGGAGATTCCGAGCGGCGCGGAGCGCAACACCGCAATCGCCGAGGCCGGCTGGGTGCAACCGCACCTGCCCGCACCGTGGGGCCGCGCCGCCAAGCCGATCGAGCAGATCATCATCGCGCAGGAATTCTCCAGCGGCCGGGTGCGCCGGCCGAACATGGGCATCGCGGCGTGGATCATCCCGTCGATCGTGGCCTTCGGCTCCGACGAACAGAAGCAGCGATTCCTGCCGCCGACGTTCCGCGGCGAAATGATCTGGTGCCAGCTGTTCTCCGAGCCGGGCGCCGGGTCGGACCTGGCGAGCCTGACCACCAAGGCCACCAAGGTCGACGGCGGGTGGCGGATCACCGGCCAGAAGATCTGGACCACCGCCGCGCAGCATTCCCAGTGGGGTGCGCTGCTGGCCAGGACGGACCCGAGCGCTCCGAAACACAATGGCATCACGTACTTCCTGCTCGACATGAAGAGCGAGGGCGTGGAGGTCAAGCCGCTGCGCGAGCTGACCGGTAATGCGATGTTCAACACGGTGTTCATCGACGACGTGTTCGTGCCCGACGAGCTGGTGCTCGGCGAGGTGGACCGTGGGTGGGAGGTCAGCCGCAATACCCTGACCGCCGAACGGGTTTCGATCGGCAGCAGCGAGACGCCGTTCCTGCCGAGCCTGGACCGGTTCGTCGAGTTCATCCGCGACGGGCACTTCGACCAGATCAGCCAGAACAAGGCGGGGCACCTGATCGCCGAGGGGCACGCCGCCAAGTTGCTCAACATGCGCTCGACGCTGCTGACGCTGGCCGGCGGAGATCCCATGCCGGCCGCGGCCATCTCCAAGCTGCTGTCGATGAAGACGGGTCAGGGGTACGCCGAGTTCGCCGTGGCGTCCTATGGCACCGACGCCATCGTCGGCGACCCGGACACGCCGTCGGGGACGTGGGACCAGTATCTGCTGGCCAGCCGCGCAACCACCATCTACGGCGGCACCACCGAGGTGCAGCTCAACATCATCGCCGAACGGCTGCTCGGCCTGCCGCGCGACCCGTAGAGCCTTCTCCCTCGATCTGTTCAGCGTCCAGTGCGACGAAGTGCGAGTGGAGCTCGCAGGGAGCGCTGAACAGAGGTGACGGTGGTCAGTCCGGATACTTCTCGCGCAGTTCGCGTTTCAGGATCTTGCCGGTCGGATTGCGGGGCAGTTCGTCGAGGAAGACGACGTCGCGGGGCACCTTGTAGCGCGCCAGGTTTTCCTTGACGTAGGTCTTGATGGTGGCCTCGTCGAGTTGGCCGGCATGTTCGGCGCGAACGACGAACGCGCGCAGCCGGTGCCCCCACTCCTTGTCCTCGACACCGAGCGCGGTGGCCTCGATGACGTCGGGGTGCCCACTGATCAGATCCTCGACCTCGGCCGGGAACACGTTCTCCCCGCCGCAGACGATCATCTCGTCGTCGCGGCCGCTGACGTACAGCAGCCCGTCGTTGTCGAAGTAGCCGACGTCACCGGAGGACATCAGCCCCTCGATGATCTGCTTGTGGCCGCCGCCGGTGTAGCCCTCGAACGGGAACGTGTTGCCGACGAAGATCCGGCCGATCTCGCCCTTGGGCACTTCCTTGCCGTTCTCGTCGAACAGCTTGATCCGCACACCCTTGACGATGGGCCCGACGGTGGCCGGGTTCTTCTTCAGATCCTGCGGCCGGGCGATCGTCGCGAACGCGATCTCGGTGGAGCCGTACAGGTTGTAGACGACCGGGCCGATGTCCTTCATCGCCCGCGAGGCCAGCTCGGCGCCGAGCTGCGACCCGGACACGAACACGATGCGCAGGCTCGACAGATCCGGTCTGGGATCGGTCTTCTCCAGCTCGTCGAGGATCCGCGAAAGCATCACGGGGACAACGACAATCGCCGTGACCCGATGCTTCTCGATGTCCGACAGCACGGTGGCCGGTTTGAACCGGCGGCGCAGCACCAGGGTGCTGCCCAGCATCATCGCGATGGTGGCGTGCAGGAAGCCCAGCGCATGGAACATGGGCGCCGGCAGTGAGGTCACCTCACCGGACTTGAACGGAACGTGCGAGAGCACGCCGCCGATGGGCGCGAGCGACGGCGGGGCGGCGCGGTTGGCACCCTTGGGCGTACCGGTGGTGCCGCTGGTCAGGATGATGATGCGGGCGTGCTTGCCGGCCTTGGGGGCGCGGGCCTTACTGCTGCGGGCGACCAGGTCGGCCAGCGTCTCGTCGGTGGCACCCGACGGCTCGTCGACGTCGGGATTGGTGCCGAGCGCGCGTAGCTTGCCCAGGGGCGTCTCGGCGGACGACACCGCATCGGCGTACTCGTCGTCGTAGATGATCAGTTTGGCGCCCTCGCGTTCGGACACCTCTTTGATCTGCGGGCCGGAGAACTCGCTGTTGAGGAAGATCATCTTGGCGCCCACGCGGGCCGAACCGTAGAGCGCCACCAGGAACCAGCGGTGGTTGCGGATCAGCAAGCCGATCCCGTCGCCGGCCTTGACGCCCTTGGCGATCAGGGCATTTGCCACGGCGTGCGCGGCGTCGTCGAGTTCCTTGAACGTCATCTCGCCGTCGTCGTCGATGACGGCCGCCCGGTTCGGTGTCCGGCGCGCGTTGAGTGCGGGGATCATGCCGATCTCGCCCCATTTGCGGATGTCGGCGAGCATCCCGATGAAGTTCTGCGGCGGCTCGATCTTGAGCGCGCCGGCCTCGAACATCTTGCGGGCGTAGTGCAGCTCGGCGGACCCACGGGCCCAGTACCGGCCGGCGGACTCCTGCAGCTTGGCGGGCAACTCCATCACATTTGCCATGTCCCCCACCTTAGTGACCCACGCCACAGCCCGGTCGGGAAATACCATGAGACCCATGGCCGGTCCGCTCGTACTGGAGGTGGACGGGCGCGAGGTGCCGGTGACGCATCCGGACAAGCTCATCTTTCCCGCGCCCGGAATCACCAAGCTCGACCTCGTCAACTACTACCTGGCGGTCGCCGGGGGCGCGTTGCGCGGCGTCGCCGACCGGCCGATGATCCTGAAACGGTTCGTCAAGGGCATCGACGCCGAGGCGATCTTCCAGAAGCGGGCTCCCGAGAAGCGCCCCGACTGGATCGACGTCGCCGAGCTGAAGTACCGGTCCGGAACGTCGGCCAAGGAGGCCGTGCTGCACGACGCGGCCGGTCTGGTGTGGGCGGTCAACCTCGGCTGCGTGGACCTCAATCCGCACCCGGTGCGGGCCGCGGATCTCGACCATCCCGACGAGTTGCGCATCGACCTGGATCCGATGCCGGGTGTCGGCTGGGACCAGATCGTCGACGTCGCTCTGGTCGTCCGGCGGGTACTCGAGGACTCCGGGCTCACCGGGTGGCCGAAGACGTCGGGCTCCCGTGGCTTCCACATCTATGCGCGCATCGCGCCGCGGTGGCCGTACCCGAAGGTCCGGCTGGCCGCCGAGGCGCTGGCCCGTGAGGTCGAACGACGCGCCCCGGAGCTGGCGACCTCGCGCTGGTGGAAGGAGGAACGCGGCGCGCGGGTCTTCGTCGACTTCAACCAGAACGCCAAGGACCGCACCGTGGCGTCGGCGTATTCGGTACGGGCCCTGCCCGACGCCCGGGTCTCCACTCCGCTGCGCTGGGACGAGGTCACCGACTGTCATCCCGAGCACTTCACCGCCCGGACCGTTCCGGAGCGGTACGCCCGCGTCGGCGATCCCTGGGAAGGCATGGACGACGCGACCGGCGGACTCGACGGGCTGCTGGAACTCGCGGCCGAACTCGGGCCGCCCGAGAAGGCGCCGAAAGCCGAGCGGCCACCGCTGATCGAGATCGCCCGCACCAGGACCCGGGAGGAGGCGATGGCCGCGCTGGACACCTGGCGGGCCGCGCATCCCAACGTCAGCGCCCTGCTGACGCCCACCGATGTGCTGGTCGACGGGATGCGCGGGCCGAGCTCGATCTGGTACCGGATCCGGATCAACCTGCAGCACGTCCCCGAGGATCAGCGGCCGGCGCAGGAGGAACTGCTCGCCGACTACTCCCCGTGGGCGGGCTACTCAGGGAATCAGTGGCGCCGCGGCTGAGCGCACGGCCTCGGTGACGGCGGCGACCACCGCGCTGTCGAGCTTCCAGCACTGCCAGTACAGCGGCACGTCCAGGTAGGTGTCACACACCGGAACGAAGTCCTGATCGACCAACTGCGTGGGGTACATCCCCCAGCCCAGCCCGGCCCGTACGGCCGCCCCGAAGCCCGTCGCCGTCGGCACGTAATGCTCGGGGCGGCGTACGGATCGGCGAAAAGCCTTGCGTATCAACATGTCCTGGAGGGCATCGTCCCGGTTCCAGGACAGCGAGGGCGCCTGTGCGGCGGCCTCGGCAGTGAATCCGTCCGGCAGGTGACGCGCGACGTAGGCCGGCGTCGCCACCGGCACGTACCGCATGACGCCCAGCGACTGCACACGGCAGCCCGGCACCGGGGAACGCTCGGTGGTGACCGCACCCATCACGACCCCCTCGCGCAGCAGCCGCGCCGAGTGGTCCTGATCCTCGATGCGGATGTCGAAGAGGACCTCGGGCAGTTGGGTGAACACCGCGGTGAACCAGGTGCTCATCGAATCCGCGTTGACCGCCACGGCGATCCGGGTGCGCTCCGGCGACCCGGTACCGCCCATCTCGGCCAGCGCCTCGGATTCCAGCAGCGCGCTCTGGGCCGCCAAGCGCAACAGCGGAACCCCGGCAGGTGTTGCGACACAGGGCTTTTCGCGAATCACCAGGACCTGACCGACGCGTTGTTCGAGCGCCTTGACCCGCTGGCTGATCGCCGACGGCGTCACGTGCAGGTGCTCGGCGGCCGCGTCGAAACTGCCCAGCTCGACCACCGCGGCGAAGGCGGCGAGCTGCTGTACATCGAGGTGGCGCACGGAGGCGATGTTATTCGGGGTTATGCGCGCTGGGCCTCGCGGAGCGTGATCGCCGGCAACGGCGAGCCGATCACCGTGGCAGTGGCGGGGCCCTGCGGCGTCTCGATCACGAACGTCGGCCCGGGCGCCTGGTCGGTGTCGGTGCCGGTGAACCAGGCGTCCAGCCAGGACACCATCAGTTGATGCACCGCGGGGGGATTCTGCGGCTGGGGGAAGCCCGCGATGAGGAACGCGGAGAACTGGATGAGGGCGTTGCCGCCCTGCATCGAATCCATGTGGACGCCACCGGTCAGGATGACGCCGTTGTAGTGGTTCGGCCGCGCCGCGGTGAGCGATTGGTTCGCATTGCTGAACGCATTGAGGTAGTTCCAGGGTGCGGCGATCTGGCGCAGGGGAACGTATCGGCCGGTGTCCTTCTCGTAGTCGGCGAGTGCGGCCAGCGCGTCGGGCAGCTGGCTCCCCAGCGGCACGCCGTCGAGCGAAATGACGCCGACCAGGTCGGCCACGCCGCCGTTGCGCACCAGGTATTTCGACACGCCCGACACCAGCGCGCCCCCCAGGGAATGTCCGGCCAGCGCGAATTTCTGCGGCAGGCAGGCCTCGGCGGGATCCAGGCCGTACCGCTCGGCGTAGCCGGCGGCCAACGCGCTGGCGGTCAGTGCGGCGCGATCACCGGTGAACAGCTGGGCGATGGCCTCGTGCATCCCGTCGCCGCCGAGCCAGAGTCCGCCGTCGGCAAAGGGATTCGATGTCAGCGTCGGGGTGATCACGATGCTGTGGGTGTCCTGGGCCAGTTGCGCGGCGGTGTAGCTGTACATCGGTCCGATCGCCAGGACCCCGTGCTGGAGCAGCACCAATCGCTGCGGCGGGTCGTCCCCGTCGGGGAAATACCAGTCGGCGGCAACCGTCATCGTGTCGGTGACCTTCAGTGACGACGACTGGACGGTCACGGTGCTGCCCGCCGGCAACCGCGGCGGGCCGTTGACGATCTGCTCGAATCCGGTCAGCAGGCCGAACAGGACCGAGGTGACGAAGCCGAGGATGGTGGTGCGCACCGGGGCGACGGAATCCTGCGCGGGCTCTGCAACCGACACCACCCGCAGGGCCGTCACCGCGCTCGGCCTGTCGGCGGATGGCTCCGGTTCGGTATCGACCGGTTCGGCGACCCGGGTCCGGTCCTCGTGCCGGACCGGCGTCGGGGCGGTCTCGACGGTGTCGGCGGCGGTATCGGCCGGGGCCGCGACGTCGTCCGCCCGCGCCGGTTCGTCGGCGGCGGTATCGGCCGGCTCCGTCGCGTCCTCGACCGCGGCCGGCCGATCGGCGGGGGTGTTCGGCGTCAGCCCCGACCGGGCGTGGGTGGGGGTGGGCTTGGCCTCTGGTTCAGGCTCGGGTTCCGAGGACGGCTCGGGGTCCTCGGGTGCGGCGTCCCCGGGCTCATCGACGTCAGGTTTCGGCTCGTCCGGCTTCGTCTCGTCGGGCTCGGTCGTGTCGGGCTTCGTCGTGTCGGGCTTCGTCGCGTCCGGCTCGGTCGTGTCGGGCTTCGTCGTGTCGGGCTTCGTCGCGTCCGGCTCGGTCGTGTCGGGCTTGGCCGTTTCGGCCCGCGTATCCGCCGGGGCCGACGTCGAATCGGACGACGACTCCGAGCCCGCGCCCGCCTGGGCCACCGCCAGCGCCGGTCCCGCCAGCACCGCGGCCGACAGCCCCGCCGTCAGCAACCCGGTTCCCACCCACACCGACAGATTCCCCGTACCCATACCCGGGGACCCTAGGGTGCACGGATTCGCCGGCGGCGGCGAATGCGCAGTTTCACCCGCCCCAAGTTCTTAGCGAAGCGTTAGTGGTCGTTGCCGACGGCCTTAGATTGCCGCACTACGTTCGAGGACGTGCGAGGCAGTTGCGTCGCGCGAGCCAGACCCAGAAGAAGGATGACCGGCATGCTGTTGGATGTTCGCTGGCTGCGGTTCCGCCTGTTCCACCGGCACAAGGCCGCCCTCAAGGGACGTTGACCACCACGATCGGGCGCACCACCCGCTCGGTCATCGGCGCCGTGAGTCCCGAGTAGAACAGCCGGGCCTGCACGAACCACTTCATCGACGAATGGACCGCACTCGCGGTCGGTGGCGCATCCGCGGACAGCGGAATCTCGAACGGCACGGTGACGGGCGATCCGGCCCGCAAGGGGATGTGCTTGGCCAGCCCGATGATCGGCCCGTCCAGCTCTCCGCCCCGCGTCGGTGTCCGGGTCAGCGGATGCGATTCACGGCACTTGCGCCAGCACACGGCGAGATCCCCATCGGGCAGATCCCGCGTCGGCGTCAGGCGCACCTGACCCCGGATCGCATCGCCCGCCACCACCACCGGCGACACCAGATCGATCGCCATCCCGGTTTCGGCGTCGCCCATGATCACCTCGGTCGGCTCGGCGTCCACCGCGACATCGCCGCGCCCGATGCGGACGGTGAACTCGCTGTGGGTGTCCACGTCCCGGCCACCGCGCTCGACGGTGACCCGGCACGACCAGCGAACCAGCTCCGGCGAGGAGCCCGGAGCCCACGACGGGATCCGGAAATCCGAAGCGCCACCGGCGAATTCACCGTCGTGCACCGGGAGGTCGACCTTCGTGACACTGACCCATTCGTCGGTGTCACGATCGCCACCGGCATTGGTTCCCACCTCTCCCCAGAGCCACATGCCCTCGGAGGTCTCGGCCATCGCCGAGTCGGCGCGCCCGGCCCAGTGATAGCGGTAGAAGTTGGTGTAACCCCATTCAATCGTCGCGGCGGTGACCCGGTCGACGGGTTGTCCGGTGCACACCGTGGCACGCGCGACCTGACGCGGGCGCACCACCGCCGGCGCGACCTCGACCGACACCGCGGGCGCGCGGCTGAACAGCCCCACTACTTCTGCTGACTGGCGGCGTACTCGTCCGGCCGGTTGCGCTTCATCCAGGTGCGCACCGGCCAGAAGACCACCCAGAGGACGCCGTACACCACGCCGTAGAACAGCGCCGCCGCCAGCATTCCGACCACCCACGCGGGGTAGATGATGATCAGGCAGAACTGGATGAACTGCTTGAGCACAACCGGGTAGCCGTCGGCCATCGACCACACATAACGCGGGCTCATCGCCGCCAGCATCCGGCCCCAGGTCGACGTCTTCGCTTCGGCCTCGGCCTGCGCGGCGCTGATGTCCCGTCCGCGTTCCTCCCGGGTCAGCCCGCGAGCCGGTGCCGGTGGCTCGTCCGGAAAACCCTCCTGACCTGCACTCATGAGATCCCGAACTCCTTGTCGACGGATTTGAACACTGGCGAGTGAATTGAACAGCTTGCGAAAACTACCCGCGCACGGTTGGATCCTCGTTGGACGTGCAACCTTGGGGAGGTGGCAGCGAACGATGGATTATTTGCTGCTCGGCACGATGACCGCGACGGCCGGTGATCGGACGCTGAACCTCGGCGGGTACCGGCAACGCGCGGTGCTCGCCGCGCTACTGCTCGCCGCCGACCGCACGCTGGACGTCGACACGCTGACCGAACAGGTCTGGGATGGTTCACCGCCGCCCAAACCGGTGGTGTCGCTGCGAGCCTACGTGGCCAATCTGCGCAGGATCCTCGCCGACGACGCCCGGACCGACCGGCTGGTCACCGACGGGCACGGCTATCGGCTCCAACTCGGCGCCGACCGTCTGGACACCCGGCAGTTCGAGACCCAGACCGGGCTGGGCAAGCGGCTGCTGGACAACGGTGACCCGACGCGCGCCGCCACGGTGCTCGACGGCGCCCTGGCCCTGTGGCGCGGCTCCCCGCTATCGGATCTGCGGGATCTGCAGTTCACCTACCACGAGATCCACCGGTTCGAGGCGCTGCGCTCCGATGCCGTGGAAGCCCGCTACGAGGCCGAGTTGCTCCGGGGCCGCAGTACCGAACTGATCGGCGGGCTGGAATCGGAGGTGGCCACCAACCCGCTGCGGGAACGTCTGTGGGCACAGCTGATGCTGGCCATGTACCGCGCCGGCCGGCGCACCGACGCCCTCGCGGCGTATCACCGATTAGAAGTGATCCTCGCCGACGAACTCGGCGTGCGCCCCGGCCTGGCCCTGGAACGGCTCGCCGCTCAGATCCGCGACGAGTCGGCAGATCTGCACTGGACGGCGCCGCCGGATCGCATCCCGGTGTCCCGGCCAACCTCGCGACCACTGTTCGGGCGGATCCCCGAACTCACCCGGTTGCACGACGCCCTCACCGACGCCGCCGACCGCCGCGGGGGTATCGCCGTGGTCACCGGTGACAGCGGCGTCGGAAAGACCGCGCTGGCAACCGAAGTCGCCCGGCTCGCCGACGAACTGGGCATGACGTCGATCTGGGTGGGTCACCCCGGCGGGGTCCGCACCCCGCCGTCCTGGGCGTGGTCGCAGGTGCTGCGAACCCTGGCCAACCATCACGGGAACACGCTCCTGACCCCCACCGTGCCCACCGGCGAATCCGAGAGCTTCTCGACCGGAACGGATTTCGCGCACCTGGAGGAGATGGTCGGCGCGGTCGCCGAACAGTGCGGGCATCATCCGACCGTCATCGTCCTCGACGATCTGCATCGAGCGGACCGGTCCACCCGCGACGTGCTCGAGCTGTTGTCCTCGTTCGTGAACCGGATGCCGCTGCTGGTGCTGGCCACCTGGCAGGACGCCGGGATGCACCGGCCCATGTACGAGCCCGAGTTCGACCAGCTCCTGAGTCGGTGCGAGGTCACGCTGATCCGGCTGCGCGGCCTGGGCAACGACGCCACCGCACAACTGATCGAGAAGGTCTCGGGCCTGACGCCCACACCCGAGTTCGTCGAGTCGGTCGGGACGCGCACCGGCGGGAACGCGTTCCACATCAAGGAATTGACCCGATTGCTCTGCGACACCGGACAATTGGATGAGAACACCACCGCCATCGCCATCCAGGACGTGCCGGACGCGGTGTCCGGCGTCATCCGGTCCCGCATGGCCGGTGTCCCCCGCTCGACACGGACCGCGCTCCTGGTGGGCGCGCTGCTCGGAACCGAATTCCTTGCCGCCGTCGCCGCGGTCGTGCTGCACCTGGATCCGGCCGAGGTGGCGCGTGATCTGGACCCCGCGTTGCGCGCGGGTCTCATCGCGACCGGCAACCCCGGACGCTTCCGGTTCAGCCACGGTCTGGTCCGTGACGCCGTCGCCGCGCAGATCACCGGGGTCGCCCGCGCGCAGCTGCACGCCGACATCGCCCGGGCCTACGCCGCCCGGGACGGCATCGCGGTCGAGGAGTCCTTCGCCGCGGCCGACCACGCCTGGCGGGCCGGCACCGAGCTCGAGCCGGAGATCGCGCTCGATCTGCTGGACCGCGCCCTGGCCGCGGCGTGGGAGCGGTCGGGCTACCGCGACATCGCCGAGCTGAGCATGCACGGGCTGGACGCCTGCGCCCGGCTGCAACCCGGTGGACCGCGACACGAGCGCGAAGCGCACCTGTGGCTGCAGCTCGTCTCCGTCGAGGCGGTCACGAAAGGCCAGAATTCCCAAGCGGTTCGCGGCGCGTTGCGCCGGCTGGGCGACATCTCCTCGCGCACCGAACAGCTGAGCCTCGAATCGGCCTTCCGTTGCCTGGAAGCCAGCGGATCGGGCCGCTACCGCGAGGCCGCGGTACTGGCCGAGGGGCTGATCACGGTGCATCGCGAGAACGGTGAACCGATTGCCGGCTCGGCCGGTTACTACCTGCGGGGGCTGGTCGAGTTCTTCCGCAACGAACTCGAGGTGTCGGTCGCATCGATCGAAACCCTGTTGCACGAACTGCCGCCGGTCGACTGGCAGCGACATGGCCACCTGTCCGCGTTCGACGTCCGCGGCCATGGGGTGGCGGTCTGGACGGCGGCGGTGCAGGGCGACGCGACCGCCGCCGACGCCTGGGCCCAGCGCGGCATCGCGCTGGGGGACGCCCGCAACGACCTGTTCGGGAAGGCGATCGTGCGCATCTCGGCGCTGCAGGCAAGGGCGATCATGGGCCAGGTCGACGGAACCGCACCATTGGCCCGGGCCGTCCATGCCGAGCTGACCGAACTCGGCATCAACCAACTGGCGGCCTCGGCACAGATCATCGAAGGCTGGGCACTCGGTCGCGAGGGCGCGGACACCAGTGCCGCGGTTCGCGCCGCCATCGACGCCCACACCCAGGACGCGACCCAGATCTTCCTACCGATGTACTACCTGCTGCTCGCCGATACCGAAGCCGCGCAAGGCCGTTGGGAAGCCGCCGAGGAGGCGATCAGGACGGCCGAGACCATCGCGTCGGCCACCGGCGAACGGGTCTGGGACGGGCAGCTGGTGGCCCGCAGAAAGAACCTGCGGGCCACCGACCGCTCCGGGTGGATCAGGGCGTGATGGTGGTCTGCTCGTCGACGAGGTTGGTGGCGTCCATCAGAACGTCGGCCTCCGACTCGTCGGAGTAGGCATTGAGCTGCAGGACGTACAGCCCGTCCTGACCGGGGATCACCACCGTCTTCTGCGCGATCATGCCCTGCTTGCCGTCGACGTCGTACTGCCCGCCGAGCTGCACCGCGTCGAACCCGCCCAACTTGTCGCGGGTGCCCTCGGTGGAACTGTCGAAGCCGGGAATGTTCTGGAGCTCGCCGGGTGCCAGGGCCAGGATCTGTTCGGGATCGACATTGCCGGTGAGCTTTTCGAAGATCGCCAGGATGCGGGGCGGGTTGTTCGGCACCTTGGTGTTCGTGTAGACGATGGCGCCGTACGGTGCCTCCGGCAGCCCGTCCTTGGTCTCCCAGCCGTCCGGGATGGGCAGATCGATGGTCGGGCCGGGATCGCCGCGCTTGATCGGCGTCTCCTGGATGTTGTTCTCCTTGATGTAATCCTGGATGGTCCGGTGGGTTCCGGTCGGAGTGGGCGTCGCCATCGCGGACTTGCTGGGCTCCGTGGTCTTCTCCGCCGACGTGGTCTTCTCGGCCGACGTGGTGGTGGTTTCCTTCTTCTCCTCGGTCTTGGTGGCCGAGGAGCAGCCGGTGAGTGCGATGCTCAGTGCGACAGTGGCGATCCCGGCTCGGGCCCAGGCGGTGGTGGTCGGTTTCCTCACGAATTACTCCTTCTTGTTGGGTGGTAATGGCTCATGACGGTCAGCTGTCCTTCAGACAGGCTCCCGCACCGTTGATCACGCCGTCGCGATAATGGCGAATCCGTTCGAATCCGGCGCCCTGCCGCTGGGCGTCGCCGTCGCCGCGGAATACCAGCAGCGCGGTGATAGCCTCATCGAGGTCACCCGGTGAGATCTGGTAACTGCTTGTGTCCGAACGGTTTCCGAGGATGACGCTGGCGGTGTACGCGCCGGCGAAGCAGTCGCCGCGCAGGGACTGGGTGCGGTCGTCGGACTTGTCGTTGGCGCGGGTCATCGCCGCCAGCCCGTACTGGGTGGCCAGCAGCGTGGCAACGGCGAAGTCACCACCCTGCCGGTAGACCTCCGGCATGGTCTCGGTGTTGTCCCAGCCGATGTAGTCGTCGGGCACGCAGTAGAACAGGACGTAACCCTCCGCGGGCGAACCGCCGCACATCGGGGGTTTCGACGCGTCGAACGGTTCGAGACCCTTGACCGGCACCCACGGCTCGCCGTTGGTCAGCTCCGGGTAGACGTGCGTCCAGTAGTCCTCGAGGTCGTACGGGACGCCGTTGATGATCGAATCGTAGGGCGCGTCGCCGCCGCGGGCGGCGTCCTCCTCGTCGTTGAACGGCAGTTCCACCACCACCGGGTCGTCGTCGCGATAACCCTTGCACTTCTCGGGTCCGTTGTCGTAGCCGTCCTGGAACGCGCCCACCCGGTCGAATCCACTGCCGTGCGCCTGTGGATCGATGTTGCTGGTGCCGGGTGTGTCCCGCAGTTGCAGGATGCCGGCCAGCGCCTCATCGAGCTGGGCGGCGTTGGCGGTGAACACCTCGGTCTCCTGGGCGTGTTTGGCCCAGCCGCCGGCGAAGCAGTCGGCCTGGAGTTCCTTGGTGACGGTTCGGGCGGTGAAGTCGGATCTGCCCTGGACCGCGTGACCCCATTCGTGCGCGAACACGATGGGGATGACGAAATCGCCGAACTTGGACTGTAGTTCGGGCAGCAGGCCCTCGGCGTCCCACGCCACCACGTCCTCGGTGGAGCAGTAGAACGCATTGCCGGCGACCTCGCTGACATCCTCGGTGCACGGCGGCGGTTGGTCGTGCGAGGGCGCCACCGAGTAGAAGCCACCTTCGACCGGCTTGTAGTCCTTGCCGTACAGCTTCGGGAATTCCTCGGCCCAGTAGGACTGCAGATCGCCGATCGCCTTCACCGCGATCTCGTTCACCGGCGCCGACGCCTCGCCGTGGATGGTGATGGACTCGCCCTGCTGACCGAGTTTGGCGGCGGTACCCGAGTGTCCGGCGGTGCCGGCCGGCGAGCCGCCGCAGCCCACCGCGACGAGGGCAGCCGCCAACGTGCACAACAGCTTGCTCTGCATTCGCCAGAAAATAGCGACCGACATTGGAGGTTGGTTGGAAGATCCTGAACGGCCGTGGCGGCTCGGCGTTGGACGTATCGTCGGGATATCGACCGGCCCGCCGAAGAACTTCCACCACAGGAGCGAAACCAATGGCCATATCCGAAGTCGACACCGGCAGCCCGACCACGGGCGCGCGGGACTTCGAGCAGAAGGTAGCCGACGTTCAGGCCTACTTCGACAGCCCGCGATTCGCCGGGATCACCCGGCTGTACTCGGCCCGCCAGGTCGTCGAGCAGCGCGGCACCATCCCGTCGGACTACATCGTCGCGCGCGAGGCCGCCACCGCCTTCCATGCGCGGCTGCGTGAACTGTTCGCCCAGAAGAAGAGCATCACCACGTTCGGGCCGTACTCGCCCGGCCAGGCGGTGGTGATGAAACGGATCGGCATCGAGGGGATCTACCTCGGCGGCTGGGCCACCTCCGCGAAGGGGTCGATCAGCGAGGATCCGGGGCCGGACCTGGCCAGCTATCCGTTGAGCCAGGTGCCCGAGGAGGCCGCCGGCCTGGTGCGGGCGCTGCTGACCGCCGATCGCAACCAGCAGTACCTGCGGCTGCAGATGACCAGCGAACAACTCGCGGCAGCGCCACCTCCGATCGACTATCGGCCGTTCATCATTGCCGACGCCGACACCGGCCACGGTGGCGATCCACACGTGCGCAACCTGATCCGCCGGTTCGTCGAGGCCGGCGTCCCCGGTTATCACATCGAGGACCAGCGGCCGGGCACCAAGAAGTGCGGCCACCAGGGCGGCAAGGTGCTCGTGCCGTCCGACGAGCAGCTCAAACGGCTCAACACCGCCCGATTCCAGCTCGACATCATGGGGGTGCCGGGCATCATCGTGGCGCGCACCGACGCCGAGGCCGCCAACCTCATCGACAGCCGTGCCGACGAGCGCGATCAGCCGTTCCTGCTCGGTGTCACCAACCTCAAGATCCCGTCGTACAAGTCGTGCTTCCTCGCGCTGATGCGCCGGTTCCACGACAAGGGCGTCACCGACCTGCGGGGGCACCTGCTCTACGCGCTGCCCGACGCCGAATACGCCAGCGCCGACGCCTGGCTGGACAGCCACGCCATCTCCGGTCTGGTCGACGAAGCTGCCACCAAATGGCTGGCCGACCCGGCGCAGTCGGTTGACGCGGTGTTCGACGGCGTGGAGTCGAAGTTCATCGAGGCGTGGCAGGCGGATTCGGGGTTGAACACCTACGGTGAGGCCGTCGCCGAACTGCTCGAGT
>Ga0116193_1001627_pt1 | contig 18182 bp, 9 predicted proteins | sample AD_UKC115_MetaG_FD_89892 | JGI IMG/M metagenome (GOLD analysis project Ga0116193, IMG submission 89892) | Active sludge microbial communities of municipal wastewater-treating anaerobic digesters from Hong Kong - AD_UKC115_MetaG | ecosystem: Engineered > Bioreactor > Anaerobic > Digestate | place... | reverse complement strand
TTGAGATAGAAAAAAACTCCAGTTGGCACCCGCGCCCCAATCAAAAAAGAACAACTTTGTTTGATCAAAAGTCTCTGTAATCGGATTATCGGGATTAAAATAGCCGTGCTGGTACTGTTCGTCAAAATTGAGCGAATTTACGCTCATGGTACGTTGTTGACAACCAAGAAATATGCCTAAAGATAACTTATGCCTATTTCGGCGATCAAGACTTTTGACATACGAAATGGCAAACATGGGTTGCAATGTCGTATAATGGGAATCTCCGGCACGATCCATATTCAACAACAATCCCATGCCTATCAACTCTCTGCGTCTATGATTTTTATATACGGGTGCATCCACCGCCGCAGTAACGGTGATAAATGGTTTTGTAACGGAAAGCCATTGCGTTTTCTGGTTTAAGCCTATTCTAAAAACACCATCAATAATACCGGTCAAGGCAGGATTTACATTCACCGGCGAGGCCATCACCTGAGAATAATGGATATCTTGAGCGGAGAGTCGAAAAAAGAAAGAACAACAAAGCAAGAATAAAAATACATAATTATATTTATTTTTCCAGCAGTTTTTGAGATATTTCCGCAAATCATTTTCTCTTGGATTCTCTTGTGGTTCATAGAATTTTTTTCCACTGATGGATTCGGGCAAGAATTCCTGAGAGGTAAAATTATGATCATATTGGTGGGCATACTTGTAATTTTGCCCATATCCTATCTCTTTCATAAGTTCCGTGGGCGCATTACGAAGATGAAGCGGAACCGGCAAATCGCCCGTTTTATAGACCCATTCCAACGCTTCGTCAATCGCCAGATACGAAGCATTGCTTTTGGAAGAGGATGCCAAATAGACGGCCGTTTGCGACAACACAATTCTTCCTTCAGGCATTCCGATATGATGGACCGCCTGGTAACAATTATTGGCCAGCAACAACGCATTGGGATTCGCATTTCCGATATCCTCCGAAGCGAGAATAATCATTCTTCTTGCGATAAACAAAGGATCTTCGCCCGCCGCAATCATCCTCGCCAACCAGTAAACGGCCGCATTGGGGTCACTTCCGCGAACAGACTTGATAAATGCAGATATAATATCATAATGGTTCTCCCCTTTTTTATCATAGATAACGATATTTTTCTGAATGATTTTCAAAATTAAATCATTATCCAATACGATCTTATCACGGGTGCCTTTTGCCCATAAAGTTGAAACTGTTAATTCAATTGCATTGATCAACTTTCGCGCATCGCCGCCGGAAACTCTGAGCAAAGCTTCCGTTTCCTTAATTTCGATGGAACATGGCAACTCTTTTTCCAGATAGGCCACAGTATGGGTAATAATTTGTTCGAGCGATGATTTGTCTAAATTTTTTAAGATATAAACCTGGCATCGGGAAAGTAAAGGGGAAATAACCTCAAAAGAAGGATTTTCCGTGGTGGCACCAATCAATGTAACAAGACCTTGTTCCACGGCGCCGAGCAAAGAGTCCTGTTGTGCTTTACTAAATCTATGAATTTCATCGATAAACAATAAAGACTTTTTTTCAGAGTTCCTTGCTTTTTCGAAGACTTCTCTGATATCTTTCACCCCGGCACTGATGGCACTCAACAAATAAAAGTCGGCTCCGGTCATTTCTGCCATCAATAAAGCAAGAGTCGTTTTGCCCACACCGGGAGGGCCCCATAAAATCATGGAATGCAACGACTTATTTTCAATGGCCGTTCTCAAAATTGCATCTTTTCCCATAAGGTGCTCTTGCCCGATGTATTCATCCGGCGTCCTCGGTCGTAAAATCTCTGCTAATGGTTTTGAGAACATTAAGATTGATATTTTTGACAAAAATACAAAATTTACAGATAATGAATCATCGTATCCACTAAATTTACATTTTAAACGTTAGTACTACGTAAAAAAATATTATTTTTGCATTCGCAAATGTTACTATATAAAACAATTAGGTATGTTTCGGTTTGAAAATGAATTTGTATTGTATGCCCTTCTTGCAATTCCTTTTTTAACAGGAATTTATATTTATTTTAATTATCGGGAAAAGAAAAATTTAGCTTCTTTCGGGCAACTCGATTTAGTGAGTAAATTAATGAGATCTGTTTCTCCCGTAATGAAACATATAAAATTCGCACTCTTTATGTTGGCCTTCACTTTTCTAATCTTGTCGCTTGCCAATCCGCAGGTAGGAAGTAGTTTGGAAAAAGGGAAACGCAAAGGAGTGGATATTATGATGTGTGTAGATGTTTCGAATAGTATGCTGGCAGAAGACATCAAACCCAATCGTATTGAAGCATCTAAAATGGCAATTTCTCGCTTTATAGATCAATTGAAAGGCGACAGAATCGGACTGGTCATTTTTGCAGGGAATTCATTTGTACAACTGCCCATCACGGGGGATTATGCTGCTGCCAAAATGTTGGTTCATCAGATTAATCCGAACCTTGTCCCTCAACAAGGAACAGACATTGCCACTGCGTTGGATTTAGCAGCAGTATCCATGCTTCCGGAAAATCAGAAAAATCAGGAACAAGAAAAAATCAATTCACTTACTTCCAAAGTAATATTAGTCATTTCGGACGGAGAAGATCATTTCCCGGAAGCCGTTGAAAAGGCAAAGGAAATCAACAATCTCGGAATCACCGTTCACACCATCGGCATCGGCTCAACGCGAGGAGAACCAATCCCGATACGCAGTCGCTCCGGAGCCTCGGATTTTAAAAAAGACAAAGAGGGCAATACCGTTATTTCGAGACTTAATGAAACCGTACTCAAAGATATTTCTGCTGCCGGCAAAGGAATTTATGTTCATGCCAACAACGCCAATATGGGTTTTGATGCCATCGCAGAAAAAATTAACTCCATGAACAAATATGAATTGGAAGAAGTTACCTACGCCAAATATGAAAGTCAGTATCAAATCCCGTTGTGGATTGCACTCATTTTGTTAGTTATCGAGACTTTATTATTCGGAACTCCCTCTAAATTCAGAGCATGGTTATGGAAGAAACAAAATAGTTTTTCAGTAAAAGGAGCAGCGATTTTCATTCTTTTGGCATCATTTTCTCTTTTAGGTCAAGCACAAACCAAAGAAGAACTTTCCTCAATCAGAAAAGGGAACAAAACATACAATAAAGCGGAAATTTTAAGACAAGAAGCTATAGAACTGAGCAAAAAAGGAGGAGAAGTTAATCAATATCAAGCACAAGCGAAACTGAAACAGGCAGAAAAAGAATATACGAATGCTGAAATTGACTATCGAAAAGCGATGGAACAAACCCCTGATTACGATAAGGCCAATTATAATTTAGCCAATTCTTTGTATCGGGCCGGAAAATTTGAGGAAGCGCAAGATTATTATGCAAAAGTGGCAGAAAATCCTAAAACCGACAAAAAAATGCGTTCTCAGGCCTATCATAATATGGGAAATTCCTTAATGAAACAAGATAAGTATGAGGAGTCTATCAAAGCATACAAAAATGCACTGAAGTTAGCCCCAAATGATATGGATACTAAATATAATCTTGAATATGCGAAGAAAAAATTGATTCAACAACAAAATCAACAGAACCAACAAAATAAGCAAAATCAACAGAATCAACAGAATCAACAAAACCAACAGGACCAACAGAATAAGCAGAACCAAAAGAATCAAGATAACCAACAAAAAAATCAAGATAATCAAGACCAAAAAGAGCAATCCCAAAAGGGAAATCAGCAAGATAAACAACAAGATAACCAAAAAAATAAAAAGCAACAAAATCAGGGAGATAATGGTCAAGTGAAAGAAAATACCAAACGCCAATTGGACGCATTACAACAAAATGAAAAACAAGTACAGGCAAAGGTGAAAGAAAAAGAGATGCAGCAAACACGAAAAAAACCGCAAGAAAAGGATTGGTAAAATATAACATTTAGAAATAAGGAGATGAAAAACATCATGATTACCGGTGCTTCCGCCGGATTTGGAAAAGCAATCGCAATGAAACTTGCCAAACAAGGAGTTCGACTCATCCTGACTGCTCGAAGTGAAGAAAAACTCAAGAAAGTTTGCCAAGAAATTCAGGAAAATACGACCTCTTTGGTACACCCGTTAGTATTTGATATCAGAGATTACAATGCTTGTCAAGCCGCTATTGAGTCTATTCCGAATGAATATAAACCTATTGATATTCTGATTAATAATGCGGGATTGGCATTAGAAACACTTCCTATTCAAGACGGAAATCTTCAAGATTGGGAACAGATGATTGATACTAATATTAAAGGTCTTTTATATATAACCCGATTAATTTCTCCGCAAATGGTTGCCCGCAAAGAGGGACATATTATAAACATCGGTTCTATCTCCAGTCACGAAGTATATGCCGGAGGAAATGTGTATTGTGCCACCAAACATGCGGTATGGGCACTTACACAAGGGATAAGAATGGATTTATTGCCTTATGACATTCGGGTTACTCAAATTTCTCCCGGAGCCGCAGAAACAGAGTTTTCAATTGTTCGCTTTAAGGGAGATATAGAAAGAGCCGCCAAAGTTTACGAGGGTTTTGATCCGCTTGTAGCCGAAGATGTTGCCGAGATGGTTGAATTTGTTATCTCAAGACCAAAACATGTTTGTATCAATGAAATTTTAGTAACTGCTACAGCCCAATTCGGGGGACAAATCAACCGAAAATAAAAATCATGAATCGTTTCGGCAACTCGTTTACCCTTACTGATTTTGGAGAATCTCACGGCAAATCCATAGGAGGAATTGTGGATGGATGTCCCCCGGGGATTGACATCGATATTGAGTTTATCCAGAATGAGTTGAACCGACGAGCTCCCTCTTCGGCGCCCCACTCTACTCGAAGACAGGAACCGGATAAAGTGCAAATTCTATCGGGAATTTATCAAGGAAAAACCACCGGAGCCCCGATCGGTTTTATCATCAACAACGAAGATGTACAAATTGATGAAAAGAATCTTAAAGTTCTCAAACCGTCACATGCATCCTTTGTTTACAAAGAAAAGTACGGACATCAAGATAATTTTCCTGCCGGGAGAGCTTCTGCACGATTAACTGCTTGTACTGTGGTAGCAGGTGCAATTGCCAAACTTCTTCTTCGTCCTTTCAACATCTCATTGGAAACATACATATTGGAATCAGGGACTCCCACTTGTGAAGGCGATACTGTAGGAGTTAAAGTGGGTTGCTGCATCCGAAACTTACCTATAGGACTGGGAGAACCTCTGTATGATAAATTCGATGCCCGTTTGGCGTACGCCATGATGTCGCTTAACGCGGCTAAGGGTTTCGAAATCGGGAAAGGGTTTGAATCTGCCCGAATGTCAGGAGCTGCCTATAATGATCGTCAAACAAATAATTTTCAATTTCTTTCAAACCATGACGGAGGCGTTCAGGCTGGTATTACGAATGGGCAGGAAGTAATTTTTTCTGTTGCATTTAAACCTATTCCTGCAATAAGAATTGAACAAAAGACGTTGGATTTCGAAGGAAATCCCACTTTATATAAAGCAAGTAATCGTAATGATCTTTGTGTGGCTCCGCGTATTTTTCCTGTTATAGAAGCCACGGCAGCCATGGTTATTGCTGATTTTATTTTACAATCAAAACATTCAAAATATCTTTATGGAGAAAAATAATTATATAATTAATTTGAATAAATGGCTAATAGGTAATTACGACCAGCACACTCAAGATGAGATTCTAAGATTAAAAAAAGAAAACCCCATCGAATTGTCAGATGCCTTTTACAAAGATTTAGAATTCGGAACCGGTGGATTAAGAGGTATTATGGGGGTCGGCCCAAACCGCATTAACCAGTACACAATCGGAACTGCTACCCAAGGAGTCGCTAATTATTTAAAGAAGAATTTCCCTAATGAGATTTTACGTGTTGCCGTAGCTTATGATTCAAGAAATAATAGTCGCTACTTTGCCGAAGTTACAGTGAGTGTATTGTCAGCAAATGGTATTTATTGTTATCTTTTTGAAGAACTTCGCCCGGTGCCTGAATTATCATTTGCAGTGAGAGAGCTCAAATGTCATGCCGGGATAATGATTACAGCATCCCATAATCCCAAAGAATACAATGGATATAAAGTTTACGGAAACGACGGAGCTCAATTTGTAGCCCCACAAGACAGACAAGTAATGGATGAAGTTTTAGCAATTTCATCAAATGAACAAATTCAATGGGAAAAAAATAGCGAATATATTCAATTCATAGGAGCTGATATCGATAACAAGTATTTTGATTCCATCCGGGCGCTCTCATTAAATCAAGCTTCTATCAAAAAAAACTCCGATATTAAGATTCTCTATACTCCATTACACGGGACCGGAATAACCCTCATTCCCAAGGCATTAGAATTATTTGGTTTTACAAATGTTATTATTTTGGATGAACAGGCGAATCCGGATGGGAATTTCAGCACTATTCCTTCACCGAATCCTGAAGAAAGAGCTACCATGCTGACAGCACTTGAGAAAGGGGAAGAACTCGGAGTGGATTTAGTGTTGGCCACAGACCCCGATAGTGATAGAATGGGCGTCGCTGCAAGAAATTCAAACGGGAAACTGGAACTGCTCAACGGAAATATGACTGCCAGCCTACTTTGCTATTATATTTTATCGGAATTGCATAAAAAGAAATTGTTTAAAGGTCATGAATTTATTGCCAAAACAATTGTCACAACAGACCTTCTTACGGAAATTGCAGTAGATTTTAACGTTGAGTATGTAGATGTTCTCACCGGCTTTAAATATATAGCCCAAAAAATTAAAGAATTTGAAGGTGACAAACAGTATATTTTTGGGGGAGAAGAAAGTTACGGTTGTCTTGTCGGAGATTTTGTTCGAGATAAAGATGCAGTATCGGCATGTTGTATGATGGCAGAATTGGTTGCTCATTTGGCAAATGATGATAAGTCTTTATTTGATTTACTTAAAGAATTATATGTCAATTACGGATTTTTCAAAGAACGATTAATCTCTTTTACAAAAAAAGGCAAAGCTGGAGATGATTATATCAAGAAGTTAATGCTTAAATTTCGCCAACAGCCTCCCCGAACTATTTTCGGATCAAAAGTAATATCTATTCATGATTATTTGTCACAACGAATAACTTATTGTTCTAGTCGCAAAAGCGAAGAAATACACCTTCCAAAATCGAATGTACTTCAATTCGTTACTGAAAATGAATCAAAAATCACTATTCGGCCCTCCGGGACTGAACCTAAAATTAAATTCTATATTAGTGTAAAAGAAGACTTACCTTCAATTGATAATTATACTGAAATAAATGAAAAATTGAATAATCGAATTCTGGGAATTATGCGTGCTCTAAAAATAGATGAAGGACTGCCTGCTATTGAAGAATAATTTTACGCGTAAATTCATTGCCATCGGAAGCAGAATAAATCTTTAACACATAGTTTCCACGAGCCAATCCTAATGTACTAATAGTGGTATTTTGATAGGCAATTTCACCTCTTCTTATAATTTTTCCTTGAGTATCATAAAAAATATATCTTGAATATTGACTATTGTCCGGAGAAATAACCGTAAAGCTATCTGTTGCGGGATTGGGATAGATTTCAATGGATGGTTTTGGCAAATCCGGAATAGCACCTACCGCACTCCTATCACCAATTCCAAGAGTATATTCTCCGGGACGCAAAATCGTACTCTTTATCATTCCTGAAAGCGTCCCTTGCAGGGTTGAAGGTATTATTTGCCAATCTTCTGAAGCATCACGTCTGTATAACAATAGCAAATCTGCGGAAGTATAACCCCCTGAAAACAACTCTTTATCTAAACCATTATCTGTATCTGCTTTATATTTAAAAGATAACTGACCTGCGACTTCATCACCGGTAATATATTCTACCCTCCAATAATGATTGTCGGAAATCCTGATAATATTATCATTCGGTGCCTTTAAACTATCAGGTTCCACAAAATGATGTTCTACACGCATCCAAACAGATGAATCCATTCGGCTTATAGTTCCCACAAAAGCGGCCTCTTCGGAAATAAAATTGCCGGGTTGAGTAAATTGATGATTGTAATCCAATACGGCATCACTCATCTTTTCATAATAATCAATTACACCGAATAAAGGAGTTCCTTCGAATTCAATAGTCGCGATTCCGTATTCTCCGGAGAATTCAAAAGGATAAGTTTCAGTTCTTCCCGTATTATCAAATAAAGTAATATCTATTTTATTATTTGTCCCAAAATAACTGGCTTGATGTAATTTCTGACGAACATAAACCGAAAAATGGTCTTCCCCTATTGGTCGAATCGAATCAATAGAAAAATGCAAAAAACCGGGTTGATTGACCCAAGCGTTATAAAAAGGCATTAAATCAACCCCTGATTGAACGGAAAGAAAATCAAACAATTCATTGGAATTCAAATAACTATATTTATATTGTTCCATTAACGCTTGAATTGAATTAAAGAACAAAGAGTCTCCCATATAATTTCGTAAAGTATGGACAACCAAAGCCCCTTTATCGTATGAAGTTGAACCGTAAGTCGTATTTTGAGGCACATTATTTAAAGCATAATAGCCACCGTCATCCTCATGGGCATATCGTAATACCGCAGCATGAAGTGCGCGAATATTACACAAATACCCGTCTAAATATGGATTTGCATCAGGATAGAGTACTTCATCGACCAATGCTTCGCTATATCTGGCAAAACCTTCATTTATCCACATCTCTTCCGCTCTGCTGCAAGTGATTAAGTTTCCAAACCAGGAATGGGCAAGTTCATGAGCATACAATGATTGATAGGTTAAATTTCCATTCACCGCAAATTGAGGATATGCTATATTCATCGCATGTTCCATCGCTCCTCCGGAAAAATTAACCAACACATACCCCACTCTATCCCAGCGATAAGGACCATAATGTTCTTCAAAAATTTGAAGAATCTCTTTCAAGTGAATAAAAGAGTTCTCCACATTATTTATATATGAAGGAGGAGCATAAATGGCAATAGGAATATCATTCTCAATTCCTTGGTATACATCTTCATACAATTGATAATTTCCAACGGCAACAGAAGCCAGATAAGTAGGAATCGGAACCGAGATCTCCCAATTCCAAATAACCGAGTTATCGGGAAGATGCTCTGTATCGGTAAGAATACCTCCGCAAATTGCCATTTTTGAAGACTCTGTCCGAATAGAAAAAGTATAGGTTGACTTGTCGGTGAACTCATCCAAACAAGGGAACCAAACCCGACCAAAATTATGAGGCACGGAAGTAAAACCGACTCCCAAATTAAACGCATATTGGCCGGAAAAATAGAAACCTCCCCACGAAGGATCTTTTGGCGGCACCCCATGATAATAGACTTTGACAGGCAATGTATCGCCGGAATTGGCGTCTTCTGAAAGCAATACAGAAAATCGTTCGCCATAATGCGTGAATATTTGATGTTGCTCATTAATCTTAACAGAATCAACCGTTAAAGACATCAAATCTAAATTAATCTTTGAAACGCCATCCATCTTCGCAACAACCTGCAATTCTGCAGAACCATTGATTTGGCGATTCGTAAAATCCATAATTGAAAGTTGAATTGTATAATGTACTACATGAATCGTATCTGTTCTTAATTGTCCAAATGCAGGCACTAAAACGAACATAGAAAGAAATAGCAGTAATCGGTGAATCTTTTTCATCATTTTCTTTTTTATGAATAATCAATCAACAAAAATACGAAATAAATTTATTACGATTTAAAACATTCTTCTTCCTTTTGTATGATGAAACATTATCATCCTAAAACTTGCTGATTTTTTTTGCATAAACTTCTTTCTTAAAAAAATAGATGTAATTTTGCATGGAATAAAGAATGAATATAATTATTCCACTTTTATTATTTTTTAATCATATAAATATCAATATGAATTATAATTTACGAAGTAACAATTTCTTTCAAAAAATAAAAAGCAAAATAGATAATCTTTTCATTTCAAGACAGATTTTTGAAAAAGAGGTAATGAAATTGCATTTTGAAAAATTCAAAAAACGTAAAATCATATATGATATCCGTAAAAAGAATTTCACTTTTTCGTTCAAATCCAAAGATGACACTTATAAATATCTATTTTTACTTTTGATGCTTTTATCGGCATTTTTTCTGCCCTATTTCAGTACTGATGTAGGCATATCATCAAGAGAATGGAATAGCGTACAAGCGGCAGAAGATGTATATCAATATTATACTCAAGGAGATATGAGTATTCATCAGAATGATTATCTGAAAACGCATGGCCAAAGCATGGATAATTTGGTTTATTTCATCCAACAATGGATGGGTGGTTCCGATAATCCGTTTTTTTGGTACCATATTTTCAGTGCTTTATTCGGTTGGGGCATTATTCTTATAACAGGTTTTTTCTTAGTCCGTCTTTTTTCTTGGAGAGGAGCATTTTTCGGACTTTTATTTCTCTTTGTCTCCCCAAGATTTTTGGGGCATATTATGGGAAACCTCACAGATACTTCTTTTGCTTTTGCTTATCTGCTATTTTTTTACCATTTATATCTTTTAAATGAAGAATTGCCCTCAATAAAATGGAAAAGAGTTATATACATCACATTTTCCATTCTTCTTGCAACTTCAATCCATTCAGGTGGTTATCTATTACTATTCTTTCTTTTTCTATTTTCAATTCTCTATTATCTTCTATACAATCCGATTAAAAAAATATTTACGCTTCCCTATTTTATTAATCTTCTTAAATTATTAATCGTCATCGGAACAATTTCCATTGTCGTCTATATTTTCGATGCCGTTTATCTGCCCTATTCCTTTTGGTCAACTTATGTAAATCCGCTTGATGCTCTGTCTGTAATGACTGAAAATATTACTTCCATAGAACAACTTTTTGAAGGAAAACTTATCACTTCGGAGAATACTCCATCTTATTATTTATTGAAGTATTTTTTCATTACCACCCCATTCGTCATCATGATTGGATTTATACTCTTTTTTATAGTTTTAAAAACTGCCGTTAAAAAGACTTCCGGATTTCATTGTTTTTTACTATTTTTTGCACTGTTTTATCCATTAATATACATCACCAAAGAGCGTCTTAATGGGTATGAAGATTTCGCACAACATCTTTTCTTATATCCGTTTATAATTCTTTTGGCCGTAAGCGGATTTGAATCTCTACTTATAAAAATTAATGACAAATACACAAATCCTGTGATTATCGGATTCATGTTTTTCTTATCCTTAATGCCCTTGCGACATATTATATTCAATCACCCTTTAGAAGCAATCTATTTCAATGAGATATCGGGAGGGGTACCAAACTCTTATGGAAATTACGAAATGGATGCCCAGAATATCAGTAACAAAATGGGATGGGAAGCATTTGCCCACTATATCAGAAATGAGGGAGTTCGAGAACATAAACAACAGGATAAATTAGTTGTCTGTACCGATGGAGATCCTGCATTACAAATATTTCAGACAAAAGATTCGGCATTTGTTCAATTAGAATTTTGTCGTTACGAAGATCGCTATAACTACGATTGGGACTATTTTATCTCTTTCGGGAAAGGACTTCCCGCATATCATTATTTATATGGCATTTGGCCTCCGACAAACAGTTTTCAAACGATTTCCATCGAAGGAAAACCCATAATTGCTTTTATCAAAAATGATGATAAACCGATTAATTAATCTTCATTTGTTCTTTTTATAAAAAGTATTTGACTTTTTTGTATTTTTGCAACCTTAAAATTTCTTGTAGGGAACTGAATACTTTTTTATTTTAATCAAATGTTCTTAATTAAAAAGAAACTCTTTTTACTCGTTACGACGGGGCTTTTTTTAATCGGAAGTTTTTCGCTTTCGGCTCAAAATTTTCAACTATTTTATGACATGGGGAGGTGGGTATACCCCAAAGATTGTCCGGAACGACCTTACATTACAACAACTGTTGAGCTTTATTATCCTGACCCGTGGGGAAATACATTTTTCTTTGTAGATATGGATTACACCAAAAAGGGAGTCGCTTCGGCCTATTGGCAGTTGGTAAGAGAATTACAGTTTTGGAAACCACCTGTGTCGATTCAATTGCAGTATGACGGAGGATTAACCAACCAATTTTCATTTTACAATTCTTTTGCAATCGGACCAAGATATACATACAACAATGAAGATTTTACCAGAAGTATTTCCGGCGGAATTTTGTATAAATATATACAAGGAAATATGGTTAATCCACACAATTTCCAATTGTCTATGGCATGGTATCTTTCATTTGCAAAAGGACTTGGCACATTTAAAGGATATGCCGATTTCTGGCAAGATCCGGCCGTCGGGAAAAGTGATTATGCCTTTCTCACCAAACCTCAACTTTGGTTTAATTTTAACAAATTAAAAGGAGTACATCCGGACGCCAACTTAAGTCTGGGTACCGAAATAAGAATCAGCTACAATTTTGTGGTCCCTGATAAATTTATGGTGATTCCAACACTCGCTCTTAAATGGACATTTTGGGAATAGAAATTTGCTTTTTCCATTTTCTTCGTTGTTTTTTACTTTTTTAATTATAAAAAAGTTTAATTTTGCAACTTTATATATCTGAACAAATATATATCGTTAACAAAGACTTCCCAAGCATCAATGAGATTTTTTTTCGTTTCCCTTTACGACTTTTTTATTAAACATAAAATATTATTATTCAGCATATTAATTCTATTGATTGGCAGCCTTGGATTTTTGGGATCCCAATTAAAATTGAATGAAGATGTGCTGAGTATTATACCAAAAAATCCTGAAAACGAACGCATCAACTTTGTTTTCCAAAATCTTGATGCAAGCGATAAAATCATTATCAAAATTAATTTAAGGGACAGTACGCTTACGGATCCGGATTTATTGACTGAAAAAGCTGAAATAATCGCAGATTCAATTCATCCACTGTTATTAAATCAACAACTCAAAGAAATTAATTATAAAACAGATGAATCTCAATTCGTCGAAGTTTTAGATTTCATGTTTGAGAATATCCCCTATTTCCTTAATGAAGAAGACTATAAGAGATTGGATTCTCTTTTAACTCCTGAAAAAATGGCGGAATTAATGGAGGAAAACAAAAAAATGCTAACATCTCCAATTGGTATGATGTACCGCCAAACACTTCTTCGTGATCCATTAAGGCTCACAACTCCGTTTTTGAAAGAGTTGGGGAAATTGGGCATGAATAGTCAATACACATCCTATGACGGCTATTTAATGTCAGCAGATTTAAAATCGCTTTTTATTTTTCTTACTCCCTCATACGCTTCAAGCGATACTTATCATAATAAAAATCTCATCCGACAATTAGAAGATATTCTTAATTCCATTGAAGCCGACCAAAGAAGTTCAGGCGGAACTGGAAATTCTGCTATTCATATAAGTTACTTCGGCGCCGCAGCAGTAGCAGTGACCAATGCAGAACAAATAAAAAAAGATAGTGCCTATTCTCTTATTATTGCATTGGTTTTAATCATACTTATCTTAATGTACTATTTCAGGAGTATTCGCTCCCTATTGGTGTTGTTGCTCCCCATCGTATTTGGCGCCTTATTTGCTTTTGCCGGTCTCTCTCTCATAAAAGGGACTATTTCTGCTATCGCCATCGGGACAGGTGCCATTATCTTTGGAATTGCAATTGACTATTCCCTCCATTTTCTCATTCATCTTCGCCAACAACCTTCCATTAGAAAAACCATTAAAGAGGTTTCTTTTCCTTTGACAGTGGGAAGTTTAACCACCATCGGAGCTTTTTTAAGTTTACTGTTATTAAAGTCTGAACTTTTAGAAGATTTTGGATTATTTGCCGCACTGGCGCTGGGGGGAACAATTATCTTCACCCTTATCTTTTTACCTCATTTTTTTAAAGGAGATTCTCCTCAATTCAAACAAATGAATACCCGGACCATTTGGAATAAAATTGCCGATTACTCCTTTGAAAATAATCGTCCGGTGATCATTTCCGTTACAATTATTACGATTGTTCTCAGTCTGTTCGTTAATAAAGTACGATTTGAAGAGGATATGCAGAAGATTAATTACATGACTCAGGAACAGAGAGATGCATTTAATGAACTAAGTCACAATACTACCCTATCCAAACAACTCACCTATGTTGCCTACGAGGGTAACAATATGGAAACTGCCCTGCAAGAATTTGAAAAGAATTTACCTGTTATAGACAGTTTGATTCGGGATGGCAGCATCTCCGAATATCAACATATCGGTCATTTGCTTCCTTCCCAGGCTTTGCAGAAAGAGAAGATTGACCGATGGAATCAATTTTGGAAAAACAAAAAAACTGATGCCCAAGAGTTGATTCGTAACGAGAGTTTGAAAGCCGGGTTTACAGGGGATTCTTTCGAGGAATTCTTTCAATTGTTAGATAAAAACTATCAGGTAGAAGAGTATGAATATTTCAAACCGCTTCACCAATCTGTATTAAAACAATTTCTAATTCACCATCCTGAGAAATCAGTCGTTTTATCCCTTCTTTACTCGCCCCCTTCCAAAGCCCCGATCATCAAGGAACGAATTTCCACTTCAGAAAATACATTTTGTTTTGACACCAAAACACTCACCCAAAATATGTTGGGAGAGCTCTCATTCGACTTCGACTATCTTTTATGGATTTGTGGAATCATCGTATTGGTATTTTTATTTATCTCTTTCGGACGCATTGAAATCACAGCCATCACATTTTTACCCATGGCGGTTGCTTTTATTTGGATTTTAGGATTAATGGGCATTTTCGATATCCATTTTAACATTATCAACATCATATTGGCCACTTTTATTTTTGGAATTGGAGATGATTACAGTATTTTTATCATGGAAGGATTAATGTATGAATATTCTTACGGAAAAAAGATGCTCAATACATATAAAACTGCCGTCATTCTATCGGCTGTAACCATGTTCATCGGTATCGGCTCACTCATTATCTCCAAACATCCGGCCATGTTCTCCTTAGCTCAAGTCTCCATTATCGGGATGATTTCCGTTGCCATTATTGCATATACCATCGCACCTTTTATCTTTAAATGGCTCGTCTCCAAAAACGGGAAGTATAGAAAAATGCCCATTACATTATGCGATTTTCTTAAAACCGTATTCTCGTTTATCATTTTTCTGATTGGCTCCATCATCTTATCCATTATCGGATTTTTCCTGTTAACCATTGGAGGAAAAACAAAAAAACACAAACTTATATATCATCGTTGTATTTGCGGAACATTTCGCATTTTAAGCAAAATGATGATACAAGTGCCTTGTGAAGTCCGAAATCCCCATCAGGAAACTTTTGAAAAACCGGGAATTATCATTTCTAACCATCAGTCACATTTGGATTTACTCTATACGTTGATGCTCTCTCCGAAGATTATTTGTCTGACCAACAAATGGGTTTGGAATTCTCCATTTTACGGATGGATTTTGCGTTATGCCAACTATTATCCCATTATAGACGGGATTGAGGCAAATACCCAAAAACTTGCAAAGGCCATTGAGGAAGGATATTCCATTCTCATTTTCCCTGAAGGAACCCGTTCCCCGAATAGCAAGATTCTTCGTTTTCATCAAGGCGCTTTCTACTTGGCAGAAAAATTGAAAGTAGATATCATTCCTCTAATGATTCATGGAATTGGAGATGTGCTGCCCAAGAATGAATTTTTACTCAGAAAAGGGAAAGTTACCGTCAATGTATTAAATCGTATTAAACCCGAAGACCAAACTTATCGTTCAGAAAAAGAGAGTTATAAAGTTGCGGCAGAAGTTCGAAAAATGTATCGGGAAGAGTACAAAAAATTATCCGAAGAAGTTGAATCTCCCTACTATTACCGGAATTTAGTATATCACAATTATATTTATAAAGGAAAAAGCATTGCAAAACATGTTCGTAAACAATTAAATCCGAAGCAACAATTGGCGGAAAAGATTCTCCAACTTCCGGATGAAGGCACCTATCATATTGATAATTGCGAATATGGTGTTTTTGCCCTCTGGGCTGCATTAGTGAAGAAAAATCTTCAAATTACGGCTACCGACCCGGACAATGAAAAATTATCTTTAGCCCGTAATTGTTCCGCAATTCCTTCCAATCTACATTATATTGATTTTCAAAACCAAATTTAACCTCATCCTCGAATATGAATACAGAATATGACTTTATTATTATCGGAAGTGGCTTGGGCGGTTTGGTTTGCGGCTACATCTTAGCCAAAAACGGATATAAAATAGCCATCGTCGAAAAAAATAGCCAAATCGGAGGCTGTCTGCAAACTTTTAAACGTAAAGGCATTAAATTTGATACCGGAATGCACTATATCGGAAGTATGCAACCCGGGCAAGTTCTTCATGCACTTTTTAACTATCTTAATTTGCTGTCTGATGTTAAATTAAGTCCGTTGGATCCTGATGGCTTTGATACCATCTCATTTCGGGGAGACATTTATAAATTTGCCAATGGATATACACATTTTACAGATACCTTATCCGAAAAATTCCCCCACAATCGTAAAGATATTGAAGCATATATTCACCATATCAAGAAAATCTCTGCTTCATCTCCTTTGTACAACGGAGATGAAGCAGAAAATAACAACTTTATGGAAACAGAATATATTAAAACGAGTATCAACGATTATATTGCTTCCATTACCCAAAATCCTCTATTACAAAATGTTTTGGCAGGAAATATGCCGCTTTATGCCGGAGTAAAAGATAAAACTCCGATGTATATTCATGCGTTGGTTACCAACTTTTATATACAAAGTGCCTACCGAATTGTCGGCGGAAGCGATACAATCGCCTCTTCTCTTGCCAACTCCATCACTTCTTTAGGAGGTCAAATCTTTACGCAACATCATGTTGAACAAATACTTTGCGATGACAAAAAGGCAACTACCATTGTATTAAAAAATGGAAATATCATGCGCGGAAAAGCTTTTATCTCAGATATTCATCCCGAAGCTACCATGAATATTTTAAACACGCCGCTTATTCGAAGAATATATAAAGAACGAATCCGTAATTTACAAAATACCATTTCAAACTTTACCGTATATATTAAATTCAAGCCTAATACCGTTCCTTATTTAAATACGAATTTTTATTATTACGACCATGATAATGTTTGGCAAGCCAACGCCTACAATAAAGACAAATGGCCGGAAAGTTATCTCTTCATGCATCAATGTCATCAGGAAAACCCGACTTATGCGGAAAGTGCCGAACTGATCGGTTATATGCATTTTGATGAAGTTAAAAAATGGGAAAATACAACCATCCAACAACGAGGAGAGGCATACTTGGAGTTTAAAAAAGAGAAATCGCAACTTCTCCTTAAAAAATTAGAAGAATCTTTCCCCGGAATAAATCAACAAATTGAATTCTATGAAAGTTCTTCCCCGCTGACCTATCGTGATTATACAGGCACCAAAGAGGGCTCTATGTACGGAATTATCAGAGATAAAAACTTTCCGGTTCAAACATTGGTTTCCCAACGTACTAAAATCCCGAATCTCTTACTCACCGGACAAAACATTAACTCTCACGGCATCCTCGGCGTCATCGTAGGCGCACTCATCACTTGTTCCGAATTTTTGGGAATAAGTAAACTAATCAACGATATCAAAGAGTGCAACAACGTTCTTTAATCTCAAAATAATTTATTCGATGAACTATTTTTAAGTTTTAAGTGTATAAAAATGATGTACATTTGCAAATTAAATAAAATTGTAAAAAATATAAATTAAAATACTGCTATGAAATTTAAACTCATTTACCCGAAATGGAAAAAACTTCCCGGACAGACCACCTTCAATTTGCCTCCCCACGGCCCGGTCGTTTTTGCCGCCACACTCCCACCCCATGTTGAAGTCTCTTTTACAGATGAAAATGTCGAAGATATCAATTTTGATGAAACTTGTGATTTTGTAGGTATTTCCATGATGCTCTCCACGCAGGTAAGACGCGGATGGGAAATTGCCGATGAGTTCAGAAAACGGGGAAAACAAGTTCTTTTTGGGGGAATATCCACCATGCTCCACGCAGAAGAAACATTGAATCACGCAGATTCCGTATTCTTGGGCGAATCCGAAGGCCGGAT
>Ga0116193_1001626_pt1 | contig 18191 bp, 15 predicted proteins | sample AD_UKC115_MetaG_FD_89892 | JGI IMG/M metagenome (GOLD analysis project Ga0116193, IMG submission 89892) | Active sludge microbial communities of municipal wastewater-treating anaerobic digesters from Hong Kong - AD_UKC115_MetaG | ecosystem: Engineered > Bioreactor > Anaerobic > Digestate... | reverse complement strand
GGAATCGCAAGCCGTTGTCATCGCGGCAGATACGCTGGTGTTTTTGTCCGATCACGTGCTGGGTAAGCCCGCAGACGCCCAAGAGGCGCGCGCGATGCTGGCAGCTCTGTCGGGTCAGACGCATGAAGTCATTACAGGGCTGTCGCTTATCGACACCAAAACCGGCGCCCGCGCCGAAGGCGCCGAGATCACAGAAGTTACGTTTCGTTCCCTTACTGCCACCGAGATAGACCGATTCGTCGAGGCTGTCAATCCGGTGGATCGCGCCGGCGCGTATACGGTGGACGGTCCAGGCACGCTGCTGGTGGCCCGTTACAACGGCTGTTATCAGAATGTCTTAGGCCTGCCGCTTATCCGGCTTGATTTGTTGCTTCGGGAACTCGGATACTCATTGTTTGACCTGATGAATCCGGCCTGCTGCAAGTTCTTGTAACGCTTAAATTTTGACTTCCCAACCTTTAGCTCTTACAATACAAACGTGGACCAACACGACAAAATCACATTTACTCCCATCGGCGGCGGCAAGGAAATAGGTGCCAACTCATACCTTGTCAGCGTATACGGCCATGACATTTTGTTGGACTGCGGCATTCATCCCAAAAAGGAAGGCCGCGCTTCGCTGCCGGATCTGGCGTTGCTGTCGCGCGCACCGATTGCCGCGGTAGTATCTCATGCCCACGTGGATCATTGCGGGGCACTGCCTCAGCTGATCAAGCGCTATTCCGATGTGCCGATTTTCCTGACGGAAGCCACGCGAAGCATTATGGAGCGGATGCTCCATAACAGCGTTTCGGTAATGACGGCGATGGCGCGGGAACGTGGAATACCTGATTACCCATTATACATGCACGAAGATGTTGATGTGTGCATGGCGCAGACCGAAGGCTTTGAGTTTGACCGGGAGTTCGATATCAGCGGCGACGGTGGCATTACGGTTCAGTTTCATCATGCCGGCCATGTGCTGGGCAGTGCCAGCATCGTGCTGCGTCTGCCGGGTCACAACATTCTTTATACGGGCGATATCTGCACCACCGACCAGGAGTTGATGGCGGGTTCGTCTCCGTATGACGATTATGACGACATCGACACGCTGGTGATTGAGTCGACGTACGGCGCCAATGAGGAAGCGGACGACCTCAGTTATGAGGCACAGACCGAGCAGCTGGCGTCGGCCATTTCGCAGGTACTGAACCGCGAAGGGGTCGCGCTGTTGCCGGCGTTTGCACTGGGACGGACCCAGGAAATTCTCAATCTGATCGCGCGCCTTCAGGATTCGGGAGACATTCCGTCAGTGCCGGTGTACGCATCAGGCCTGGGGCGCGCCGTCTATGAGGTTTACAGCCGATATTCTGAATATCTGCATCCGGCCGCCAACCTACGTCCCTTGAACCGGTTTGGGCGCATCGGCGATGTGTGGGACCGCTCGGTGGCGATGGACCTTCTGAAGGAGCCATGCATTGTCGTGGCGACCTCGGGGATGATGGTGGAGAATACGCCGTCAGCGCTGATTGCCGAACAGATGGTGCGCGCTAATGGCAAGCGCAAAGAACACGGGATCTTCTTTGTAGGCTATGTGGATCCGGATACGCTGGGCTACAAGCTTTTGCACTCTGGCCCCGGCACCGCATTGAGTTTCGCCATAGGACGTGCGCCTGTACCGGTTAGCCTGGAAAACGTACGCCATTTCCATTTCAGCGCGCATGCGCCGCGCAAAGCGTTGCGCAATGTCATCGAACACGTCAACCCGCGCAACGTGGTGTTTGTGCACGGTGACTCCAACGCCGTTGATTCGCTTTACAGTGAAACCAGCAATGCCTTCCACAAGTATGCTCCGATGATGGGCGAAACACTTACGCTCAGCTAACCGGACCGCTCGCCCGTTGCAGGAAACATCTTCGCACGTTATTATAAGTCTGCGATGTTGAGAACCTTGTTTTAAATGGAGGTGTACGATGAAAACGTTGGCAGTTTCGATCAGCTTGTTGCTTTTTTTGGGTGTCATGACTGGGTGCAGTTCGGACCGCTTGACCGAGGAAACCAAACAGCAGGCCACGCAGGTCCAGGAGAAACTTGACGCCGAGTCGCCCAAGACCAAACCGGCGCCCGCTGCGGAAGCCGCCAAGGCGGCCGAGCCCGCCGAGCAAACATCAGCCAAACCCGATATTTTTAAAGTGGCCTTTGAAACCACCAAGGGCGCGTTTACAGTAGAAGTCCATCGGGACTGGGCGCCCAATGGCGCGGATCGCTTCGAGCAGCTGGTCCGCTCCGGGTTCTTCAATGGCAACAAGTTCTTCCGCGTTGTACCCGGTTTTGTGGTGCAATGGGGCCTGTGCGGCGATCCGGTTAAGGATGGCGAATGGCGTCAAAAGACCATCAAGGACGATCTGGTCAAACAATCCAACACAGAAGGCATGGTGACGTTTGCGGCTTCCGGCCAAAAAGATTCGCGCAGCACGCAGGTCTTCATCAACTTCAAGAACAACGCCAATCTGGACAGGATGGGATTTGCTCCCATCGGCAAAGTGATTGACGGGATGGATGTGGCCAAGAGCATTAATGCCGAATACCGCGAGAAGCCCGACCAGATGCGGATCGCGATGGAGGGGAATAAATACCTCGAAGAGAAATTTCCTGATTTGGATTACATAAAGTCGGCCGTCATTATTGAATAACCGACTCAACGGGAGACGAACGTGCCAGAGCCGATCCGATGGGGCATCTTGAGCACGGCCAGAATCGGCCGTTCGTTGATCCGCGGAATCGGGCGTAGCCGGGAGAATGTCGTTCAGGCCGTGGCCAGCCGGGATTACTCTCGCGCGCTGGAGTGGGCCAAAGAGCACGGCATCCCGCGGGCGTTTGGATCGTATGATGAGATGTTGGGAAGCGGTGAGATAGACGCCGTCTATAATCCGCTTCCCAATAGTTTACACGCGGAATGGACGATTCGCGCGCTTGAGGCAGGACTTCCGGTCCTGTGTGAGAAACCTTTCACAGCCACGGCCGAAGAGGCGCGCCGCGTGGCCGAGGTCGCGCAGCGAACAAAACGGCTTTTGGCTGAAGCCTTTATGTACCGGCATCATCCGCTGTATAAACGGGTGGATGAGTTGCTGGCGGAAAAGGTAATCGGCGAACTGGTGGCCATCAACAGCACGTTTACCTTTCGCTTGGAACGTGACAACGACATCCGAAGGTTGGCCTCGTTGGCCGGGGGCGCGCTGATGGATGTGGGTTGCTATTGCGTCAATCTGTCGCGCAAGGTGGCGCGATGTGAGCCTGTGCGCGTGCACGCCTTCGAGCGGCGCACGACGGTGGACGACACGCTGCTGGGCAGCCTCGAATTTCCCAATGGAATCGTGGCGCAATTCGAATGCAGCATGGAAAGCCACGCGCGCTCGTATGCGGAGATCATCGGAACGAAAGGCATGATTGAGATCCCCGCGCCGTGGTATCCGGGGGAAGACCGGGCGCAATTCATCCTCAGGCGAGACGGTACGGAAGAAACCGTCTGGACAGAAGGGGCGGACTGTTTTCATCTGGAAGTTGAAGATTTCAGCCGCGCCTTACGGACCCGCACGCCCGTGCGCTGGCCCATTGAAGAGGCCATCGCCAATATGGCGGTGATTGACGCGCTATACGCGTCAGCGCGCGACGGGGTGGTTGTCGGTCTGGCGCAGTGACCGCTTCCCGCACGATTCTATTTTCCAACTGAACGCCGAGGAGACCGCGCGTTTAAGATCACATTTTGTGATCTTAGAGGAATGCTCCTTTAGGGTCACAATCTGTGACCTTAGTGACCGGACGCGCCAGCATTCCAAGTACCTCCCGTACGTCTTCACTGAATAAGGCGTCGCCATGTTGTCCAGCGTGCTGCGAAGTCCCCGCGCCGTGCAGGTCAACATCCAAATCATGCGCACGTTCGTCCACCTCCGCCAGATGCTGGCGTCCCACGAAGACCTCGCCCGCAAGCTCGCCGCCATGGAAAAGAAATATGACGGCCAGTTCAAAATCATCTTCGACGCCATCCGCGAACTGATGAGCGCGCCCCCGCCACCCAAGCGACGGCAGATCGGGTTTAAGCGGGAAGGATGACTAAATAGGCTGACTCTAGTTCTCGGACATTCTGCAATGATCGTAGGTCTGACCTCCAGGTCGGACGGATAAGTATTTTTTTATGAAACCTTATGTCCGAGCTGGAGCTCAGACCTACAACCGTGGCTTTGATCGAGAATAACCATAGGCTATTTAGGCTTTCATTCGACGCGATGGCTTTGGGGTGTTATACTTATTAGCAAGGATGGCTCTATGATTTTTCATGTAAAGATAGAGAAGGCGGAAGACGGTTGGCTGGTCGTCGAGTGTCCGGCCTTGCCCGGCTGCGTCTCGCAAGGTCGAACGAAAGAGGAAGCCTTGGCCAATATCCGTGAAGCCATCACCGCATGGCTCTGGGCCGAAGACCAGAAAGCAGCAGCCGCCCTATCTGAAGCATCCGGTGAACCGCCTGTAGTTGTGACCGTCTAGCCGCATGGGCCGCATCAACAATATCTCCGGAAAAGAGACTGCCAAGGCCTCCAACGCGCCGGCTGGACGCCCGTCGGACAAGTCGGCAGCCATCTCGTCAGACAAAAAACCGGCGTCCGCGTCAATCTCTCCATCCCTCAACACAAAGAGCTTTCCGTAGGCACACTGCGCGCCCTCATCAGCCACGCAGGCCTCACCGTTGACGAATTCCTGAATCTCGTCAAGTAACGAGACCTTTCCTTCATATTGCACTGATACATGCCCTGCCTCTATATTTCAACGGTGGTGATTTTTCCAGACTTCGTGGAGGAGGAAAAACATGATGACGAACTTCAAAGCCCTAGGCCGGTTGGAGAAGGTCGATTTGAGAGAGGCATGGTTATCGGAGGCTAGCGACTTCACGCCGTGGCTGGCACGTGAGGAAAATCTGGCTCTTTTGGGAGAAACCATCGGACTGGAGTTGGAACTGGAAGCGCAGGAGAAGGAGGTGGGGCCGTTTCGGGCGGACATCCTGTGCAAGGACACGCTAACGGACAACTGGGTGCTGATCGAGAATCAGCTTGAAAAGACTGACCACTGTCACTTGGGCCAGTTGATGACGTATGCCGCCGGTCTTCATGCCGTCACGATTGTGTGGATTGCGAAGCGGTTCACAGACGAGCATCGGGCCGCGCTGGATTGGCTTAACGAGCGGACAGACGAAAAGGTTAATCTGTTCGGGTTGGAAGTCGAACTGTGGCGGATTGGGGATTCGCCTGTCGCGCCCAAGTTCAACATCATCTGCCAACCGAATAATTGGTCGCGCACGATTCAACAAGCGGCAACAGGCACAGGGATAATATCAGAGCACAAACAAACACAGCTAAAATTTTGGAATTCCTTCAAGGAATATGTCGAGTCAAACAGCAAGTTTCTGCGGTGTCCAAAGCCACAACCTCAGCACTACATGGGCCATGGCATAAATTGCCCGGGCACGTTTCTGTCTTCTGTGGTATCTCATTGGAATGCAGAGACCGGACTACGAGGGCCCGAAATTCGTGCGGAAGTCTGCCTGACTGGAATGAAAGCCAAAAATATTTTTGTGGAACTAGAGAAGCAGAAAGAGTCCATTCAGAAAGCGCTAGGTTTCACCATGACATGGCGGAATCCCGAAGACAAGATGATGTGCCGGATTTACACAAAGAAAGAGACGGACTTTACAGATGAGTCACTCTGGCCTGAACAATTCGAGTGGCTGCGTGAGCGTCAAGAGACGTTGTATCGAGTGTTCAAGCCGATTTTGCAAACCTTGAGTCAGGCGCCAGGAATATCCATATAAACTTAAAGGTTGATATGTCAATAGAACTTGTGGATATAATTGATGTGAAGCCAGAGTGGCAGACTCAGCACCAAGTCAAAGTATTGTCATGTAATGGAAGGTCACCAGCAGCAGGTGGTTTAACGCAACTGAGGAAGCACAATTTCAGCGAATATAAGAAGATTCTTAAAGTGATTCAGATGGTGGCAGAGAGTGAACGCGTGCGGAATGAACAGTGTGTAAAACAAGGCAAGGTCTTTAAGAACATATATGAGATGCGAGGAGGTCAAGCCAGATTGTTCTTCTTCTACTCGCCAGATTCAAAGCAGGTTGTGATCTGCACGAACTATTATCTTAAGTCAAAAGCAAGCAAAAGCGAACAAAATGCGGCTTTTGAGCGTGCCGAAGCGCTGAGAGTTGCGTATTTGGAATCTATTTAGAGGACTGAGAGGTCTAGGATGAGCAATAACAAACAGAACATCAAACCGGATATTTGGGCGGAATTTGAGGAAGCTCCATTAGTCTCAGAACTCATTCAAGAAAACGCACCCATTGATTTCGATGCCGACGCAGAATATGTCTCTTCTTATCTGAAAGCACAATTTATTGAGGATATTTATAGAGCCATGGAGAATCTGGGACTCAATAAACAGCAACTTGCTAAAAAAACAGGTAAATCAGCCCAATATATTGGTCGGATCTTGAATGAGCGGGCCAATTTTACGCTTGAAAGTATAGCTGAAATTGCTTGCAGCTTAGGCATGAAAGTGTCAGTACGTATGTATACTCGAAATGAGCGGATGACTATTCGGCCTGCACTTTCCAAACCACAAATCGTAGTGCTCGACGATTTCGTGCCAGCAACAAAGCCGGTACAAAAAAATCTGGGAGTTCAAAATGACCGAAATATTGCAGCTTAATGATTTTGCTGTCACACGCCTTCTCATTGATTGGCACCAGCCATCGAGAGACGCCGCTGGAAATCCACACTTCAGCGGTGGCATGGCGTTTGATTATAATGTATTAAGGCGAAAAGATGCTCCGCATTCTTTTGCGCTTCAATTTAAGTTTACGCTTGTTCCGGAAGAGGTAAAGGAAGGATATGAAATCGAAGCTGCGATAACGGGCTTATTCGACTTTCCACCGTCAATGGAAGAGAGCAAAATGCAAAGTCTTATTCGTATAAATGGCTGCACCATTCTCTACGGCATTTTGCGAGGGGAAATTGCCACATTTACTGGTTCATTTCCTGGGGGAAAATTTCTTTTACCTACCGTCTTTATGCAGGAAGTCGTCCAAGATATCGAGAAACGAAAACAATTGCTTGAAAAGAAGAAAACTACATCTAGAAAGACATCTGCCAAGCCTAAAAAGGCCAAGCTTTATTAATATATAGATTTCCTACTCTTCCACCGCTCCTTGGGGGTATGAGCCCAGAACTCTTAGCTCGTTGCAGTGTTCGGAGACCTTTTTTAGGACGTCGGCTACTACTGGGTCTTGCACGTGGCCGATTAGGTCTACGAAGAAGACGTACTCCCAGGCTTTTTTGCGGGAGGGTCTGGACTCAATTCTTGTGAGGTTGACGTTGTTTTCGTAGAAGGGGAGCAGGAGGTTGTAGAGGGCGCCGGGGCGATCTTTGACGGCGATGAGCACTGACGTCTTGTCTTGACCGGTGGGTTTGGCGACTTGGTGGCCGATGACGAAGAAGCGGGTGTAGTTGTTGGGGCTGTCTTCGATGCGGGCGACTTTGATGTCGCAGCCGTAGGTCTGCGCGGCGAGCGCGCTGGCGATGGCGGCGCTTCCGGGTTCGTTGGCCGCGATACGCGCCGCTTCGGCCGTGCTGGATTTGTCGATGAGTTCGGCGTTGGGCAGGTTGGCGCGCAGCCAATTGCGGCACTGGACGAAGGCATTGTCTTTAGAGTAGACGCGCTTGATCTCTTCGAGCGGACAATTGGCGAGCAGGTTCTGCGTGATGCGCAAGAGCGTCTCGTTGACGATCTGTAAGTCGGAATTGACGAACCGGTCGAGCGTGTCGTGGACGCCGCCGCCCATGGAGCTTTCGACGGGGACGATGCCGTAATCGATGCGTTTGCGTTCGACTTCAGTGAAGATGTCGGCCAGCGTCGGCAGGGGGTGATATTCGGCGGTCGCGCCAAATACGCGCATGGCGGCCATATGGCTGAACGTCTCCGTGGGCCCGAGGAAGCCGACGGTGATGCGGCGCTCCAGCGCGCGGATCGAGCTGATGACTTCGCGGTAGATGGCGCGGACAGCCGCTTCGGGCAAGGGGCCGGCGTTGCGATCCTGCAGGCGATCAAACACGGCCTTCTCGCGCTCGGGCACGTAATAGACGGCATCGGTGTTGCGCTTGATCTCGCCGATGTCGATGGCGCATTTGGCGCGCGCATTCAGCATTTCGAGGATCTTGCCGTCCAGCTCGTCAATCTTGGCTCGGAGTTCGTCCAGCGTCATGGTCTCTTTCCTTTCAAAATCTCGATGGGCGCTTTGGCCAACAGGAACGTGGCCGAATGGCCGGTGTCGAACCGGATTCGGGCTTTGAGATTATCGCCTGAACCGGAGGTGGATTGCACATATCCACGTCCGAATTTGGCGTGGCGGACGGGCGTGCCCATTTTGACCGTGGGTTCCGCCTCGTGGGCCGCGGCGAGTGAGACGGCGCGGCCGGCTCCGGCCCCGACGGGACGCGGGGCCATCGCGGGCGGGCCGGCGGGCTTTTTCTTGCGCACCTCCTCAATGTGGTCCGAGGGGATTTCGCCGATGAAGCGGGACACGTCGCGCGGCTCGGTCATGCCGTAGAGTGAGCGGCGTTCGGCGGCCGTCAACGTGAGCTTCTTGCGCGCGCGCGTCATCGCCACGTAACAGAGGCGGCGCTCTTCTTCAACCTCGGTGTCGGACTGTGACGACGCGTGCGGCAAGAGGCCCTCTTCGAGGCCGACGAGATAGACGCTGTCGAACTCGAGGCCCTTGGCGCTGTGGCACGTCATGAGGGTGACGGCGTCGCCGGAGGTTTCCCACTCGTCCACGCCGCCCAGGAGCGACAGCTCCTGGAGAAACTCGAGCAGCCCGCCGCGCTGACCGGTGTCGAATTCGAGACACGACGCCAGAAATTCTTCAATGTTTTCGAGGCGATCCCGGAGATCTTTCTCATCGCATTCGCGGATGTAGTCGCGATAGCCGGTCTTCTCCAGCAGAGTCTGAACCAGTTCGCACACGGTCGACTTCTTCGCTTCCAGCGCGAGATCGTCGATGAGATGAACAAAGCCGCTGATGGCGTCGCGGGTGCGCGCGGCGATGGTTTGATCCTGGTCGACTTCCTGGAGCACCTGCAGAAGTGACATGCCGCGTTCGGCGCCATATTGCTCGAGGCGCGCCATGGTGACCTCGCCAATGCCGCGGGCCGGCACGTTCAGGACGCGGCGCACGGACTCGTCGTCCGACGGGTTGACCATGAGGCGCAGGTAGGCCAGCAGGTCTTTGATTTCCTTGCGGCTGTAGAAACGCACGGACCCGACGATGACGTGGGGAACGGCGCGCTTGCGCAGCTCTTCTTCAATGACGCGCGATTGGCCGTTGGTGCGGTAGAGAATGGCTGTCTGGCCCTTGGCGATAGACGCGTTGAGGATGTCGTCGACGACGTATTTTACTTCGGCCTTTTCGTCTTCGGCGAGGAAGTAGCGCACGGGCTCGCCGCCCTGCTGGTCGGTCCAGAGATTCTTGCCGAGGCGCTGCTCGTTGTGGGCCACGACGGCGTTGGCGGCCGCGAGAATGGGCGCCGTACTGCGGTAGTTCTGTTCGAGCCGGATGACGGTTGCCGCAGGAAAGTCGCGTTCGAAGTTCAGGATGTTCCGGAAATCGGCGCCGCGCCACGAGTAGATGCTCTGGTCTTCATCGCCGACGACGAAGATGTTGCTGTGGCCGTCGCTGAGGCCGCGCGCGATGCGGTACTGTGCGCCGTTGGTGTCCTGATATTCATCAATGAGCACGTGGCGATACCGCTGGCGATATTTGTCGCGCACATCAGGATGCTGTTCGAGCAGGCGGACCTGAAGGACAAGGAGGTCATCGAAATCGACCGCGCCCGCCTTGGCCAGCGCGGCGTGATATTTGTTCCACAAATACATGAGCGTCTCGGCGCCATCCATTTTGGGCGGTTTGGCCGGATCGGGTTCTTTCACATCTTGCTTCAGCAGGCTGATCCACTGGAGGGCATCGCGCGGCGTGACCTTTTGGTACGCGGCGGGCAGTTCGCGGATGAGCCGGCGCATGACGGCGAGCTGGTCGCCTTCATCGAAGACGGTGAACGTCTTGGTTAACGCAAGTTTATCGGCTTCGCGGCGCAGCATAAACAGGCCGAACGAGTGGAATGTGCCGATCCACGTGGCCAGCCGGTCGATGCCGAGCCGCGCGGTCACGCGCGCCTTCATCTCCTGGGCGGCGCGATTGGTGAACGTCATGGCGAGGATGTTGCGCGGGTCGACGCCGCGCTCCTGAATCAGGTGGACGATGCGTTCGACAATGACGCGCGTCTTGCCGGACCCAGCGCCGGCCAGAACCAGTGTAGGGCCATCGGCGGCCATCACGGCGGCTTTTTGTGCTTCATTCAAATTCATGAAAAAAATCCAAACTCAAAGTTGAACGTTGATTAGGGGAACTTACTTCAGAAACTAAATCGCCGAAGAGAACTTTCCGAGGATGTCGTCAATGGTCTTCATCCTCGTCAAAGTATTCGTCACCGCCAAATTCCATCTCCAGCGACGCCTGGTCGGCTTCAATCTGGTTGCGGAACCCCATTCGGAGGTTATGGATGATCATATCTACGGACAGTTCCGCGATGGCGCGGACAAACGGCACTTGTGTAAATGGAACGACATTTTGCGAAAGCCCCAGCCAGAGCCGGGCCGCGGCGCGATTTTCCGGCTGAACGGCTCGGCCGGCCAGCGCCTCGACTTCAAGCGTCTGAGCGATATGGCGCAACAGCGTTTCGCGTTCGTCTTGGGTGATGGCGTCCAGAAACTGATTGAACTTAGTCTTTGCCAGACGCGCCCCGCGTTTGGGCATGCAGCCGGCCACAAAATCATAGGCGCGGTCCGATGTAAACGTGAAACTTCCGAAAGCCAACGTCTCCGCCATGGATTCCGAGCCGTCCACGAGATCAGAGGCCGCATCCAATGCCTCCAGATGGAAGGGAGTCAAATTGATCTCCCTCGTCTGAGGTATGATTGGAGCAGGCCCCAGATAGGGCCGGCAGATGGCCCAATACCCGGGCAGGGGCGTTTTGGTTTGCTCGTGACACAAAAGCGCTTCGGCCACGAGCTCACGGCAATAGTCCAACGTGCATGGAGCAATCAAAATATCGGAAAAATCATTTCGCAGCTGGGCTTCACGCTCTGCGCCCTCCTCGAAGACGCACACGGCATCCTTAATGCCTACGCCTTCTTTCAAAAGCAATGCGAGCAAGTCCATGCCGCCGTCGGGTGTACGGAAGAACAAGGACATCTGGCGTACCGCGGAACCGTCGGGGCCCGACACCAACGCATGGGAGAACGTGGGCGCGTACGAATAGTCCGGCTGGATGCCCATGAGTTTCAGCTTGGTCGCCGCGCGCCGAAGACGATCACTGAAGGCGCCCATGGCCGGCCAATGGCTCATGTCGTCCAGCAGCCAGAGGGCTTCGGGGCAGTTGCATTTTTCCAGTGCTTCGACAGCGGCCTCTAGCGTTTCCAGGGCAACATCTTCTGTGTACGCGATGTGAATGTTGGCGGCTAACACGGCAGCCGCTACGCCCGGCTTGGTGTCGACCATGCGTGAAGCCAGCAGTTGCGTGGCCTCAAAGCGGCTTGCGCTCACGTCATCGTCACCGCTCACCATGGACATCATGGCCGCCATGACGGCGTCAATGCTTTGAGGGCTTCCGGAGACGCTGTTAATCGCTTCGGTCATCATGCGGTTCGATGCGCCCTGAAAATCGTTGAAGAACGAGCGATATTCCTGATCGGAAATCTCGCCCATGCACACCCCGTAAAGGGGGCCAAGGGATAGTTTGCGCGAATCGGGCACACGCGGATTTTGCATGGCCTTTTTCAGGACGGGGCCGGCCTGTTCGCGGATGCGCTCGGTTAAGTCATCGGCGTCGGGGTTGTCCCACAAGACATGAAACAGCGTGGCGATGGCGCCATTAGAGACATCCGGGTCCAGATCGTATGCGGCCAGCCAGGCCAGGTCCTCTCCAGGATCTCTCAAATCCTGCACAATCCGTTGTAGAACGTCCGGGTCCTGTTGATCATAATCGCCGGTTCGCAATTCGCGCAGCCGCGGGCGGATCTCGTCTCTATCCAGTTGGAGAGGCTGTTTATTAGAAGGCTGACCCTTTGGTCGCATCGCAAAATCCTTAATTCAAAGACCTTGACCAGTATACAGGAAGCCGCTCGCAATGCGAAACGTGAAATGCGAAATGGGAAACGGCGAATACGGCACCCTTATCATCAAAAGCCCCACTTTTTCATTGGTCCTGTGGTAAAATGCTTAGTAATGCAGACGGTTAAGCAGACTCAACGGAAGGAGTGCTTATGGCTCAAATTGACAAGTATCTTCAAATGATGCTGGAACACGGGGCGTCGGATCTTCATCTTTGTACGGGCAGCAAGCCGGTTTTTCGCAAAGATGGGGCAATCATTCGTCTGCGGGAAGACGAAGTGGATGCTCAACGGGCCAAGACGCTCTTGTATGAAATCATGCCCAAGCGCAATGAGGAGGAGTTTCATCAGACCAGCGATACCGATTTTGCCTATGAGTTGCCGGGCATCGCGCGCTACCGGGTGAATGTGTTTGTGGATCAGAAGGGCATGTGCGGCGTGTTTCGTATTATTCCATCTGAGATCAAGACGATGGACCAGCTCATGTTGCCGGACAGCGTCAAACGGTTCTGCAGTCTAGCCAAGGGGTTGGTGCTGGTGACGGGGCCCACGGGCAGTGGGAAATCGACCACGCTGGCGGCCATGATCGACCACATCAACAAAAACCGGACCGACCACATCATCACCATCGAGGACCCGGTCGAGTTCGTGCACACCAACCAGCGGTGTCTGGTCAATCAGCGTGAAGTGCACGTGCACACGCAAAGTTTCAAGACGGCGCTGCGCGCAGCGTTGCGCGAAGACCCGGATATCGTACTCGTGGGCGAGATGCGCGATCTGGAAACGACGCGCATTGCGCTCGAGACGGCGGAGACGGGCCACCTGGTGTTTGGCACGCTGCACACGACAACGGCCATCTCGACCATTGACCGCCTCATCGACCAGTTCCCGGCGGACGAGCAGCAGCAGATCCGCGTGATGCTGGCGTCGACGCTCAAGGGCGTGGTGGCGCAGAATCTGCTCAAGAAGGTCGGCGGCGGGCGTGTGGCAGCCATTGAGGTGCTGGTGGTGAATCAGGCGGTGGGAATGCTGATCCGCGAGTCCAAGAACTCACAGATCATGAGCATCATGCAGACCGGCAAGAAGGAAGGCATGACGATTCTCAACCAGGAACTGGCCCGCCTCACAAAGGAAGGGCTAGTCGAGCCGGAGGAGGCCTGGCGCAAGGCGATGGATAAGGCCGACCTGCTCAAACAGTTTGAGGCCGACCACATCCAATTCAGCGCGCCGCAGGAGTAGCTCTGCAAAAACAACTTCAATGACTTCAGGGACTTCAAGGACATATTCTCTGTCCCTGAAGTCCCTGTTGTCCCTGAAGTCCCTGCTATCTTACAGATTCACTTCGACGGCCACTTCGGCGTCGTTTCCATATGGGATGAAGTTGCCTTCGATGGCTTTGCCGTTGACGGTGAGCTTGGGCTCTTTACCGCCGGTGTTGGTGATCTTGATGTTGTACTTCGTGCCGCGGCACTGCGTAGTCATGGAGGCTTCCTTCCATTCCTTCGGCAGGCGCGGATCAATCACAACGCCGGTGTAGGTAGGCTGGAAGCCGAGGAACGACTTAACGACGTTGTTGTACATCCAGCCGGCCGTGCCGGTGATCCAGCCGGAGACGCTGACGCCCGCGCGGAGATTGTCCGGGCCGAGGTATTGGTTGGTGAAGGCGTACGGTTCAACGCCGGACGTATCGGACGGATGATCGGCGCTGTCGGGCATGACCTTCTTGTACAGCGTCAGCGCTTCTTCGGGGTGACCCGCCTTGATCAGCGCGGCGATCATGAAGGCTGTGCCGTGACAGTAGGGCGAGGCATTCTCATACGTGCCGGGCAGAATGACGGTGAGGCGGCCGACGTTTTCGTCGGACTCGGTGTAGGCCGGGCTCGACACAAGGCAGCCGTGGTCGGATTCGAGATGCTTGGCGACGGCTTCGATAGACTTGTTGCGGCGCTCGACCGAGCCGATCTCGGAGTAGATGGCCCACGCTTGCGGCGGCAAATAGATCTTGCCGGACTTGTTGGTGTGCGAGCCGACCTTGTTGCCGAAATCGCTGTAGCCCTGGAGGTACCAGTCGCCGTCCCAGGCCTTGTCCTCGACGGCCTTCTGAATGCTCTCGGCGTATTCGCGCATCTCGGCGGCCAGCTTGTCGTCTTTAAGGACCTCCGTGGCGAGCTGCTCGATGATGCGGCAACTGTGGTAATGGCCCATGGACGTCATGACGCTCTCGCCGCGTCCGGCCTGGCCCATCCAGTCCAGCGAATCGTTCCAGTCGCCGCGGTGGGCGAGGCAGAGGTTGCGCTCGCCGCGGTCCTTGTGGAGGTGGCGCAGGCCGCGCAGGACGTGTTCGAGGATGGTGGCTTCACCGCCGTCGTAGAAGGGGACGACGTCCTCGAGAATGGACGTGTCGCCGGTGTACTTGATGTATTCGGCAATGGCCGGAGCAATCCAGGTGGCGCCGTCGGAGTAGTGTCGGTTGTTGATCGGCATCCAGCCGCGCAGCCCCCAGCCTTCCTGCATCTGGTAATGCAGGGTCTCGCGGATTTTTTCCCGGGCCAGTTCCGGCTTGAAGGAGACGATGCCCCAGGCATCCTGGAGGGCGTCGCGGAATCCGCGCGCGCCGTCGCGCCCGAATTCAGCGCAAAGCTGGACCTGGGTCTTGGCCCAGATGTTGATCATGCGGTTGATGTTTTCATCCGGCGTGTGGATGGAGGTGTGCTCGGCCGTCTTGTGGCCGTCTTCGAGCAGGTGCTGATACAGGCCGTCGATGTAGCCCGGCGCGAACATCTTCTTGACGACGCGGCGCGTTTCGGTGATGTCGTCGGACGTGTTGCCGATCAGGATGGTGACGGTCGTGGAAGCACCCTTGTCGAGCGTGACTGGCAATTCGAGCGCGCCGGCGAGGACTTCGTTGCTAGTCGGGGCATTCGAGCATTTGCCGGTGATAACGTTCTCCGGCCGCGCGGCGTCGCCGTAGGTGCCCATGAATTGGCGGGCGCTGCCGGTATAGCCGGTCGCCTTGACGTCGGACGCGACGAAGCCTGTGTAGCGGCGGTGCGGACGTTCATCCGACGTGTTGTTGCCGATAATGGTGTTGATGTCTTCGATAAATTCGGATCTGAGGTACGAGATGTAATCGCTCTGCATCGGGTAGCCTTGCAGCAGCCATTCCGCGTATGGGTAAATCTTGAGGCTGCGCTTCTTGTCATCGAGATTCTCGACCTTGATCTGCCAGATCTCGACCGGTTCATCGGGCGCGACGAAACACAGGGCTTCGGTGCGAATCTTTTCGGTCTCGTGGACGAACTTCGTGTACTTGACGCCGACATACGTGGTCAGTGTGGCGGGCTCGTGCTTGGCCGGATAATAGCCCGTGTTCCAGTACGCGCCGCTGTCGTTGTCGCGGACGTAGATGTAGCGGCGGCCTTCGCGGATCATGCGAGCGCGGCCCTTGGGGTCGTTGTATAGGAGCGTCTGATTGTTGAACACGCCCTCGCCGGTGCCAAACTGATTGACGCCGGAGATCATCCATTCGTTCCAACTGAAGTTGATCAGGTGGCGAAGGGGGGCCAGCGGTTTTTCAATGATGTACTCGCGTCCGTCACTGCTGAATTTGCCGAAGCTTGCCATGGTTTCTCTCTTCCTCTCGTTTATGTTACAGATTTATTGATTTCTGTAAAAGGACGTCGTACCAGCGGATAAATCCTTACGCCCTTTCAGGGCTACCTCTATAGAGGATTTCTTACCCGGTGCGTTGCACCGGGCTTTTACCTTGCGCGCCTTCAGCGCTCAAGATTCACCCAGTATCAGCGCTGAAAGCGCGCGAGGTAACAGCCCAGGGCAACGCCCTGGGATTTCGGCAATTAGAAGATGCAGCCCTGAAAGGGCGTAAGGGCCGCCGGAAAAGCATGTCATTCATTGCCAAAGAGCCAAATTATTCAACTTTATGTGATTCCGCCAATTCAATCAGTCATTCCTTAGATTGACCACATCTTCAACGGCATCTTCGACGCCGTTGGCCGGGCCGTACCAGAGGCTGCAGCCGAAGGTGGTCATGTAGAGCATGCCGGGATGATGCGGGTCGGGAACGCAGCGCTGGTTCCATTGGAAGTTCGCGCCTTTGAGCCGCTTCCACGTCATGCCCTTGTCATCGGACCGCATTGTGGCGGCGTGGAACGTGGTCATGTACAGGGTGGATGGCGCCTGCGGGTCCACCGTCACGGTGTAAACGTGCACGCCCGGATCATAAATGTTGGTCCAGGTCGCGCCGCCATCGTCGCTGGCGTACACGCCGCCGCCGATATTCTTGCCATCGACAATGTGCGGCCAGCAGGACAGGTAGAGGCGGCCGTCCGGATCGAAGGTGAGATCGTTGGGATCCATCACGTCCTTCGGCAGGGCGACTTTCTCCCACGTCTCCGCGCCGTCGGTTGATTTGTAAAGTGCGCCGGGTTTTTCATCGCCTTCCATGTGACCGGCGACGACCACGCAATACAAGGTGCCATCGGGCAGCAGGGCCAGCCGCCAGGTGAACCGATTGTTCGAATCGATTCCGTTGCTCTTTTCGACCCACGTCGCGCCATCGTCCGTGGACTTATACACGCCCTTGTTGATGATCGTGATGTAGAGCGTGCGCTTGCCGGCCGGGCTTGTCGGATCGAGCACAATGTGCGACGTAAGCGCATTGTTGGGCAGGCCTGCAATGGTCGGCGTCCAGGTTTCGCAGCCATCGTCAGACCGGCACACGCCGCCCTGCTTATGCCCGAAAAACTCCTTCTGGAACATTTTGATGCGCGGGAAATCGTGCATGGCCGACCAGACCGACCAGATTTTTCCCTTAATTTCCGGATCGAAGACGACCCAGTAGGACGTATTGATCCAGCGCCGGGGGACGCCTTTGAGGGCGTGGCGCCACGTGCGGCCGCCGTCGAGGGAGTGCCACATGCCAACATCCGTGTGGGGCAGAACGAGGTGGTTTTTATCAAACGGATCAAAGAAGATGCTGTACGCGGACAATACATCGATGCCGCGCGATGAAACTGAACCGTCTTCATAGACGTTGGTGACAAGCTGCTCCCAAGTGTTGCCGCCGTCGGCGGTGCGGAACACGGTCGAGAAGTCCATCGAGTAGGCGACATTGGGATTGTTGGGATCGACCACCACATCCCAGGCAAAACGCCCCTTGGGCGTGATCTGGTCGTTGCCTTCTTCGGTATAGTCGTCCCACTGCGAACCGTAATCGCGCTCGGCCCAGCCGCCGACACGATTGTCGGGGTCATGGTCGTCGTCCATCTTGACGACCCAATTCCACGTGCGGCCCGTGTCCGTCGACTTGAGCAGACCGTAATGAACGACGCGTTCGCTGCCGTGCTTTTCTGGAAAACGTTCTACAATGAGGTACGCGGTCCGGGCGTCGCGGGCGCAGGTGGAGACTTGGGAGAAGCAGGGCATATCGGCCGGGACATCGGCGGCCAGCAAGGGATTTAGCCCTGATTGTGCCTCAGACCAGCTGGCGCCATGATCATTCGAGCACCATACGCTGCATTCGGGGACACCATGGGCGTTGAGGAATCGCGCAGAGAGATAAAAGACCGTTTTGCCCGAGTCCGGATTGAGGCCGCAGGAGGCGTAGGTGATTTTGGCAATTTCTTTGGGGATTTGGAGCTTTGTGACGGATTTGTCCGCGGTGCGGATGCAGGATACGCCCTTGTTCGTGAACACATACAGCGTCTGCGCGTTTGCCGCTGTGGCCGAATCGATGAACATCCGATAGGTTTCGCCGCCTTCGACGGTGGCCACATGCTGCCAGGTGCGGCCGTAGTCGCTGCTGAAAAAGACGGGCGTACCCGCTTCGGCCATCTTGGCTTCTTCATCCATATAGTTGCTGCTCGTGAACGAGAGGCTCTTGCTCTTGATGGCCAGGTAGATGTTTTGGGTGTTAAGCGGAT
>Ga0116193_1001625_pt1 | contig 18193 bp, 10 predicted proteins | sample AD_UKC115_MetaG_FD_89892 | JGI IMG/M metagenome (GOLD analysis project Ga0116193, IMG submission 89892) | Active sludge microbial communities of municipal wastewater-treating anaerobic digesters from Hong Kong - AD_UKC115_MetaG | ecosystem: Engineered > Bioreactor > Anaerobic > Digestate... | reverse complement strand
TGGCCGCCGAGTTGCTCGATGCCTTCAACAACACGGGGAATGCCGTGAAGAAGAAGGAAGATACGCACCGGATGGCCGAGGCGAACAAGGCCTTTGCCCATTACCGCTGGTAGGCTGATACAATACGGCTTTTGCTTCTCCTGGACATTTATTGTTGATTTTCGATACTTTATTGCTGTAATAAGTTCAGCCTTCATTTTGTAACAGCTCATGTTACGGGGTTTGCTCCGATGATTGCAAATGAAGTGTATGAAAAAATGCTTCACTCTATCGATGTTGCTGCTCTTATTCTGCCTGATGGGGAATTTCAGCCCGCAATAATTCGAAAATTTGAAAATGATTCTGAAGATGCAGAGGCATTGTTGAAGCAGCCATTTGAAAAAGAAACATCATTTGAGGAAATCGAGACTTGGCTGCGAGGTACTGCAAGCAAGTGAACGGAAGCGATCGGGCGCTGTGCGAGATGGGCCACATCAAAGAATCGAGACAGGCTTTTCTTGATGAACAATTAATCGATTTCATTACTCAAAGAAACGGAAAACCCCTCCTTTATAGTAAATCTATTTCTACCTTGATTAATAATTTTTACTGGCGGATTGTGGAAGAGTACATTCGCCCGAAAATGAAACACCCAGAAGGCAGGATAGATTTTCATAAAATAATTGCAGCGACAGAGTACTCCATTGTGGCGCTGAATCTTTTGCGCTATGAGGATTTTGAAACAAAAAACCTGATTGGAAAAGTTGATGAAGAAACTAGCGAATTGAATGCTGATTTCGCTATGCATGTTGCCTTAAGAATGTTTGAAAGACTTTTCCGTATTTCAAGCCGCCCAATCAGTCATCGTGGTAATTTTATACGAGAGCATAAGACATGGTTGATGAATCAACAGCCTGACAATATATCTGCTTTTCCTCTCTTCCTGCTTGCGCAGCTTTGGTGGGCGATTCAACAAATCAATCTTATTTTCATCTATTGACGGCTACTTCCCGCGGCTACATCATCCTGTTGCAGTTGTCGTCGCAAGTTCTATGCTTCATGCGACGAAGCAAACCTGCAATGCAAGTTGGAATATGCCTAAAAGGACAAAATTAACAAGAATAGGACTTAAAGATGGCTCGGAAGTATCCATTAGCGAAAGTTCGCAACATCGGCATCATGGCTCACATCGATGCCGGAAAAACCACGACCACCGAACGCATCCTGTTCTATACAGGGCGCACATATAAGATCGGCGAGGTGCATGAAGGCGCCGCCGAAATGGACTGGATGGACCAGGAGCGCGAGCGCGGCATCACCATCACGGCGGCCGCCACGCAGTGCGAATGGGAAGGCCATTGCCTGAACATTATCGACACGCCGGGCCACGTGGACTTCACCATCGAGGTCGAGCGTTCTCTGCGCGTGCTCGATGGTTCCATTGCGCTGTTCTGCGCCGTGGGCGGCGTCGAACCGCAGTCCGAAACCGTCTGGCGCCAGGCCGACAAGTATCGCGTTCCGCGCATTGCCTTCATCAACAAGATGGACCGCATTGGCGCAGATTTCTTTGGCGCCGTGGAGATGATGAAGCAGCGCCTGGGCGCCAATGCCGTCCCGATCCAAATCCCGATCGACGCCGAAGATTCATTCAGCGGTGTAATCGACCTGGTAGAAAACGTGGCGCTGGTCTGGCCCATTGAGGGTAATCAGGAAAAAAACAAAGGTTCAGTGTATGAGACGCAGCCGATTCCGGCCGCGCTGAAGGATCAGGCCGCGGAGTGGCGGCTTAAACTGATCGAAGAACTGGCCAACCATGATGACTCGCTGATGGAGCGGTATCTGGAAGGTGAAGAATTGACGCCCCAGGACCTGAAGCCGGTCCTGCGTAAGGCCACCATTGCCGCGGACTTGACGCCGGTGATGTGCGGCAGTTCGTTCCGCAATAAGGGCGTTCAGCCGCTGCTCAATGCCGTGCTGGAATATCTGCCCTCCCCGCTGGATGTGCCGGCAGTCAAGGGCGAATGGCCCTTGGACAGCGGCAACGAGATCGTTCGCGAAGCAAGCGACAAAGCCCCGTTCTGCGCGCTGGCGTTCAAAGTCATGAGCGATCCGCACGTGGGCAAGTTGACATATTTCCGCATCTACAGCGGCGTGATCAAGAGCGGCTCGCCGGTGTATAATTCGAACAAAGATACGACAGAGCGCGTTGGGCGCATTCTGCTGATGCACGCCAATGACCGCGAGCAGATCGAAGAGGCGCGCGCGGGCGACATCGTCGCGGGCATCGGTCTGCGTACCACCAGCACCGGCCACACGCTGTGCGATGAGAACAATCCGCTGATCATTGAGCCGATGAAGTTCCCCGAGCCGGTTATCTCCATTGCCATTGAGCCGAAGACGCGCGTGGACGAAGAGCGACTGGCCACCAGTCTGGGCCGTTTGGCCGATGAAGACCCGACATTCCGCGTGCGCACGGATGAAGAGACCAACCAGACGATCATCTCCGGAATGGGCGAGTTGCACTTGGAAGTTTTGGTCGAGCGCCTGCGTCGCGAATTTAAGGTTGAAGCCAATGTCGGCCGCCCGCAGGTTTCCTATCGCGAAACATGCAAGACTGCGGTCGAAGCCGAAGGCCGGTTCATTCGCCAGTCCGGCGGTCGCGGCCAGTATGGTCATTGCAAAATTCGCCTGGAGCCGGCGCAGCCTGGTGAAGGCTTTGAATTTAAGAACGAGATCATCGGTGGCACGATCCCGAAGGAATACATCCCAGCTATTGAGAAGGGAACCATCGACGCGATGACCTCCGGCGTGCTGGCTGGCTTCCCGGTCGTCGATGTCAAGGTGGCGGTGTATGACGGAAGCTTCCACGCGGTGGACTCGAGCGAAATGGCCTTCCAGATCGCCGGTTCGATGGCGTTCAAGGAGGGCATGCGCAAGGCGCATCCGACGCTGCTTGAGCCCATTATGAAGTTGGAAGTTGTCATGCCTAATGAATACTTGGGCGACGTCATCGGCCAGTTGCAGCAGCGGCGTGCGCGCATCGAGGAAATTAAGGCGCGCGGCATGAACACGCAGGTTGTGGCCGCAATGGCGCCGCTGGGCGAAATGTTCGGCTATGCCACGGATTTGCGCAGCATGACGCAAGGCCGCGCGACATATACGATGCAATTCAGCCATTATGAGGAAGCCCCCAAGGCGATTATCGAAAAGGTGATCGGCGCGGGTTCAGCCAAGCAAAGGGCCAGCGTGGCGTAATCCCCAGCCTGACCAAGCAGCAGCAATTTATCATTCCCTTAAGAAAGCCCGGGTCGATCTGTATCCGGGCTTTTGCTTTCCTTCCGGCCGCAGTGATCTTTCTATATTGTTTATTTTGCTTGCCTATTCCCTGTGATTTTATTTATGACTTGTGCCGGGAATAATCTTCACAATTTGTGCGCATCCATGTTTCGCCTCATTCTGCTGCAGGCAAGCATGCCTGTATCAGCGCGATAAAGGAGGAATGACCAGACATCTTTAGTGCTGCTGCAATGCTGTCACCTGATACGCCCGTAATCCAAACCATACAAAGGACGGTCACACTGATGGGCACGAGCATTCGCAGATTCACCAGTTTCCTCTTGGCCGCAGTTATTTTAGGCACTTCGCAAATTTTCGCAGCAGCACCCAGCTATACCTTTGCTCCCAGCGGCCATGATGGCGCGGGCGGGCAAAGCGCCATTGCCGCAGACCCAAATAATTCCGGCAAGTATATTGCCGGTGGGGATGTCTGGGCTTTCCATCGCACGTCCAATTATGGCCGTGACTGGGCGCCAATCAGCATGGCCGACGCTAATGACACCAAGGGCGCCTTTTCTGTTGAAGGCAAACGAAAGATCGCCTGCGTCCGCTACTCCGAACGAACAGCCAACCGGGTATATGCCGGATCGGGCGAAGCAGGCGGTTTTGGCGGATTTTACCGCTCCGACAATGGCGGTGATACCTGGCTGATGACCTCCACTATGCCCCAGTTCGGCGGGGCCAATGACAATCCGCCGCTGGATGACAAAGGTCATCCACGTTCGGTGGGCAATCTTATCGCCGTGGATCCGAATACCGGAGGCGCCAACGAGTTCATCTATGCCGGTACTTACAAACAGGGCGTGATGAGATCGGATGACGCCGGAGTCACCTGGGAAACCATCACCATGACGGGCTTGGGGAGCTCCGCTTCTTATGTGCGCGGCATTGCCATGGATCCTGCCAATAAGCAAACCATCTATGTTGCCCTATGGGATTGCGACAATGATGGCACCAATGAATCCGTTTACAAGATTACCAATGCACGTACGGCCACAACGGCGACCAAACTGGGCAATCCTCCGTTCCTGCATGCCGAGGAACTGGTGGTCGTCAACGGCTCCGTTTATGTCGCCGCAGGTCCCAGCGGCGTTTACAAGTACGATGGCAGTAGTTGGACCCAGGCCTATGGCGATGGCGGCGCCAGCAATTGGTATTCGATTGATGGTTATTGGAATGGCAGCAATGCCGTGGTCTTTGCCGGATCGGCGGATTCGCCTAAAACGACAGGTGGCCTGTATTGGAACGTAATCCGCTCGACTAATGCCGAAGCGGCTTCGCCTACTTGGACGCCGCTGACCACCACAGCCGGTAACATCATCAACCACATGGGCGATGCCAGCGGGCTGCCCTGGTGGCATTTCAACTCTTCGGCCAATCGCATTGGCGGCAGCAAATTCGTGGCCTGCCAATTATTGCTCGACCCGCTGGATGGAACCCACCAGACCCTGTTTGCCGCAGGACGTGGCGGCTGTTGGAGAACGGATAATGCACTGGCTGCCGCACCGACCTGGTATCCAGTCGTGCGCCATCAGAATGCGTCCGTGAACTGGGATATCGCCGTGGATCCAAATACGGCTTCTCGCGTGTATAACACCGATATGGATTGGACCTTCGAATACTCCACGGACAATTTCAATACCTGTGTCCAGCAGGATATCGGCCCAGGTGGCGCCGAGGAGTTCTGCATTGCAGTGGACTCAACCACCAACCCCAGCGCCGTTGGCGCGGTCTATGTGGCTCGCAATGGGGCCTTGGCCTATAATCCGGATCCGGCCACGCGGGCAAGTTGGGCCGACACGAATATGCCCGTCGGCGCAGCCCAGGATATTCTTGGATGTTCCGTAAAGAAAACGGGTGCCGGGACAGTGGTGCTGGCAGCTGTTTATGGCAGCGGCATCTGGCGAAAGGTTGGCGCTGGAGCAAACGGCAGTTGGGGCGGCGCTCCGGTCTATACGGCCAATAATATCATGAAGGGATTATCGGCGAGCACGGCGCGCACGCCCTTCTCATGGGCGGGCGGCACCTCGGGCATGGTTTATTTCACCGATCGCGAGAATGGCACCTTCCGCTCGATGGACAGCGGCGCCAATTGGGCCAAAATCACCGGCCCGGGCGTTGGCTCTGGCGGCGACACGAAGTACAGCGGTTCAGTGGCCGTGGATCCCACCAATGCGGCTCATTGCCTGGTGACGCAAACGAGCGGCATTTGGTACTCTAGCAATGCCAATGCGGCCAATGCAGTGGATGTCAATTTCACCCGCGTAACGTTAAGCAATGCGGGCACGCCCGGCATGGCGACCTATGACGATGCCGGCAACGCCTACATCAACACCATCATTGACAGCACACACGATCCAAAGTTGTTCTACTGCGCGGCGGGTGCCGATCCCACCGTCAGTGGCAACTGGACAAACATTGCTCCGGGCGACCGGGCATTCATTTCGCTGGCGGCTTTTGCCATGAACATGGTGGTTGGTCCGGCGCCTGCTCACAAAATTTACCTGACCGCCCACGGCGTGGTTGTCGGGACCAAAGGCGGCGGCACGGACACAACGCCTCCCGCCAATGTGAGCAATGTGCAGGCAGTCCCTGGTGACAGCCAGGTTTCGCTAAGCTGGAACAACCCGGGAGATGCGGATTTCTCCGGCGTTCGCGTGGTGCGCAGTACCATTGCCACACCGACATCCATTAATGATGGTTGGTCGGTCTATGAAGGCATGGGAACGTCCTGCGTCGATAGCGGGCGCGTGAATGGCGTCACGAATTATTACAAGATCTTCGCCCGCGATGAAGTTCCCAATTGGTCCAGCGGGACGGCCATTTCCGCCGCGGCGATTGCCACGGACAGCACACCTCCCGCTGCCCCGACCAGTTTCGTGGCGACTCCGGATGACACGCTGGTTCATCTCAGTTGGGTGAATCCAACAGCCAGTGATCTGCAAGGCGTCATTGTCCTGCGCAAAACGGCCGGGTATTCCACCGGCCCGGATGATGGCTACGTCGTCTATGATGGATTAGCCACCAGCAATGACAACGGCAGCTTGAAAAATGGAGTGACGTACTATTACTCCATTTATGCCTATGACGAAGTGCCGAACTATTCGGTCGCCGCTCAGGCCATGGCTACTCCATTGGGCATCTATGACACCACTCCTCCTGGACCGGTGACAAATTTCGCGGCAGATACTGGGGAGAAGCTCTTGAGCCTGACTTGGACCAAGCCCAATGATGCCGATTTGCAGGGCATCCGCATTCAGCGCTCCACCACTGGGTATCCGGCTAATAAGGACGCTGGGACGACGGTGTATGACTCCACCGGTGTATCGTACATCGATGAAGAACTGACCAGTGGCGCAACGTATTACTATTCCGCTTTCACCTATGACGATCAGTTGAATTACTCCAGCCGCACGACTTTGATGGGTATTCCTCTGCCCGATACCACCCCGCCAGCCGCGCCGACCAACACCGTGGCAGTGGCCGATGATACGGTGATCCATCTGAGCTGGGTTAATCCAACGGACTCTGATTTTGCGGGCGTGCGGGTGCAAAGGTTAACGTCAGGATATCCCGCGGATTGGACCATTGGGCGCAATGTGTATGACGGCACGGACACCAGCAGGGACAATGGCGGGCTGATCAATGGCCTCACGTATTATTATTGCGTGTTTGCCTATGACTTCGACGGCAACTTCTCCGCTCCCGGACAAGCCTTTGCGATTCCGGGCGACGTCACGCCTCCGGCGCTGGTGACCAACCTCACCGCCACAGCCTCTACCGGGCAAATTTCGCTCAGTTGGACGAACCCCACGGATGCGGATTTCGCCGGAGTCCGAATCAAGTATTCGACTACGCTATACGTGACTGATCCGGGTACCAGTGGTCTGTATGAGGGCACAGGCACGTCATTTGTCCATAGTTCCTTGAATGCCGGAACCACTTACTACTACAGCATTTTCAGCAAGGATGAGGTGCCGAACTGGTCAGCGCCTGCCCAGGTGTTTGCCGTGACGCCGCCCAGCACCGTTCAGGTGACGTTCAACTCCATCGCCGCGGATGATGGATGGTTGCGTGAATCCGCACAAGGCTCCGGCGTGGGCGGTGGCATGTTTGTGAGCGGCACGGGAACTACGGCGCTGAGCATTGGCGACACCGCCGCGAAACTTCAATACCGCACGCTGGTGTCGTTCAATACGGCTTCCATACCGGATGGCGCGACGATCATCAGTGCCGACTTGAAGTTAAAACGCGGAACAGTCACGAATGGCAACCCGTTCACCAATATGGGCACATGCTATGCCGACATCAAGACAGGCTCCTTTAATGGCAACCAAGCCCTGGAGATCAATGATTTCCAGGCGGCAGCCACACATACGCATGTTGCCAGCATGAGCAATCCCGCGGCCAATGGCGACTGGTCGGTGGGCACACTGAACGCCACCGGGCGCGGTGATATCAACAAGACCGGCATCACGCAATTCAAGGTCTTCATGACCACTGCCACCGATGCCGATACCAAGGAAGATGTTCTTGGGTGCTATTCGGGTGAGGCGGCCAGCGCGGATCAACCGCAGTTGGTGATTACGTATCAGCCGAAAGAAGTCCTGCATCTATTCGGGGAGTCAGCCTGCTTGCGGTTGGCTCCCCGTTTCTTTGCAATCTTGCTGAATGGCAAATAACAGATAGAGATACTTTGCTACTTGCCCCAATAACCAGTCGTGCCATAACTGTTCGAAAGCTGGACTCGATTTTTCCAGATATAATCCCAATCGATTTCATTAACTGCCGGCCAAACCTTCTGCTCGAAAACCTTTTGTGCGTGTTCTCTCCAATCCGACACTGAAAACCCCGTCGGCGATGGCTCTCCAGTTGAATCATTTACCACGAGGGCCGTTAGTGCTGGCAATTTATGATATGAGCAGCCAATCCATGCCAATTCCAAACCATACTTTATTGCATATCCAGGAAGAGGTTTATCATAGCCAAGGTATTTTATAACTTGGCTGTATTTTAAAAATTGTTCAAGCAGAGCATAGCGAACGCAGATTTCATAGATTTTCTTTGCCTGTTCAATTGATGTCATGAAATTCTCCAGTGGCGAGCAATCCATGGTTATTGTTGATATGCCACTATGAATTCCATAAAGAGGAAAATACAGTATTTTTAGATTAATAAGCTTAGCTTTATTAGATTAGTCGCGGCAAAGCGTAAGGATGGTAAACTCCGGCGGGCAATTGATGCGCAGGGGGAGCGTGGCCATGCCGATGCCACGAGAGACGTGCAGCCGGGTGGGACCAACCTGCACGCTGCCGCCGATAAAGTCCTTTCCATTAAGCGAATAGATCTTCGCCGGGCCAAGCATGGGCAGCACCCATTGCCCGCCATGCGTATGGCCGCTGAGCATAAGGGCGTATCCATGGTCCCGCGCATGGCCGATGACATCAGGGGTGTGGCATAGCAGGATACGCGGCTCATTGGTTGTGATGGAGCTTAACGCCGCATGGAAGTCAATTGTGCCCCGCCAGTGGTCCTCCACCCCTGTCAGCCAGATTCCCTGGCCATCCTTTTCAAGGCGAATGGATTCGTTGCGCAGGCAGCGGACATTTGCCTCGCGCAACGCCTGCACAATCGCCTCATCTTTGCCCATCATGTAATCATGATTGCCCAGGACGGCATAGATGCCCAACGGCGGGGCGGGCATTTGTTTCAGCGGCTCGATGATTTGTCGAATCTCTTCAGGGTGATATTCCACAAAATCGCCAGTCAGCGCGACGAGATCTGGCTCATCTTCCCATGCGCGCTCCAATACGCGGAGTGCCGCGGATTCTGACATGTAGGCGCCGCAATGGAAGTCGCTCAGATGGGCCAGTTTCAAACCATGAAATGGCGCGGGAAGGTTCGCGATGCACACGCGCTCATAGCGCGCCTCGAACCCGCGCGGATCGAGCCACTTTCCTGCCCCAAGCACGTGCATGGTCGCTCGTGTCAGGCGCATCATGCGCCATTGCAGATAACGACGCGCCGTGGCCCATTTTCCGCGTTCAAATGGCGAATGCAGATTGATGCGCGGAACGCGTTTTTGAAACTTATTCGAGCGGGCAAGGAAGGAATTAAAAACCAAAAGACTCCGCCATTATGGATTGGATGAATCAAGATTATACTGCACAGGCGCTGGCGTGGCGGTGGCATTCCGGATTCGAGCGGCTTCCAAATCGATGGACTTAAGCAACTCGGAGGAGAGCTCGCGCGGCAGGACTAGATTGTACAGATACCCTCCCTTAAATACGCGGGATTTAAATTCATAGGCCTTGATCCACACAAGACTTCCTGGACGGCGGGCCTGGATGATCAAGTCATAGGAGACATCCGGGCTGGCTTCGATATCTTCCATGCTTTTTTCCAGCATCAAGAATCGCACCGGCTTGGCGGAGAAATCTTTTTCAGGGCGCAATTCGACGGCAACAACCAGTCCAGGCCATTGATCCTCGATTTGTATCTCGGCGGCGCGGGACGAATGGCTGGGGAGCCGGTGTTCAGGCATGGCGCCTTCCCATATGGGGAAGCGGTGTTCGTCCGGCGCAACACGCTCCAGATGATGCTCCGGAATGGCCATGGGAAACGGCGGTTCGGGCGTGGCGATCATTTGGGGCATGGGGGCAGAGGTTGCCGTGGAGGCAGCAATCGCTGGAATCGACGGAGCGGAATCCAGATTAGGCGCCGGTTGCGAAACGGGAAGGCCTTTTTCACGCGCAAGACTGTCATACGCAGCCTGCACCTCAGCCGGCGAGATGCTGCGCAGATGAGGTTGTGGCGTTTGCACTTTGACGCTCAACTCGGGCGCGGGCGCGCCTGCCATTGCAAAGGTGGAGAGCAGGAAAAAGGCAGTGGTTAGAGTGCGCATAGGATTATATTCGGCAGATTATGCCGCATAATCAACAGGTAGCTTAGATGTCTCATCATAATGTGGCACAGCCGCCCTCGGCTGTGAGTGCTGGGGGAATAAAACATGCACAGCCGGGGGCGGCTGTGCCACATAAACAAAACGAACCTGCAATTATCAGAGCCAACGCGCAAATCCCCCTTGACAACAGGCGCGAGAAGAACATAAAAGCGCGACTCGTCGGGATTCGCATTCCCTTGAAGGAGGTCTCGTCCAGACCTGAACTGATGAGACATCCGCTGTTTTCGATTCGCTGCTGTTTCCGCCTGCCTGCGCCTGGCTTCCTGAGCCGTGCCTGGTACTCATTTTCGCTGCATGTACGTGCCAACCTTCCCGTGGAAAGTCCCTGTTCACCATGGCTAAAAAAATAGTGATTGAGAAAAACGGCACCGCCAAGACGCTGGGACCAGTCCAGGACCTCGAAGGTCATCTTCCGCCGGACTGGTGGAAAAGCCTTTTCAACTCCATCTATTTAAAGACCGATGGCGATGTCGTGGAGAATGATCATAACACGATCAAAGAAGTGGATCTGTTGATGCAGGCTGCCGGGTTGGAAGTAAATGACCGCGTGCTGGATTTATGCTGCGGACAAGGCCGTCATTGCCTGGAACTTGCCCGCCGTGGCTTTCGCCATGTCAGCGGGTTGGATCGTTCACGCTACTTGATTCGTCTGGCGCGCAAGCGCGCCCGTGAAGCCAATTTAAACATCAATTTTCATGAAGGCGATGCGCGGCGGTTCCGTTTTCCCGACCACTTTTTTCACTGCGTCGCGATCATGGGCAATTCCTTTGGCTATTTTGAGGTTGAGCAGGACGACATGGCCGTGCTCGAAAGCGTCAAGCGCGTGCTGGCGCCCGGCGGAGTGCTGGCGCTGGATCTGGTCAATGGCGAATGGATGAGCGAGCATTTTGTGCCGCGCAGCTGGGAATGGATTGATCAGGACCAATTCGTCTGCCGTGAGCGTTCGCTGGCGGCGGATGGGCGGCGTTTGGTCTCGCGCGAAGTGGTGGTGCATGCCGAGAAGGGCGTTATGGCCGACCAGTTCTATGCCGAGCGGCTCTATACGCGGCAGCGCATTCGCGAATTGCTGCATTCGGCTGGGTTTGAGCTGGTGCGCGAGCACGGTAATTTGGATGCCGCCTCGGAACGCAATCAGGACTTGGGCATGATGGCCCATCGCTTGTTCCTCACCGCGCGCGTGCCGCAAAAAGTGGTCCCCTTGAAGAAGAAAGGACGCATCTTTACGGATGTTTGCGTTCTGTTGGGCGATCCGGCCGTGCCCGATTCGGTGAAGCGCGATGGTCAGTTCAATGAAGAGGATTTTGAGACGATCCGGCGCATGAAGGAGGCGCTGGCCGAGATCGAAGGATGCCGTTTCGAATACCGCAACAACCACACGAACCTGCTGAGCAGTTTGCGCAACCGCCCGCCGCAATTCGTGCTGAATTTGTGCGATGAAGGCTACAACAACGATGCCTTCATGGAATTACATGTTCCGGCGCTGCTGGAGATGCTCGGCATTCCTTATACCGGCGCAGGCCCGGCTTGCCTGGGGCTGTGCTATAACAAGTCGTTTGTGCGTTCCATTGCCGAGGCAATGGATATCCCTGTGCCGCTGGAGACGTATTATAATCCCAGCGACACGTCAGCGACGCTGCCCTCTGCATTCCCCGCCCTGCTTAAGCCCAATTATGGCGATAGCAGCATCGGTATCACCAAGGACGCGGTGGTGCATACCCCCGAGCAGCTGATTAGTTATATAGATCGTTTGCGCGGCGAATTGCCGAACCGGCCAATCCTCGTGCAGGAATTCCTAAGCGGGCGCGAGTTCAGCGTGGGGATCATTGGCAATCCAGGGATCAATTTCCACGTCCTGCCGGTGCTCGAAGTGGATTACAGCAGCCTGCCAAAAGGTCTGCCGAAAATTTTAGGATATGAATCGAAGTGGCTGCCCGATTCGCCGTATTGGACGCAGGTGCGCTACAATGAGGCGCAAATAGATGAGGAGACACGGCGGCGCTTGATCGACCAGTCGAGCAATCTGTTTGAACGTCTTGGATGCCGCGATTATGCCAGATTTGATTGGCGCGCCGATGCTGATGGCGTAATTAAATTGTTGGAGGTCAATCCGAATCCCGGCTGGTGTTGGGATGGCAAAATGAACCTCATGGCTGAATTCGAAGGACTGCGCTATGCCGACATGCTGCGCATGATTTTGGAATCAGCGCAGGAGCGTTATATTGCGATGAACGGGCATGCGCCCAGGCCAAGAACGAAGGCGAAAAAGAAGATGGTAATGTCAGGAAAATAGCCTGGAGTCAGCCGATAATGTGGCACAGCTGCCCACGTCTGAGCAGAGGGTTTCTTCCATCTTTGTTCGTGGCATTGTGCCGTCGTGTTAGAAGAAATGCATCTTCACCACAACGACACTACGACACGAAAAATGATCATGATTGGGCAGGGAATTTTTCTATATCTGCAACTTCAATCCTTGCCGCCGCGAAAGTCGCGCAGGAGCCGCAATCCATCGCAGAAATCACGCGCCGTGCCGTCGCCTAGCATCGCGAAGATATCACGCAGGGAATTAATCTCCCCGCCCGATGGCCGATACAGCGTCCACAGGTCGTCGCGTCGCGCCAGGTCGAGCAGCCCTGTCGGCAGCCAGTTGTTATTCAAGATGGCTTTGCGCAGCGCTCGCTCATCTTTGTAGCGCGCAAAATCCTCGCTGGCGGCGCCATGCGTGTTGTCATCAGACAAGAGATTTTCAAAGCCGATCATGCTGCGGTACGGCTCGGGCAATTTCTCCTGTGTGTGCAGCAGGACAGCGGTGCGTTCGGAGATGTTCATGTCTTTGGACATTTTAAGCCAAAGATCGAGAGAAGGAACGACATACCCTTTCTCAAATTTGAACACAGCCGGCCCGGAGACATTGTAGCGCGCCCCGAGTTCATCCTGTGTCATTTTCAATTTTTTGCGGTGACGCAGAATACGCTGACCAATGGCGTTGGACATGGCCGAATCCTCCTGTGATGATGGCGGATGCCGTTACCGCACGGCAACCCGGCGAACACTACTTCCTGCCTCCAGCGAACAAAATGAAAATGCAACAGCAAGGGGAAAGCCGCTGCCGAAAAGGTGAATTGGACCTCCTCTTTGTAAACTGCTGCACAGAATGAGCGAATCCTCTCATTATGGCCTAAGGACTTCAATCAGAAAAAACCAATCAATCAAATATATGCAAGTTGTTTATTGGTTATTACTTTGTGCGAGTCGGAGGATTGGACGTGCTGGATTGACATGCTGGCGCAGCTTTGCGATACTTCACGATTCCCAGAGGCGAGCGCATTCCAAGCCATTGCATTGCGCCCGTTGCTCTGCCATTTCGAGGTTAACCAGGACTGAGATGATCGGTTTAGTATTGAAGATGATGTTCGGCGACAAGGCAAAGCGCGAACTGAAGAAAATCATGCCGCTGGTGGACAAGGCGAATGCCTGTTTCGAACAGATGGAGGCGTTAACCGACGAGCAGTTGCGTGAAAAAACAACCGAGTTTCGCCGTCGCCTGGCCGAAGGCGAGACCCTCGATCAGTTATTGCCCGAAGCCTTTGCCGCCGTCAAGCAGGCCTGCAAACGCAATGTCGGGCGCCAGTGGATCGCCGGAGGCAGCGAAGTCACTTGGGACATGATTCCTTACGACGTGCAAATGATTGGCGGTATCGTCCTGCACCAGGGCCGCATCGCTGAAATGGCCACGGGTGAAGGCAAAACGCTGGTCGCCATCTTCCCGCTGTATCTCAACGCCCTCGAAGGACGCGGATGCCATCTGGTGACCGTCAACGATTACCTGGCCAAGCGCGACTCCGAATGGAACGGCCCGATTTTCGAGTCACTGGGCATGCGCGTAGGCTGCATTGTCACCGACCTGGAACCAACCGAGCGGCGTAATGCCTATGCGGCGGATGTCACCTACGGCACAAATAATGAATTTGGCTTCGATTACTTGCGCGAGAACATGGCCACCCGCCCGGAATATCTCGTGCAAAACACGGCTTGCTGGCAAGCCGAGGCGATAATCGAGGATGTGCTGGCATGGAGCACGGAATTTGGCGCCAAGCTGGTGCAGAATCTCCATTATGCCACGACGCTGGAGATGGAGCCGCGCTGGATTCGCCAACTGCTCGAACGCTTTGGCCGGCGGTTTGGCGTTCAGGACATCCTGATTCGCACGGCGGAGGAAAATACACAAGCCCTGCAAGCGCAAATCGGCGAATTGCCCGGCATTGAAATCAAGTTGGAGCCCAATCACAAGGGCATCGAACAGGGCTTGGTGCATGTTCGCATCAACTATATCCGCCATGGGCATCATTACGCGATCATCGATGAGGTGGACAGCGTTCTGATTGACGAGGCGCGCACGCCTTTAATCATCTCCGGCGCGGTTGATCGCTCGACGCATCGCTTTGACACAATCCGCCCGATGGTCACGGACCTGGTTCAAAAGCAGTCAACATTCCTCACGCGCCTGGCCAATGAGGCCGCCAAGGAACTGGAAGAAAATCCCGGAAATTATGAAGCGGGGATGAAGTTGTATCAGTGCCAGTTGGGCGCACCGAAGAACAAGCGCTACTTGAAGTTGCGCCAGGATCCGAGCATTCAGCGCCTGCTGCAAAAGGTGGAAAACGAGCACATTCTGTATAAAAAGAACGCCAAATCGAGCGATGAGGATCTGGATGAGCCTTTGGCCCGATTGGAGAACGAGCTCTATTACGTCATTGATGAGAAGGGTAACACCATCGACTTGACGGCCAAAGGCCGCCATACGTTGTCCCCAACCGACCCGGATTATTTTGTTCTGCCTGATTTGGTCGAAGAGACAGAAAAAATCGAATCGCGCCATCATCCCGAAATCGAACTCGTGCTCGAAGGCGATAGTTTAAGCGAAGACGAATCGGCGAAGCTGATTGGCGCATTGCAGGCCGAAGAAAAGGCGCTGAACGTCAAATACGATGAGTTCATTCCGCTGATTCGCGACAATGCCTCATTTAGCCCAGAGAAAAAAGAAGCGCTGAAGGAGCGACTGGCTGAGGCAAGCGAAATCATCAAGGCGCAGATGCGCGAAGTGCATGAAATCAAGGGCGAGGAGTTGCACAACATCTCGCAGCTGCTGCGCGCATATGCCTTGTTTGAAAAAGACGTCGAGTACGTCGTGCAGGACAATAAAGTCATTATCGTCGATGAGTTTACCGGTCGTTTGCAACCGGGGCGCCGCTTTACCGATGGCCTGCACCAAGCGCTCGAAGCCAAGGAAAACGTGCAGATTGAGAAGGAAACGCAGACGCTGGCCACCGTCACGCTGCAGAATTACTTCCGCATGTACAAGAAGCTGGCGGGCATGACCGGCACGGCGGAAACCGAAGCGGCGGAATTTGCGCACACGTATAAGATGGATGTGCTGGTCATCCCGACCAACCGCCCGATACGCCGCAAAGATATGGACGATGTGATTTATCGCACCAAGCGCGAGAAATACAACGCCATCATCGATGAAATCATCCGCCTTAACAAACTCGGCTTGCCTGTTCTCGTGGGAACGGTCAGCGTCGAAGTGTCGGAAACACTCAGCCGCATGCTGCGCCGGCGCAACGTGTCGCACAACGTCCTGAACGCCAAATATCATGAGCGCGAGGCCGAGATCGTGCGCCATGCCGGTCAGCCCGGCCAGGTGACGATTGCCACCAATATGGCCGGTCGTGGAACCGATATTAAGCTGGGGCCGGGCGTTACGGACACGCGCCACGATGAGGAGACCAAGAAAGAATGGCCCGGCGGCTTGCAGATTGTCGGCACCGAGCGCCATGATGCGCGGCGCATCGACCGCCAGTTGCGCGGACGCGCCGGACGCCAGGGCGACCCCGGTTCGAGCCGTTTCTTCCTTTCGCTCGAAGACGACCTGATGCGCAAATTCGGTTCCGAGCGCATTGCCGCCATCATGCAGCGTTTGGGCATGGAAGAAGGCGAAGACATCCAGCATCCGTTCGTCACGCGCGCCATCACCAAGGCGCAGAAGCGAGTCGAGGAGCAGCACTTTGAAATTCGCAAGAAGACTCTTGAATATGACAACGTGATGAACAAGCAGCGCGAGGCCATTTATGGCTTGCGCCGCCAGGTGCTCGAAGGATTGAACATCAAGGAAGTCGTGTTGGACCTGTGCTACGACGCCATCAGCGCGGAATTGAACACGTTTGCCAATGACCATACTGTCAAGGACTTCCACCAGTGGGATTTGACGGGATTCATCGCATGGCTGCGGCGCGCTATTCCGTTTATCGAAATCAACGACATTGATCCGCAATCCTACAGCACGCCCGAGGACCTGAGCGCCGCGCTCATGCCGGCCGTGGAAAAAGCCTATGAATTCAAGTCGCAGATTTTTGGCGAGCAGCTGCACAACGACATCGCGCGCTACTTGATCCTGCGCATGATGGATGAGAACTGGCGCGACCACCTGCTGGCCATTGATGAATTGCGCGAAGGCATTCACCTGCGCTCGTATGCGCAGTTGGATCCGCTGGTGGAGTACCAGCGCGAAGCCACGCTGCTGTTCAATGAACTGATGTATGGGATCAACAAATTGATCTTCACGCACCTGTTCAAAGCCACGCTGGTGCAGACGACCGCCGGCGGTCCCGTGGATATCAGTTTCCAGAAGCAGGAGTTTGTTCCTCCCGCGCCAACGCCTGCGGAAGAAGCTGAGGGCGGCGATGGCATGGAAGGCGATGGGCAGAATGAGCAGCCCCGGCCCAAGGGACAGACTTATCGTCGCGAGTTGCCGAAAGTCGGGCGCAATGAGCCTTGCCCGTGCGGCAGCGGAAAAAAATTCAAGAACTGCTGCGGCGCAGCCGGTGCGCAGACCATAATCTGAAAATTACGATGAGCGAAAGCGCTTCATATCAAAATCAAGAAAGCCAATCGGAGCGGCCGCAGTCAACGGCCGCTTTGTTGCATGCGGGGCGCCTCGGCGCGGTGCTGCAACTCATCGCCGCTGTTATTCTTGTTTTCTTTGCCATTAATAATGCTCGCGCCCGGCGCATGGCCGAATATGCCGAGCGTCTTCAACTGCAAAGACCGGCCGCAGCAATGGACATGGCGCAAACGGCCTTGCAGGCATGGCCCACCTACAGCCCGGCCTTAATCACAGCGGCTGAGCTGCACTATCAAAATGGCGAAGTGGATACTGCGCGTCAAATGCTTGAAAAAGCTGTGGCGGTGGCTAATTCCCCCGGAATGCCAATGCAGCTGCTTGGTGCCGTGCTGGTGAAGGATAAGGATCAGAAGACTGTTCGCGATGGGCTGGCCCTATTTCAGCGCGGATTACGATTGGCGCCGCCTCGTGGCGAAAAAGCAAAATATGCCTGGGCCAATTTTGCCGAGGCGGCCTATAAATCGGGAAACATGGGCCTCGCCGTCTGGGCCTTTTCTCATGCCCGGGAACAAGGCTTCACGGACAAATCGCTGCAGACGCTGCTGCCGCAAGCGTATAAGGCTTTGAATATGCCTATTGCCGCATCGATGAGCACAGAATAGGGGTTGTGGCTTGAGGGTTGTGGCTTGAGGCTTGTGTGTCTTGTCCTGATATAGGTTGACAGGTATCCCGATGGCGATGGAGCTTGTCGATGCGTGAAAGGATTGTGCGGTATAGTGAGGCGTTCAAGTTGCAAGTGGTGGGCTTTTTGGAAACAGGCCAGGCCCAGAGCATCGCCGAGGTTAGCCAGCGGTTTGGCATTCGCGGCCACGCGACGGTTGGCGGCTGGGTTCGCCGGTATGGAAAGAATCATCTTTTGCCCAAGGTGGTGCGCGTGGAAACGCCCGATGAGAAGCAGGAGTTGCTGCGCTTGCGCCAGGAGAACAAGCGCCTGAAAGAGGCATTGGCCGATT
>Ga0116193_1001620_pt1 | contig 18219 bp, 17 predicted proteins | sample AD_UKC115_MetaG_FD_89892 | JGI IMG/M metagenome (GOLD analysis project Ga0116193, IMG submission 89892) | Active sludge microbial communities of municipal wastewater-treating anaerobic digesters from Hong Kong - AD_UKC115_MetaG | ecosystem: Engineered > Bioreactor > Anaerobic > Digestate... | reverse complement strand
GATCGCCCTCGGCGCCGTGGTCCCGCTCGGTGTGCTGCCGGCGCGTACCGCGGAGTTCCTGGCCGCCGTCCTGGAAACCTCGGGCGCACCGATGATCGTCACCCCGTGGCGCTCGGTGCTGGTGTGCGATCTGACCGAGGCGGTGGCCGACACCGCACTGCAGGTGTTGCCGCCACAGGGCCTGGTGTTCGACGCGGACTCGCCCTGGCTGCGGATCAGCGCCTGCGTGGGCAGTCCGGGGTGCGAACGCGCGGGCGCCGATGTGCGCGCCGAGGCCGTCCGCGCGGTGGCGGCCGGGACCGCGGGCCGCCTGCACTATGTGGGTTGCGAGCGGGCCTGCGGCAGCCCGGCCGACGGTGCGGTGATGGTGGCCACCCCGGACGGATATCTTCCGCGCATTCCCTCGTAGGGTGGGCGGGTGCTCGACTACACCCGCGACGGCGCCGAGATCTACCGGCAGTCGTTCGCGACAATCCGCGCCGAGGCGGACCTGTCCGGCTTCCCCGACGACGTCGCCCGCGTGGTGGTCCGGCTGATCCACACCTGTGGTCAGGTCGACGTCACCGAGCACGTCGCGTTCACCCCCGACGTGGTGACCCGCGCGCACGCGGCCCTGGCCGCCGGCGCGCCGGTGCTGTGCGATTCGTCGATGGTGGCCGCCGGCATCACCGCCGCGCGCCTGCCGGCCGGCAACGAAGTGGTGTCCCTGGTGGCCGACCCGCGCGCCACGGACCTCGCGGCCCGGACCGGCAACACCCGTTCGGCAGCCGGGGTGGAGTTGTGGGCGGACGCGCTCGGCGGGGCCGTCGTCGCCATCGGCAACGCGCCCACGGCACTGTTCCGGCTGCTCGAACTGATCGACGACGGTGCGCCCGTGCCGGCCGCCGTCCTCGGCGGTCCGGTCGGGTTCGTCGGCTCGGCGCAGTCCAAACAGGAGCTGGTCGAGCGGCCGCGCGGCATGGCCTATCTGGTGGTCACCGGCCGCCGGGGCGGCTCGGCGATGGCCGCCGCGGCCGTCAACGCGATCGCGAGCGAGCGCGAATGAGCCACACGCCGACCGGCACCGGCACGCTCTGGGGCGTCGGCCTGGGGCCCGGCGATCCCGAACTGGTGACCGTCAAGGCCGCCCGGGTGATCGGCGAGGCGGACGTCGTGGCCTATCACAGCGCCCGGCACGGCCGCAGCATCGCCCGCACCATCGCCGCGCCGTACCTGCGGGACGGGCAGCTCGAGGAGCATCTGGTCTACCCGGTGACCACCGAGGTCGCCGACCATCCCGGCGGCTACGCCGGCGCCATGGACGACTTCTACCGCGAATCGGCCGAGCGGATCGCCGCGCACCTGGACGCAGGCCGCGACGTCGCACTGCTGGCCGAGGGCGACCCGCTGTTCTACTCGAGCTACATGCACATGCATACGCGGCTCACCGAGCGGTTCGATGCGGTCATCGTGCCCGGGGTGACCTCGGTCAGCGCGGCGTCGGCGGCGCTCTCCACTCCGCTGGTGCAGGGCGACGAGGTGCTCACGATCCTGCCCGGGACCCTGCCGCCCGCCGAGCTGACCCGCCGCCTGGCCGACTCCGACGCCGCCGTCATCCTCAAGCTGGGACGGTCGTATCCGGCTGTCCGCCAAGCACTTTCGGATGCCGGCCGGCTCGATGACGCGTTCTACGTCGAGCGCGCCAGTAGCACCGCGCAGCGGGTGCTGCCCGCCGACGAGGTCGACCCGGCCGCGGTGCCGTATTTCTCGCTGACCATGGTGCCGGGCGAGCGGATGCGCCGCGCCGAGCAGCCCGGCCCGACCGCGGGATCGGTCACGGTGGTCGGCCTGGGCCCCGGGGACGCGCAGTGGATGACGCCGCAGAGCCGACGCGAGCTGGCGGCGGCCACCGACCTGATCGGCTACGGACCGTACCTGGACCGCGTGGCGAGCAACACCGGACAGCGCCGGCATCCCAGCGACAACACCGACGAGCCCGAACGGGCCCGGCTCGCATGCGAATTGGCGTCCCGGGGCCGGTCGGTCGCCGTGGTGTCCTCCGGGGATCCGGGCGTGTTCGCAATGGCCACCGCCGTGCTCGAGGAAGCCGTCGAGTGGCCCGACGTCGAGGTCCGGGTGATCCCGGCGATGACGGCCGCCCAGGCCGTCGCCAGCCGGGTCGGGGCGCCGCTCGGCCACGACTACGCGGTCGTGTCGCTGTCGGACCGGCTCAAACCGTGGGACATCATCGCCAAGCGCATCGGCGCCGCGGCCGCCGCCGATCTGGTCCTGGCGATCTACAACCCGGCCTCCAAGACCCGCACCTGGCAGGTGGGCGCGATGCGCGACATCCTGCTCGAGCACCGCAAGCCCGACACCCCGGTGGTCATCGGCCGCGACGTCGCGGGCCCGAACGAATCGGTGCGGGTGGTCACGCTGGGCGAACTGGATCCCGCCGAGGTGGACATGCGCTGCCTGCTGATCATCGGGTCCTCACAGACCGTCCGACACGGCGACACGGTCTTCACCCCCCGGACGTACCCGCACGACTGAGCACCCGGGCCCCAGGACAGACCCGCGAGCGTGCGGCCATATGCAGATTCGTGGCGCCGAAATGCACATGGCTGCACGCTCGGCGTCAGGAAAAGCCTCTGACCCACTTTTCGGCCGCGTCCACCGACGGCACGCTGTACACCCCGGCGGGCAGGGCCGGCCGGTCGATCATGACCACGGCCACCCCCAGGGCACTGGCGGCGTCGAGTTTCGGCCGGGTCATCGCCCCCCCGCTGTTCTTGGTCACCAGCGCGTCGATCCGGTGCTCGCGCATCAGCGCATGCTCCCCGGCGTACTCGTACGGGCCGCGCGACAGCAGCAGTTCATGGTGGGCCGGCAGCATGTCCGGGTCCGGCGGGGTGACCGCCCGGATCAGGAACCAGGCGTCGCTGCCGACGAAGGCCGCGGTACCGGACCGGCCCGTGGTCAGGAACACCCGCGAATAGCCTTGCCGGGCAACCATTTCGACGGCTTCGGCATTGGAGCCGACCAGCGTGACTCCGGTGGGCTCCCAGGCCGGTCGGGCCAGCACCAGGTGCGGCAAGCCGAGTTCGGCACAGGCGGTGGTCGCATTGGCGGTGATGGTCGCGGCGTACGGGTGCGTGGCATCCACCACGGCATCGATCTCGTTGTCCCGTAACCACTCCCGCAGTCTGGCGACGCCACCGAATCCACCGACGCGCACCTGCCCCACCGGCAGGGCAGGGTCGGGCACCCGGCCGGCCAGCGAGCTGATGATCGCCACCTCGGGGTGTAGGCGCGCCGCCAGCGCGCGGGCCTCGGCCGTGCCGCCGAGCAGCAGGATGGTCCGCGTATTGGTCAATGCCGTGCCCCGCGCCGGCGGTCGGAGGAGTACAGGTAGCTGTCGGTGAAACCTTCCGCCGCCAGCACATCTCCCACGACGATGACGGCGGTGCGGGTGACCCTGGCCCGGGTCATCTGATCGGCGATGTCCGCGAGCGTGCCGCGCAGCACGATCTCCTTCGGCCAGGAGGCGAAAGCCACCACCGCGGTGGGCGTTTCGGCGCGGTAGCCACCGGCGAGCAGGTCGGCGACGACGGTGTCGATCTGGGCGGCAGCCAGGTGCAGTACCAGCGTCCCACCCACGCCGGCCAGGGTGCGCAGATCCTCCCCCGGCGGCATCGCCGTCGACAGCGTCGCCACCCGGCTCAGGGTGACGGTCTGCGCCACCCCGGGCACGGTCAGTTCCCGACCCAGGACCGCGGCCGCGGCGGCGAATGCCGGTACCCCGGGCACGATCTCGTGATCGATGCCCAGCGCGTCCAGCCGCCGGCCCTGCTCGGCGACCGCACTGTAGAGCGAGGGATCACCGGAGTGCAGTCGCGCGACATCGTGGCCGGCGGCGTGCGCCGCGGTGAGCTCGTCGATGATCTGCTCGAGATTCAGCGGCCCGGTGTCGACCACGCGGGCCCCGGGCGGGCACAGCGCCAGCAGATCCGCCGGCATGATCGAGCCGGCGTACAGGCAGACCTGGCAACGTTGCAGCAGCCGCTGGCCGCGCACCGTGATCAGGTCGGCGGCACCGGGTCCGGCGCCGATGAAGTACACCGTCATTGCTTGACCACCCACCACTGCGTCACGGGCATCGACGGGTGCCACCCGGTGAAAGAGCCGACGGGTTCGCCGGCGTAGTGTTGATACCGGCGCAGCACACCACCGTACGTCGAATAGTGCTGTACCACAGCGGCTTCCGATTCCGCGGTGACGGCGTTGGCTACCAGCCGGCCACCGGCGGGCAGTGCGGCCCAGCACGCGCCGAACAGACCGGGCTGGGTCAGGCCGCCGCCGACGAAGATCGCCGACGGCGCCGGCGCACCGTCGAATGCGTCCGGAGCCCCGCCGCGGACGTCGACGCGCGCGCCGAACGCCACCACGTTGGTCATCAGCCGGTCGCGCCGGACGTCGTCACGCTCGAAAGACACCGCACGGCAGCCGGATTGGCTGCGGCACCATTCGATCGCGATGCTGCCCGAACCCGATCCCACATCCCACAGCAGTTCCCCGGGCCGGGGCGCCAGCGCGGCCAGCGTGACCGCGCGGATCATCTGCTTGGTGATCTGCCCGTCGTGGGCGTAGGCGTCGTCGGGCAGGGCCGAGCCGCGGCGCTCGTCGGGCAGGTATCGCACCGCCAGCACATTCAGCGGGTCGATGTCACCGGGCCCCTCGGCGGTCCATTGTCGGGCCGTGCCGTCCCGGCGGCATTCGCCGGGCCCGCCGAGCTGTTCGAGCACGCTGAGTTCCGAGTCGCCGCGCCCGGATTCGGTGATCAGCCGAGCGACGGTCACGGGGTCCGCCCCGTCGCGGCACAGGACGATCGCCTGGCCGCCGGGCCGGATCGCGGTGTGGGGCCGCTCGGTCATCAGGCTGATCACCTCGGTGTCCTGAACCGCCCAGCCCATCCGCGCGCAGGCCAACGTCACCGAGGACACGTGCGGCAGCACCGTGACACGCTCGGGCCCGAGCACCTTGATCAGGCTGGCGCCGATTCCGTGCAGCATCGGGTCCCCGCTGGCCACCACGTGCGCACTCGTGGCGCTGTCGCGCAGGGCCTCGAGGGCCGGTGCCAGCGGCGACGGCCACTCCCGACGCTGCGCGGCCACGGTGTCGTCGAGCAGATCGAGCTGGCGGCGGGAGCCGTAGATGACCGTGGCGCCGCGAAGTTCGGCCCGCGCCGCATCGCCCAGTCCGGCCATCCCGTCGGCGCCGATCCCGACCACGGTAATCACCGGGGCATCCTCGTTCATCACCGGGGCATCCTGCGCCACAGCGCCCGCGGCACGAACCGCGTCACGAACGCCAGCACCCCGACGCCCCACGGCACCCAGACGCTGCGGCGGCCCCGGGCCAGCGCCCGGACCGTCGCATCGGCCACCTGTTGCGGCGTGCTCGACATCGGGGCGGGCTCCATGCCCTCGGTCATCCGGCCGATCACGAATCCGGGCCGGACGACCAGCACCTGCACCCCGGACCCGTGCAGCGCATCGGAGAGTCCGGCGGCGAACCCGTCCAGGCCGGCCTTGGCCGAGCCGTAGACGTAGTTGGCCCGCCGCACCCGGGCGCCGGCGATCGATGAGAACACCACGATCCGGCCGGACCCGTCGGCGCGCATCCGCTGCGCCAGCAGGGTCAGCAGGCTGACCTGCGCGACGTAGTCGGTGTGCACGATGGCCACCGCATGATCGACGTCCTCCTCGGCGCGGGCCTGATCACCCAGCAGCCCGAACGCCAGGACCGCGGTGCCGATCGGCCCGTACTCGGTGTGGATCTCGTCGAGCAGCGGTGCGTGGGAGGGCAGGTCGTCGGCATCGAAGCCCTTGACGTGCACGTCGGCGGCGCCGGCGGCGCGCAGTGCCGAGACCTGCTGGTCCAGGCCATGACCGTGCCGCGTGGTCAGGATCACCGTGGCACCGGGGGCGAGCCGGAGCGCGACCTCGCTGCCGATCTCGCTGCGGCCGCCGAAGACGACGATCAGTTGCCCGGCCCCGCGCTCCGTGTCCTTCACGGCTGCGATTATTCACCTGCGCTAGCGTGAGGAGCGATGTCACCTGCAACCACCCGCCTGACCAACGACGCCCTGGCGTTCCTGACCGAACGCCACCTGGCAATGCTGACCACCCTGCGGGCCGACGGCTCGCCGCACGTCGTGGCGGTGGGCTTCACCTTCGATCCCAAGACCCACATCGCCCGGGTGATCACCACCGGCGGGTCGCAGAAGGCCGTCAACGCCGAGCGGGGCGGCGTCGCCGTGCTCAGCCAGGTCGACGGCGCGCGCTGGCTGTCCCTGGAGGGCCGCGCCGGCGTCAGCACCGATCCGGAGTCGATCCGCGACGCCGAACTGCGTTACGCGCAGCGCTACCGGACCCCGCGGCCGAATCCGCGCCGCGTCGTCATCGAGGTGCACATCGAGCGCGTGCTCGGCTCGTCGGAACTGTTGGACCGCGGCGCCACCGAGGACTGACCGCGAGCGTGCACCGTTATGCATTTCCGGTGGCTCCGGATACACATGGGTGCACCCTCGCCGAACGAAGCCGGATGGCTCAGTCCACTGGGACGACGATCAGGTCGTGCGGCCGAGAGTTGAGTGACTCCGCACCGTCGTCGGTCACGATCACGATGTCCTCGATGCGGGCACCCCATTTGCCCGGGAAGTAGATGCCCGGCTCCACACTGAACGCCATTCCCGACTGCAGGGGCAGATCGTTGCCGGCGACGATGTAGGGCTCCTCGTGCACCGACAACCCGATGCCGTGTCCGGTGCGGTGCACGAAATAGTCTGCCAGCCCCGCCTCGGCCAGCACATCGCGCGCCGCGGCGTCCACCTGTTCGGCCGTCACTCCGGGCCGCACCGCGTCGACCGCCACCTGCTGCGCGCGTTGGAGGATCGAATACTGTTCGGCCACTTCGGAACTGGGCTCACCCAGGCTGTAGGTCCGGGTCGAGTCGGAGTTGTAGCCGGGTTCGTACGGACCGCCGATGTCGACGACGACGATGTCGCCGGCCTGCAGTTCACGGTCGGAAACCTCATGGTGCGGGTCGGCACCGTGCGGGCCGGATCCGACGATGATGAACGCCGCCGCCGAATGTCCCTCGGCCACAATGGCATTGTCGATGTCGGCGGCCACCTCGGATTCGGTCCGACCGGGCACCAGGAACTCGGGGACCCGCGCGTGCACCCGGTCGATCGCGGCGCCGGCCTTGCGCAGCGCGTCGATCTCGGCCGGGTCCTTGATCATTCGCAGCGTGCGCAGCACCTCGGTGGCCAGCACCGGCAGCTCGCCCAGTCGAGCGGTCAGCGGTAGCAGGTGCAGCGCCGGCATAGCATCGGTGACGGCCGTGGCCACCGGCGCCCCGCCGAGTGCGGCGACCACCAATTCGTAGAAGTCCTCGCCGTCGACCCAATCGCGCACCGACAGACCGAGATCCACCACCGCGGAGTCCTTCAGGGAGGCCAGTTCGAGCCGGGGCAGCACCACCGTCGGCTCGCCGGAGACGGGCACGACGAGGGCCGTGAGCCGTTCGAAGGTCTCCGCTCGCGAGCCGATCAGGTAGCGCAGGTCGTAGCCGGGCGTGATGATCAGCCCGGCCAGTCCCGCATCGGCGGCGGCCTGCGCGGCGGCCCGCAGTCGGTGGGCGTACACGGTGGCGTCGAAGCGGCTGGAGCTCATGGACCCAGGCTAGTTGGCTAGTGTCGGCGACGTGGAACTCTGGGAACTCGCCGCGCGGGAGCACATCCGCGACACGCTGGCCCGCTACACCTGGTCCGGTGACGCCGGGAAGATCGACGACCTGGCCCTGACCTTCGCACCGGACGGGGTACTGGAGATCCGCGGCGAGGAACCGCTGCGCGGCCGCGACGCCATCGCCGCCCGCCTGGGCGGGGTCGCGACCACCCCGGTCGCATCCGGCGTCAAACGGATCGTCCGCCACAATCTGGCCAACATCCGGTTCACCGCCGTGTCAGCCGAGCGCGCGGCGGTGTCGTCGTACTTCACCGTCGTGACCGAGATCGGCCTGGACCACTACGGGCGCTACCGGGACGAATTCGCGCGGGTCGGCGATCAGTGGCTCATCACGCACCGGTTCGTCTCCACCGACTGGGCCGCGCCGAACTCCACCATGGCTGGCTAGCCGGATGGGCTCCCTGGTTCTGCTCGACGGCGCGAGCATGTGGTTCCGGTCGTTCTTCGGTGTGCCGTCGTCGATCACCGCCCCCGACGGCCGGCCCGTCAACGCCGTCCGCGGCTTCATCGACGCCGTCGCCACCGTGATCACCACGCAGCGGCCCAGCCGTCTGGTGGTCTGCCTGGATCTGGACTGGCGGCCGCAGTGGCGGGTCGACCTGATCCCGACCTACAAGACGCACCGCGTCGAGCAGGAGGTGGCGGGGTCCGATCCGGACATCGAGGAGGTGCCCGACGATCTGAGCCCGCAGGTCGAGATGATCATGGAGCTGCTCGACGCGTTCGGCATCGCCACCGGCGGCGCCCCGGGATTCGAGGCCGACGACGTGCTGGGCACGCTGGCCGCGCAGGAACGGGCGGACCCGGTGGTCGTCGTCAGCGGCGACCGCGACCTGCTGCAGGTTGTTACCGACGAGCCGGTGCCCGTGCGGGTGCTCTACCTGGGCCGCGGGCTGGCCAGGGCGACACTGTGGGGTCCGGTCGAAGTGGCCGAGAAGTACGGGCTGCCCGTCGGCCGGGCCGGCTCCGCCTACGCCGAGCTGGCGATCCTGCGCGGCGACCCATCCGATGGGCTGCCCGGAGTGGCCGGAGTGGGTGAGAAGACCGCAGCGGGTCTACTCGCACGGCACGGTTCGCTCGACTCGGTGCTGGCCGCGGCGGCCGACCCGAAATCCGATGTGGCCAAGGGCATTCGGGTGAAACTGGCGAATGCGGCCGACTATCTGGATGCCGCCGAGACGGTGGTCCGGGTAGCCGTGGATGTTCCGGTCAACCTGTCCACCGGTTCCGATGCACTCCCGCTGGCGGCCGCCGATCCCGCCCGGGTCGCCGACCTGGCGGCCCGTTACGGGGTCAGCTCGTCGATCGCCCGACTGCAGAAGGCACTGGACTCGCTGGACTGAAGGGGCCTACTTCGGCCGACCCACCTCGTAGGTGCCCTTGTCGTCCTGGAACGTGACGGTGACCTGACGCTTGGTGCCGTCGATGCTGACCTCGCAGGTGAACGAATCACCCTTCTTGACGGTCGGGTTCTGGCCGTTGTTGCACTTGACGTCCTTGACGTTCTTGGCGCCGTAGCCGTTGGCCTCGTCCGACAGGATCTGCTGGACCCCGGTCTGCGCCTTGTTCACGTCGAGCTTGGTGGTGACGAAGAAGCCGGGCTTCCAGAATCCGAGGATCAGGACCGCGGCGACGATCAACGCGGCCAGCACACCCAGGATGGTGCCCAGTGCGGCCACCGACTTCTTCGAGGCGGTCTCCTCGCCGAGCGGGCCGTACTGCGGCTGACCCGGCTGCCCGTACTGCCCGGGCTGCTGACCGTACTGCGGGTACGTCTGGCCGTACTGCGGCTGACCCGGCTGCCCGTACTGGCCGGGCTGCTGGCCGTACTGCGGCTGCGCGCCATACTGCTGCGGCTGGCCGTATTGCTGCGGCTGCGTGTACTGGGGTTGCCCGTACTGCGGCTGCTGCCCGTACTGGGGCTGGCCGTACTGCGGCGCCGCATACGGCTGCTGGCCGTACTGGGGATAGCCCTGGGGCTGGGACGCGGCCTGACCGTAGGTCGGATCCTGGTACTGCTGCGTGGCGTAACCCGGGTCCGGGGTGGCCGTCGGCTGCTGGTAGGCCGAGTACTCCTGCGGCGGCGAGTAGGCGGGCGGCTGCCAGCCCGATGATGCCGAAGCCTCCGGTGTCGACCCCGAAGCGGTCTCCGCCGACTGATCCGACCCCTCCTGCGACGGCGTGGGGTCCGATCCCTGCGGTCCGGTCATCGTTTCTCCTCAATATCCGGATTATCCGGGCACTGCCGGTATCAGCCGTTGCTCCCGCATCACCCTACCCGTTGCCCACACGGGCGCACGGGCGCGACGCCCCGACGACTCGCCGAGCCGATCACCCGCTGTCCACGGCGACGACGCCGCGGCGGACGTCGTCGATCGCCCGTTTGGCGGCGGCCCGCGCCCCGGCGTCGGGCGCGGCGATCCGCACCTGGTCGAGCAGGTCCAGGATCTGCCGGCACCAGCGGACGAAGTCGCCGGCCGACAGGACATTCCCGCTGCCGGTGTCGGCGGCCTCGAGCGCCGCGGCGAGGTTGCCCGTGGTCGCCCAGGTGTACGCGGCGGTGACGAACCCTTCGTCGGGTTCACGGGACGGGCCGATCCGGTGCCGGTTCTCGTCGGCGCGCAACTGGCCGGACAGCCGCTGGGTGGCCGCCAGCGCGCGCCGCAGCCCGGCCGTCGGTGCGCCCTGCAGCCGGGGTGAGGGTCCGTCGCTACCGCGGGATTCATAGACGACGGCCGACACCACGGCGGCCAGTTCGGCCGGGGCCAGGTCCGTCCACGCGCCGGTACGCAGACATTCGGCCACCAGCAGATCGCTCTCGCTGTAGATCCGGGCGAGCAACCGGCCGTCGCCGGTGGCCTTCACGTCCTCACCATCGGCGATCAAGAAGCCCCGCTCGGAGAGCAGCCCCACGATCCGGTCGAAGGTACGGGCCAGTGAGTTGGTGGCCGCGGCGATCTTCTGGCGCAGTTGGGCGTTCTCGCGCTCCACCCGCAGATAGCGCTCCCCGACCCGCGCCATCGCCTCCCGGTCCGGTCGGGAGTGCGCGGGATGGTGGCGCAGCTCGTCGCGCAGCGCGGCCAGTTCCGGGTTGGTGTCCGGGTCGGCTTCCCCACCGCGCCGGCGCCGGCCTTCGGGGATGACCAGTCCGGCCGCGGCGGAGCGCAGCGCCGACGCCAGATCGCGGCGCACGCGCGGCTGGCGGTGCTCGACGCGCTTCGGCAGCGACATCGTGCCCACCGTCGTCGAGGCGCCGGTGTAGTCGGCGGTCGAGATGCGGCCCGCCCAGCGGTGCTCGGAGAGCACCAGCGGGCGTGGATCCTCGTCTTCACGGGCCGGCTCGAGCACCACCGCCAGGCCCCCCCGCTTTCCACCGGTGATGTTGATGATGTCGCCGCGGCGCAGCGCGGTCAGGGCCTCGGTTGCGGCCTGCCGGCGATGCAGCCGAGACGAACGCGCCTGTGCGCGTTCGGCTTCGGAGATCTTCGCGCGCAGCCGGACATAGTCGAGCATCGGCGCGTCCTTGCCGCCGAGTTCGTCGGCGATCTCGTCGAGCAGTTTCTCGCCGCGCTCGGCGCCACGCACCAGCCCCACCACCGAGCGGTCGGCCTGGTACTGCGCGAACGACTGCTCCAGCAGTGCGCGGGCCTGCGCGGGACCCATCTGCCCGACGAGGTTGATCGTCATGTTGTACGACGGTGCGAACGAGCTGCGCAGCGGGAAGGTACGGGTGGACGCCAGCCCGGCCACCTCGGCCGGCTCCACGTCGGGCTGCCAGATGACCACGGCATGGCCCTCGACGTCGATGCCGCGCCGCCCGGCCCGGCCGGTCAGCTGGGTGTACTCCCCCGGGGTCAGCGATGCGTGCTGCTCGCCGTTGAATTTCACCAGCCGTTCCAGCACCACTGTCCGCGCGGGCATATTGATGCCCAATGCCAGTGTCTCCGTGGCGAATACGGCCTTCACCAGACCGGCGGCAAAGAGTTCCTCGACGGTGTGCCGGAAGATCGGCAGCATCCCGGCGTGGTGGGCGGCCAGGCCGCGCAGCAGGCCCTCGCGCCACTCGTAATAGCCGAGCACCTCCAGATCGGCGTCGGGCAGGTCCCCGCACCGCCGGTCGATCACCTCGGCGATGCGGGCGCGCTCGGAATCGGTGGTCAGCCGCAGCGACGATCGCAGGCACTGTTTCACCGCGGCGTCGCAGCCGGCCCGCGAGAAGATGAAAGTGATTGCCGGGAGCAGGCCTTCGCGTTCCAGCGTGGCGATGACGTCGGGCCGCGCGGGCGGCCGGAACATGCTGGGCCGGTGCGAGCGGTTGCCCCGGCCCCGGTCGCGGGGCGCCCAGTCGGCCATCCGGTCCGCCTCGCGCCGGTGCGCGATGTGGCGCACCAGGTTCGGGTCGACCACCAGTTTCTGCTCGGCGCCCTTGTTGGCCTGGTAGTCGAACAGATCGAAGAGTCGCTTGCCCACCAGCATGTGCTGCCACAGCGGCACGGGCCGGTGCTCGTCGACGATCACGGTGGTGTCGCCGCGGACGGTCTGGATCCAGCCGCCGAACTCCTCGGCGTTGCTCACGGTGGCCGACAGGCTCACCAGCCGAACATCGTCGGGCAGGTGCAGGATCACCTCTTCCCAGACGGCGCCGCGCATCCGGTCGGCCAGGAAGTGCACCTCATCCATCACGACGTACGAAAGCCCATACAGCGCAGGCGAATTCGCGTAGAGCATGTTGCGCAGCACCTCGGTGGTCATGACGACCACGGGGGCGTCGGCATTGACCGACACGTCACCGGTGAGCAGGCCGATGCGTTCGGGCCCGTAGCGGCGGACCAGATCGGTGTGCTTCTGGTTGCTCAGCGCCTTGATGGGTGTGGTGTAGAAGCATTTGCGGCCGGCCGCCAGGGCCAGGTGCACCGCGAACTCCCCGACCACCGTCTTGCCCGCCCCCGTCGGCGCGCACACCAGCACACCGTGGCCACGTTCCAGGGCGTCGCAGGCGTCCCGCTGGAAGGGGTCGAGGGCGAACGGGAGTTCGGCGGCGAACTGCTCGAGCTCGGTCATGCCCACCGCGTTCCCAGCGAGCGTCCGCGTTGGTACACAGCGGCGCGGCGTGTCGTGTACAGACACGGCCGCTCGGCGCAGAGGGCGCGGGGCGCGGGGTCAGGTGACGTCATCGTGCGACAGCGCCGTCGGCGGGGCGATCACCGAGGGCTGGTCGTCGGGAATGGCGGAATCCTCCTCGGCCGCTTGCCGTTTCGCCTTGCGTCGGTCGTGGATGTGCGCTACCTGGATCGCGACCTCCATCAGCAACGTCAGGGCCAGGCCCAGCGCCAGCATGGAAAACGGGTCGGAGCCAGGGGTGGCGAACGCCGCGAAGACGAACACCCCGAAGATCAGTCCGCGGCGCCAGGCCTTCAGCTTCTCGTAGGGCAGGATCCCGACGACGTTGAGCATGATGATCAGCAACGGGAATTCGAAACCGACCCCGAACACCAGCAGCAGGTTCACCAGGAAGCCGAAGTACTGGTCACCCGACAGGGCGGTCACCTGCACGTCGCTGCCCACCGTCAGCAGGAAGTGCAGGGCCTTGGAGAGCACGAAATAGGCCAGCACCGCGCCGGCCAGGAACAGCGCGGCCGCCGAGACCACGAACGCGGCGGCGAACCGGCGTTCCTTCTGGTACAGGCCGGGCGTGATGAACGCCCACAGCTCGTAGAACCAGACGGGGCAGGCCAGCACCACGCCGGCCATCAGGCCCACCTTGAGCCGCAGCATGAACTGGTCGAACGGCGCGGTGGCCAGCAACCGGCAGCCGCCGTCCGCGCTGATGTCGGCGCGCGCCGAGGGCGGCAGCGAACAGTACGGCTGGCGCAGCCATTCGCCCAGGCTCTCGAACCCGAACAGGCCGTGGCCGTACCAGTAGAAACCGAAGATCGTGGTGACGGCGATGGCCGCGACGGCCACCAGCAGCCGGGTACGCAGTTCCCGGATGTGGTCGACGAGCGACATTGTGCCGTCGGGATTGACCTTGCTGCGACGGTTGCGCGGATCGAGCCGCTTCAGCGAATCGGGTGTCTTCACGAACAGAGTCGACTAACGCCGCGCGGCGGCGGCGAATCGATGGCGCTCAGCCGGTCAGGCCGGTCGCGCGTCGGTGTGCCCGGGATCGACCCGTTCGGACTGCACCGGGGTGGCGGCCGGCGGCGCCGGCGTGACCGGGGGTTCGGTTCCGTCGTGCTGCAGTTCCTTGACCTCGGCCTTGAAGATACGCATCGACTTGCCCAGCGAGCGGGCGGCATCGGGCAGACGCTTGGCGCCGAACAGCAGGATGATCACGATCGCCAGAATTGCCCAGTGCCACGGACTAAGAGCGCCCAATTCGGTTACCTCCAGACCAGAACGTGCCGTGGGCCTCGATGCTACTCCGCTGCGAGCCCCCGCCGAGACACTGCCGAACCCGTGGACCCCGCGCCGGTGGTGGTGCCACACTTCCCCGGTGAGCTCGCCGAAGCCGCCGCTGGTCCTCCTGCACGGTGTCACCGGCTCGGGTCGGATCTGGCAGGACGTCGTCCCGCTGCTGTCCGGGCAGCACGACGTCCACACGCCGACGCTCCCCGGGCACCGGGGCGGACCTGCGATCCAGCGCCGGCCGGCCACGATCGGCGAGCTCGTCGATGCCGTTGAGCACTATCTCGACGAACACGGCCTGGCGAAACCGCACCTGGCGGGAAATTCGCTGGGCGGCTGGGTGTCCATCGAGCTGGCGCGACGGGGACGGGCAGCCAGCGTGTGCGCCCTGTCCCCGGCGGGTTTCTGGTGGGACGCCAAGTCCCACGACCGGGTCGCCGGGCACATCAACCGCACGCGCACCCTGGCACGCATCCTGCGGCCGGCGACGCCGCTCGCCCTCAGGTCGGCCATCGGCCGCCGCCTCGGTCTCCGCGATGTCGCGTGCCACGGTGAACGCCTCACCGCGGCGAGGGTCCAGGAGATCGCCGACATCGCCGACGACAGCACCTTCATGGACGACTACACCCCGCACGAACAGGTCGCGCCGCTGGATCCGTTGCCCTGCCCGATCACCCTGGCCTGGTCGCAGTTCGACCGCCTGGTGCCTGCGGAGACCTACGGGCGGACTGCGCGTGAGCGGCTACCCGGCGCCACCTGGCTGCTGCTACCCGGTGTCGGGCACATCCCGATGATCGACGACCCGGAGCTGGTGGCCCGGACCATCCTGGCCGTCACCGGCGCGGTGGCCTAGACCCCGCCGTACGCCTCGAGCGCCGCGACGGCCGCCGACCGCATCCGGTCGACCAGTTCCGGCGGCGACAGCACGGTGACCTCGGAGCCGAAGCCCAGCAGCAGCCGCGCCATCCACTCCTCGGAGGCGTAGGTCATCGCCGCCTCGCACGATCCGTCGGGTGATTCGGCGAGCACCCGCATCGGGTAGTAGTCGAACATCCAGGCCGCGCGGGGCGCGATGCGCAGGGTGGCCGTCGGCAGACCGGGGTCGCCGTCGAACAGGGAGGTGTCCGTCCCCGCCGCCACCGCCGGGCCGGGCGGCATGGCCGGCTGGTCGAGGACCGTGGCGTCGACGATGCGGTCGAACCGGAACAGCCGGACCCCTTCGGACTCCCGGCACCAGGCCTCCAGATAACTGGAGTCGTTGATCAGCACCACCCGGATCGGGTCGACGGTCCGGGCCGACAGGGCGTCCCGTGACGCGGAGTAGTACTCCAGCGTCAGCGCCCGTCCCTCCAGGACCGCTTCGCGGACCGCCGCGGCGGCCCGACTCTCGACGGGCGCCTGCTCCGGTTCGGCCGACGGCACCCCGTCCGGCGTGACGGTGCCGGCCGCCGCCTCGATCTTCGCGATGGCGCTGCGGGCGGCCTCGGGGTCGACGACGCCGGGCACGTCGACCAGGGAGCGCAGGGCGACCAGCAGGCCGGTGGCCTCCGGTGAGGTCAGCCGCAGCGGCCGGTCCATGCCCGCCGAGAAGGTGACCTCGATCGTCTCGCCGGTGAATTCGAAGTCGATCAGGTCGCCGGGACCGTAGCCGGGGAGCCCGCACATCCAGAGCTGGTTCAGGTCGGCCTCGAGCTGTCGCCGACTGACCCCCAGGTCGGCCGACGCCTCGGCGAAGGTGGTCCGCTGGTTGGCCTGGAAGTACGGAACCATGTTCAGCAACCGGACCAGCCGGGTCGAGACACCCGTGCTCACAGTTGGGCCCGCAGCCGCTCGATCACGTTGTCGCGCAACGCCTGTGGCTCGAGGACGACGGCATCGGCGCCGTATCCCGTGATTTCGCGGGCCAGTCGGTCGCGCGAACCCATGTCGATCTCGATGATCTCGCCCGCCCGCCCGCCGAGGGTGTGCGGGCCCGCGGACACCCCGGCGCGCCGCAGCGCGGTCGCACGGTCGTCGGCCACCCAAACCCGCGCGGTCACCCCGGCCGGCGGGTCGCCGACCACCCGGGCGACGAGTTCACGCAGATCCACCCCCTCGGGGCGGGCAACGGCACCGGCGGGGCCGATCGCGGTGACGTCCGGCGCGATGCGGGACAGCCGGAACGTGCGGGTGTCGTCGCGGTCCCGGTCGTGCCCGACCAGATACCAGCGTCCGTTCTGGGTCACCACGCCCCAGGGTTCCACCGTGCGGGTGGTGTAGTCCTCGGTGCGGGTCGGCCGGTGCCCGAACGTGACGACCCGGCCGTCGTTGATCGCCGCCAGTAGGGTGCCCAGCACGTCCTCCGATCCGCGCAGACCCGGTAGCCCGGCGCGACCGTGCACCGGGATCGCGCGGTCGGCGTCCACGTCCACCCCGGCCGCGCGCAACTTCAGCACCGCCCCCTGGGCGGCGGTGATCAGCTCCGGCGACTCCCACAGCCGGGTGGCCACCGCGACGGCGGCCGCTTCGTCCGGGGTCAGCTCGATCTCCGGCAGCGCGTAGGCCTCGCGGTTGATCCGGTATCCCTCGGTGGGGTCCAGCGCCGACACCCGACCGGTTTCGAGCGGGATGCCCAGATCGCGCAGTTCATTCTTGTCACGCTCGAACATCCGGGAGAACGCCTCGTCGCTGGGGCTCTCGGCGTACCCGGCCACGCTGCGCCGGATCCGCTCGGCCGGCAGGTAGCCGTGCGTCGAGAGCAGCGCGATGACAAGGTTCATCAATCGTTCGACTTTCGAGGTCGCCACGCGAGAAGACTCCAGTCCTACATCGAGGCGATGAGCCGCTTGACCCGTTCGTCGACCGACCGGAAGGGGTCCTTGCACAACACCGTGCGCTGCGCCTGATCGTTGAGCTTGAGGTGCACCCAGTCGACGGTGAAGTCGCGGCCGGCTTCCTGTGCGGCCGTGATGAATTCGCCGCGCAGCTTGGCCCGGGTCGTCTGGGGCGGCGTGTCAACCGCCGCCTCGATCTCCTCGTCGGTGGTGATCCGCATGGCCAGCCCCTTGCGCTGCAGCAGATCGAACACGCCGCGGCCACGTTTGATGTCGTGGTAGGCCAGATCGAGTTGCGCGATCTTCGGGTCGGACAGCTCCATGCTGTAGCGGTCCTGGTAGCGCTGGAACAATTTGCGCTTGATCACCCAGTCGATCTCGGTGTCGACCTTGGCGAAGTCCTGGCTCTCGACGGCGTCGAGCTGGCGGCCCCACAGATCGACCACCTGGTCGATCTGGGTGTTGGGTTCACGGCTGGCCAGATACTCCACCGCGCGCGCGTAGTACTCGCGCTGGATGTCGAGCGCGCTGGCCTGCCGGCCGCCGGCCAGGCGAACCGGGCGCTTACCGGTCAGGTCGTGGCTGACCTCTCGGATGGCCCGGATCGGGTTGTCCAGCGAGAAGTCCCGGAACGGCACGCCGGCCTCGATCATCTCCAGCACCAGCGAGGCGGTGCCCACCTTGAGCATGGTGGTGGCCTCGCACATGTTCGAGTCGCCGACGATGACGTGCAGCCGGCGGTACTTCTCGGCGTCGGCGTGCGGCTCGTCGCGCGTGTTGATGATCGGCCGGGACCGGGTGGTGGCGCTCGAGACGCCCTCCCAGATGTGCTCGGCGCGCTGGGACAGGCAGAACGTGGCGGCCTTCGGGGTCTGCAGCACCTTGCCGGCGCCGCAGATCAGCTGGCGGGTGACCAGGAACGGCAACAGCACATCGGAGATGCGGGAGAACTCCCCCGCGCGGACGATCAGGTAGTTCTCGTGGCAGCCGTACGAGTTGCCGGCCGAGTCGGTGTTGTTCTTGAACAGATAGATGTCGCCGCCGATGCCCTCGTCGGCCAGTCGCTGTTCGGCGTCGATCAGCAGATCCTCGAGCACCCGCTCCCCGGCCCGGTCATGCGTGACGAGCTGGAGCAGGTTGTCGCACTCGGCGGTCGCGTATTCCGGGTGGCTGCCCACGTCCAGATAGAGGCGTGCGCCGTTCCG
>Ga0116193_1001609_pt1 | contig 18339 bp, 11 predicted proteins | sample AD_UKC115_MetaG_FD_89892 | JGI IMG/M metagenome (GOLD analysis project Ga0116193, IMG submission 89892) | Active sludge microbial communities of municipal wastewater-treating anaerobic digesters from Hong Kong - AD_UKC115_MetaG | ecosystem: Engineered > Bioreactor > Anaerobic > Digestate... | reverse complement strand
ACGCCCTCCGACGCGGTGCGGATGATGACACCGGCGTCGGCCGGGACGACCTCGCGCAGGATCTCCTTGAGCCGCTGGCGTTCGGTGTCGGGCAGCTTGCGGCTGATACCCGTCGACGACGCCCCCGGGACGTACACCAGGTACCGGCCGGCCAGGGAAACCTGGGTGGTCAGCCGGGCGCCCTTGTGCCCGACCGGATCCTTGCTGACCTGGACGACGACGTAATCGCCGGGCTTGAGGGCCTGCTCGATCTTGCGTTGGGCGCCGCCGAGCCCGGCGGCCTCCCAGTTGACCTCACCGGCGTACAGCACCCCGTTGCGGCCGCGCCCGATGTCGACGAACGCCGCCTCCATGGACGGCAGGACGTTCTGCACGATGCCGAGGTAGATGTTGCCCACCAGGGATGCCGAGGCCGCCGAGGTCACGAAGTGCTCGACCACGACGCCGTCCTCGAGCACGGCGATCTGCGTGTAGCGGGCCCCCTCGTGCGGGGGTTCGGTGCGGACCTTGTCGCGGACGATCATGGTGCGTTCGACGGCCTCGCGACGGGCCAGGAACTCGGCCTCGCTCAGGATGGGCGGACGTCGCCGGCCGGCGTCGCGGCCGTCGCGGCGGCGCTGCCTCTTGGCCTCGAGCCGGGTCGAGCCGCTGATGCCCTGGATCTCGTCGGGGTCACCCTTGCCGCCCTTGCCCGATTTCGCGCGCGGAGCGCGTTCGTGCACCACTGTGTTGGGCGGGTCGTCGGGTGATCCGGAATCACCGTCTTCACCAGATCCGGACTTGCGGCGCCGGCGGCGCCGGCGGCGCCGGCTCGACCCGTCCCCGCCCGCGGCGTCGTCGTCGCCCTCGTCGTCGTCCCCGCCGCCGTCACCGTCGGAGTCGGCCTCGTCGGCCGTCGCGTCGCCCTGGTCGTCGCCATCGCCTTCGGCGTCGCCATCGCCGGTTCCGTCCCCGCCCTTGCCGCGGCCCCGGCCACGACGGCCGCGACGGCGCCGCCGGTTGGCCGGCTTCTCGGACTGGTCGTCCTGGTCCTCGTCGTCCGCCGAGTCCGTGTCGTCGCCGGGTTCGGAATCGTCACCGGACCCCGAGTCGGCCAACGGGCCGGCCGGCGGTGCGGACACCGGCACGGGTGCGACGAACAGGGGCAGATAGTCGGCGGCCGGGCCGGACTGCGGCGCGTCCGGTTCGGGGGTCTCGAGCAGCAACCGGGATTCCGGCTCGGCGTCGGCGACCGCCGCTTCGTCGGCGGCACCGCTGGGCTGTGAGTCGGCGGATTGCGCCAGCACGTCGCGGACCCGAACGGCATCGGTGCGGTCGACGCTGGAGTGCGCGCTGCGGGTGCGGCCGTCCAGCTCGCTCAACGCGTCGAGCACCTTGCGGCTGGTGGTTCCGAGCACCCGGGCCAGCGAATGCACCCGCAGGCGTTCGGGCAGGTCGGCATCCGCGCCGGGCGGGGTCAGTTCCCCCGATTCGGCGAGGTGTTCGGTGTGATCTTGGATTGAGGCATCGTCGGCCACGTAGTCTCCTCGAGCCCTCGGGCGCGTCCGATTCGGACGCGGCCGCGCAAGGGCTTCCGCTATTCACCCGACGGGGCTCGCCGGGCTTGTATGGTCTCGCCCCGGGCTGCTCTCGGAGTTCTCCGAGGAACTACACCCGGTGCCTGGGTTGAATGATCACTTCGACGGTCGGCGCCGCATCGCAGGAAGCGGTGGTCGCGCTCGTCAGAGTTTTCATCCGGGGTTACGACGCCCGTGTGACGACGTACACCCGGGGCCAGTATCCCACATCCCCGACGGTCTGAAGACCAGGCTGACGATTTGCCGGAGCGATCAGGCGAAGTTCGGGAACCAGAGGCCGATCTCACGGGCGGCCGATTCCGGTGAATCCGAGCCGTGTACCAGGTTGAACTGAGTCTCCAGGCCGAAGTCGCCACGGATGGACCCCGGCACGGCCTTCTCCACCGGGTCGGTACCACCGGCGAGTTGCCGGAACGCCGCGATGGCCCGGGGGCCCTCGAGGACCAGCGCCACCACCGGGCCGCCGGTGATGAACTCCAGCAGCGATCCGAAGAACGGTTTGCCCTCGTGTTCGGCGTAGTGCGCCCGGGCCAGTTCGTCGCTGACGTTCTTCAGCTCCAGCGCGGCGACCGTGAGGCCCTTGCGCTCGATCCGGCTGATGATCTCCCCGACCAGCCGGCGCTCGACGCCGTCGGGCTTGATCAGGGCAAGGGTGCGCTCGGTCACGGCGACAGCGTACCGGTCCCGCGCGACCGGGCGCGACCAAGTAGCACCGGCCGGTGCAGCCCAAAGTGCAGTAGCGCACTACTGAACCGGTCTCCGGATTCGACACCCACGATGAGGTCCAGGCGTTGACGACCGACTTGGGGAGGCTCTCGTGAATGGTGGACGTTTCATCGGTCGTGTCGGCGGACTGGCGATGGCGCTGGGGGTCGGCGTTGCGCTGGCGAGCGGGCAATGGGTGGCGTGGGCCGAGGACGGCGGTTCCACCGACGCCGATGCGAGCGCGGCTTCGTCGCCCGCCGCGGGCCCAGCGCCACGTGCCAACACACCGTCGACGCCGGAGAGTTCCGCATCCGAGAAGGACGACACCACCGCACCCACCGGAGAATCGGACAACGCGGATCCGGAGGCGGCCGTACCGGACTCGGGCGATCCCGAGCCCGTGGATGATTCCGGGCGGCACAGTTCGCGGCGGCTCTCGACGAAGCCCGACCGAGCCGCGCGCGATATCAGCGATGCGACGACCGAGGTGGATTCCGACGACACCCGGCCCGACACCGGCTCGGGTCAACACACGCGTGAGCCGAGCCCCACGTATCGCCGTCAGGAGATCGACGAACGACCCGAGGCCACCTGGCGTGAGGTCGCTGCACCAGCGCAGTCCCGACTCACTGATGCAGTGCAGAGCCCGCCGGCCGCGGACCGTGCCGCCGTGCGGGCAGCCACCGCTGATGCTGTTGCCCTACAGCAGATCTCGACGCCGCAGGATGACGAGTCCGTCCCGGATACCACCGTCGGCGAGGCGGTGGTCACCGTGCTGGTCGCCGCAACACTGGGGCCACTGACGTCCGATGACCCGGCCACACCGGTCGACTCGCCCGTGGAACTGGCGCTGCTGGCTGTCGGCACGCGCCTGCGCACGTCGGGGGATCCGACGGCCGGGGCGCCCTCGAGCTCCCCGGCCGTCGCTACACTCAGCAACGAAAGCATCGCGCAGGCAATGACATTCGAGGCATCCGCACTGGCCCTGCCCAACTCGGCACCGACCGTGCCACCCCAGCCCATCGGGGTGCCGAACTCGGTGACGGGTGTGGTGGCCGGCACCGTAACCGCCACCGATCCGGAGAACAACCCACTGATCTACGCCGTGGTGACCGGACCCGCGAAGGGCACCGTGGCGCTGAATCCGACCACCGGCGCCTACACCTACACGCCGAGCGAGACCGCGCGGATGGCTGCCGGGCTCACGGCCACGCCGGACACCGACTCGTTCACCGTCGCCGTTAGCGACGGCCAGCAGACCACCAATGCGGCTGTGTCCGTGTATGTCTCGCCGCTGCAGTATTCGACGAGCGCTTCGTTGACGACGGGGCCCGCACCATCGGCCATGGCCGTCACCACCGACGGGCGGATGTTCGTGGCCAACACGGCCAACTGGACGGTCTCGGTGATCGACACCGCGACCGGGAAGCAGATCGATGCCCAACCGAACAACTGGTTCTCCAACGACATTCAGGCGGGGCCCTGGCCCGGCGCCCTGCTGCTCAGCCCCGACGGCAAGAAGCTCTACATCGCCAACACGGGCTGGCTCACCGTGTCGGTGATCGACACCACCACCTACAAGCCCATCGACGCCGACCCCGGCAACTGGTTCTCCAACGACATCGCCGTCGGATCCAACCCCAGCGCAATGACTCTCGGCGCCGACGGCCGGCTCTATGTCGCGAACCGGGGCGGGGCGTCGGTGTCGGTGATCGACACCACCAACTTCAAGCGCATCGACACCCAGCCCAACAACTGGTTCTCCAACGACGTCGCGGTCGGATATTCACCCAGCGCGCTGACGCTCACTGGGAGCCAGCTCTACGTCGCCAACCGCGACAGCAACACCGTGTCGGTGATCGACACCACCACCTACCGTGTCACCAAGACCCTGGCGGTCGGCAAACAACCGTCCGCCATGACACTCGGGACGAACGGCCGGCTCTATGTCGTCAACACCGGCGCGAACACGGTGTCGGTAATCGACACCATCACCAATACCGTTGGCGCCAGCACCATCCCGGTGGGAACCGCACCCACCTCGATCGCACTCGACCCCGCGACCGGACGCGCATTCGTCGCCAACGGCAACGACACCGTCTCGGTCATCGACACTGCCACCAACACCGTGATCGGTACGGGCGTGATCGACACCGACACGACCGGTGGCCACGCTCTGACCGTCGGGCCCAACGGCACCGTCTACGTCGCCGACACCAACGACAACATCGTGCGCGTGCTGGGCCTCACTCGCGGCAACACCGCGCCCGTCGTGAGCCCCCCCGTCGTCGGAACCCCCGACCCCGACGACGGGAGGGTCTCGGTGAGAGTCACCGCTAGCGACCCCGACGGCGACCCGCTGAGTTGGAGTTGGGTCTCGAGCGACCCGTCGATCGGAAGTTTCGGCTCTGACAGCTGGGTCGGCGATACGCGCAGCTTCTATCTATTCCCCAATCAGGCTGCCCGCGACGCGGCCGCGAGCGGAGGTCCCACGACCACGAAGGTCACCATCACTGTGACGGACAACCGAACCTCGGTCCCGGTCACCGTCAGCCTGCCGATCCTGCCGACCGTCGGACCGACAACGGCCTCCATCATCGGCGCCGTCACACTGCCCGGCTCCGTCCTCCAGCCCCGCACGGCGACAATGAGCCCGGACGGCACCCGGGCCGTGGTTATCACCGACTCGCAGTACGGGACGCTGATCGGCGCGACCGCGCAGGTAACGGTGATCAACGTCAGCACCGGCAAGCAGATCGGCACCACGCTGACGTTGCCGGGCCGTACGGGCTACAGCGATCCGCAGTACAGCGCCGACGGCACCCGAGTGGTCATCACCACATCGGTCACCGATATCAACCACGTCACAACGCTCCAGACGACGATGGTCGACCTGAACACCGGTGCCCGGGCCACCGGCGCCGGGATTCAATCGGTCGGCAACGCAACCATTGGCGGCGCATCCGGCACACTGTCGCTGGTGACGTCCACCACCGGTGGCCTCGTGCAGGCGGCAGTGTTCGACACCGCCACTGGCCAGCAGGTGGGCCAGACACTCGCGCTGCCCGGCGAGGGCTCGGTCGACGTCAGCCGCGACGGCTCCCGTGCCGTCCTGCGGGCCGTCGAAACCGACGAGCAAACGGGTGTCACGACAACGCGATTCGCATCGCTGAACACCACCACCGGTAACCAGATCGGCACCACGACGGTGCGTTCGGGTTCGTGGGACTATCCCTACTTCACCGGACCGTTGGGCGACGACGGGAGTCGTGCCGTCATCATCAGGGGCCTCAATGAGTCGACGCCGTACCTGAGCATCGAGGCGCAGGTCATCGACACGGCTTCCGGAGTCCAGATCGGCGATACCCTCGCCCTGAGTGGCTGGTCGTACGGTGGGTTCGAGGTGAGCGACGATGGAAGCCGCGTCATGTTGATCACGAACGCCTACGCCGACGGCCCGTACCTCGGTTACCTCTCCCGGCTGACCGTCATCGACACCGCTGCCGGAGTGCAGATCGGTTCGACCACAACGCTGGACGGTTTCCCAGACGGCGGGGTGAGCTTCGATGCCGACACGAACCGTGCCGTCGTCACGGCGCTGGGCTCCGTATATGTCAACGGTGAGCGCATATCCACCACCGAGGTCGCCATCATCAACCCGGCCACCGGGCTCCAGCTGGGTACGACGCTCACCCTCTTCGATGAGGTCCGCAGCGGAAGCCAGGTCAGCGGCGACGGCAGCATCGTGGTCACCTCGACGGGCACGAAACTGGCGGTGCTCAGCACTGCCGACGGCCGTCAGCTCGGCAACACCATCACCAGGGGGTCCATTGGAGGGGTGGTGGTGAGCGCCGACGGCGACCACGTGGTGTTCCTGACCGGGCCGAGCAGCATCTTCGGATGGGATCCGATCCAGGCGGTGACCCTGAAGATCACCTGAATCAACGCTCGGTCTGTTGCCCCGGCAACAACCCACGCTGCTGACGACGCAGCACCTCGGCGCGCAGGTAGACGATCAGCAGCCAGACCACAGCGAACAACAGACCGACGACGCCGATCCCGGGATAGATGAACCAGCCGGCAACGAGAATCACCTGCACCCCCAGGTTCGCCCAGATGGCCCAGGGCCGGCCCTGGACGCCGGCCATCAACACGAGCAGGACCGCGAATCCGATCAGATAGGCCATGGACAATCCGGTCAGCCCACCGCCGACGGTGGCCACCACCGGAAGGGCCAGCAGCACCACGATCGCCTCGAGAATCAGCGTGCCGGCCATCACGCCGCGGAAGCTCTTCCACGGGTCCGGCGCCTGGGGCTGCTCGTTCATCGGCTCCTCGCTCATCGCGGGTCCTTGCCGAACAGCGTGCGCGCCGCCCCGGCGGTGACGACGGACCCGGTGATCACCATGCCCGCCCCGGACAGGCCTGCCTCGGCGCCGGCCTCCTCGACGAGTGCGGTGGCGGTCTCGACGGCGTCGGCCAGCGTTGCGGCGGTCAGCACCCGGTCCGGGCCGAAGCGTTCCTCGGCCAGCATCGCCAACTCGGCGACGTCCATCGCCCGTGGCGACCCGTTCTGGGTGATCACGATCTGGTCGAACACCGGCTCGAGCGCGGTCAGAATGCCGCTGGCGTCCTTGTCGGCCATCACTCCGACCACCCCGACCAGGAACCGGAAGTCGAACTCGTCTGCCAGGGCCGAAGCCAGCGCGGCCGCCCCGGCCGGATTGTGTGCGGCGTCGATGAAAACAGTTGGCGCGCTGCGCATCCGCTCCAGCCGACCAGGACTGGAGACCGAGGCGAATCCGGCGCGCACGGTGTCGACGTCGAGCTGGCGGTCGGCACCGGCGCCGAAGAACGCCTCGACGGCGGCCAGTGCGACGACGGCGTTGTGGGCCTGATGCTCACCGTGCAGCGGCACGAACACCTCGGAGTACACCCCGCCCAGGCCCTGCAGTTCGAGCACCTGGCCGCCGATGGCGGTCTGCCGACCGAGCACGGCGAACTCCGAACCCTCCCGGGCCACCACCGCATCAGCGGTAACCGTCTGCGCCAGAATCACTTCCATCGCTTCGGGCGCCTGCAGCGCGACGACGGCCACGGTATCGGTCGGGACCAGATCCTCCGGTTGCTTCTTGATGATCCCGGCCTTCTCGCCGGCGATGGCCGCCAGATCGGTGCCCAGATACTCGGCGTGGTCCATCCCGATCGGGGTGATCACGGCCACGGGCGCATCGACCACGTTCGTGGCGTCCCAGCGGCCGCCGAGGCCGACCTCGATGACGCCGACGTCGACCGGTGCGTCGGCGAACGCCGCGAACGCCATGGCGGTGACGACCTCGAACTTGCTCATGCGCGGTCCGCCGGCCTCCTCGGACTGCGCGTCCACCAGGTGCACGAACGGCTCCATCTCACGGTAGGTGTCGACGTAAACCGCTGGGCTGATGGGCTTTCCGTCGATCGAGATGCGTTCGACCGCCGACTGCAGGTGCGGACTGGTGGTCCGGCCGGTGCGGCGGCTGAACGCGGTCAGCAGCGCATCGACCATCCGCGCGACCGACGTCTTGCCGTTGGTGCCGGCGATGTGGATGCACGGGTAGGTCAACTGCGGGTTGCCCAGCAGCTCCATCAGGGCCGCGATCCGCGCCGTCGACGGTTCGATCTTGGTCTCGGGCCAGCGCTGATCGAGCAGGTGCTCGACCTGCAGCAGCGCGGCGATCGCGGTGATCTCCTCGGGCGCGGGTTCGGTGCTCATCGCAGGGCGGCCAGCCGGGCCGTGATGCGGTCGACCTCCTCGCCCGCCACCCGTTGGCGCTCCCGGATCTTGGCCACCACGTCCTCGGGCGCCTTGGCCAGGAACGCCTCGTTGCCGAGTTTCGCCGTGGTGCCGGCCATCTCCTTCTGCGCCACCGCCAGGTCCTTCTCCAGCCGACGGCGTTCGGCCGCGACGTCGACGGTGCCCGACGTGTCGACCTCGACCAGCACCGTGCCGCCGGACAGCCGGACCTCGATGGATGCGGTTGGAGTGAAGCCGTCGCCGGCCCCGGTCAGCCACGCCAGTGCGGTGACGGCCGGAACCTGGGTCGACAGATCGGCATCGGCGACCCCGGACAGCCGGGCCGGCACCTTCTGCCGGTCGGCCAGGCCCTGGTCGCTGCGGAACCGGCGGACCTCCGTCACCAATTTCTGCATATCGTCGATCCGTTGCGCGGCAACGGTGTCCAGCGTGATCCCGGAGGACTGCGGCCACGCGGCGATCACCACCGACTCCTGACCCGTCAATGCCTTCCACAGGGTCTCGGTCACGAAGGGCATCACCGGGTGCAGCAGCTTGAGCAGCGCGTCCAGCACCGTCGCGAGGACCGCCGTGGTTCCCGAAATCCCCTCCCCCAACTGCACCTTCGCCAGCTCGACGTACCAGTCGCAGAACTCGTCCCAGGCGAAGTGGTAGAGCGATTCGCAGGCCCGGTTGAACTCGTAGGCGTCCAGGGCCGAATCCACTTCGGCGCGAACCTCTTCGAGGCGTCCCAGAATCCACCGGTCGGCGTCGGTCAGGTCGGCCGGCAGCGGCGCCGGCGCGGCACCGTTCATCAGGGCGAACCGGGTGGCGTTGAAGATCTTGGTGGCGAAGTTGCGCGACGCGCGGGCGTGGTCCTCGCCGATCGACAGGTCGCCGCCGGGGCTGGCACCGCGGGCCAGGGTGAACCGCAGCGCGTCGGCGCCGAAGGTCTCCACCCAGTCCAACGGGTCGATTCCGTTGCCCTTGGACTTGCTCATCTTCCGGCCGAACTCGTCGCGAATCAGGCCGTGCAGGAACACGTTCTCGAACGGCACCTGCGGACCGCGTTGTCCGCCCAGGGTGATGACGTCGTCGTCGCCGACGAAGGTGCCGAACATCATCATCCGGGCCACCCAGAAGAAGATGATGTCGTAGCCGGTCACCAGCACGCTGGTCGGATAGAACTTGGCCAGTTCGGGGGTGGCGTCCGGCCAGCCCATGGTCGAGAACGGCCACAACGCCGAGGAGAACCAGGTGTCCAGCACGTCGGGGTCCTGTTGCCAGCCATCCGGCGGGGTCTCATCGGGTCCCACACACACCTTCTGGCCGTCCGGCCCGTGCCAGATCGGGATGCGGTGGCCCCACCACAGCTGCCGTGAGATGCACCAGTCGTGCATGTCGTCCACCCAGCCGAACCAGCGCGGCTCGAGGCTCTTGGGATGAATCACGGTGTCGCCGTTGCGAACCGCATCGCCGGCCTTCTCGGCAAGGGACTCGACCTTGACCCACCACTGCAGGCTCAGCCGGGGTTCGATCGGCTCGCCGCTGCGCTCGGAGTGCCCGACGCTGTGCAGATACGGCCGCTTCTCGGCGACGATGCGGCCCTGGGCGGCCAGCGCCTCACGCACCGCCACCCGGGCCTCGAAGCGGTCCATGCCGTCGAATTGTGTTCCGGTGTCCGCGATCCGGCCGCGCTCGTCCATCATGGTCGGCATCGCCAGGTGGTGCCGCAGGCCGATCTCGAAGTCGTTGGGATCGTGTGCGGGCGTGACTTTCACTGCGCCGGTGCCGAATTCGGGGTCGACGTGTTCGTCGGCGACGATCAGGATGTCCCGGTCCTGGAATGGGTGCGGCAGGGACTTCCCGACCAGCCCCCGGTAGCGGTCGTCGTCGGGGTGCACCGCGATGGCGGTGTCCCCGAGCATCGTCTCCATCCGCGTGGTGGCCACCACGATGTGGGGCTCCGCGTCGTCCATCGACCCGTACCGGAACGACACCAGCTCACCCTCGACGTCCTCGTACTTGACCTCGAGGTCGCTGATCGCCGTCTGCAGCACCGGTGACCAGTTCACCAGCCGCTCGGCCTGATAGATCAGCCCCGCGTCGTAGAGCCGCTTGAAGATGGTGCGCACGGCTCGGGACAGTCCGTCGTCCATGGTGAATCGGTCCCGGCTCCAGTCCACACCGTCACCGAGACGGCGCATCTGCGCGCCGATGGTGCCGCCGGATTCACGCTTCCAGTCCCACACCTTGTCGATGAACAGCTCGCGGCCGAAGTCTTCCTTGGTCTTGCCGTCGACGGCGATCTGCTTCTCCACCACCGACTGGGTGGCGATGCCGGCGTGGTCCATACCGGGGAGCCACAGGACCTCGAAACCCTGCATGCGTTTGCGGCGGGTCAGCGCGTCCATCAGGGTGTGGTCCAGCGCGTGACCCATGTGCAGGCTGCCCGTCACGTTCGGCGGGGGCAGCACGATCGAATAGGCGGGCTTGGCACTGGCCGGGTCGGCGGTGAAGTATCCGGCGTCCACCCAGCCCTGGTACAGCTCGCTCTCCACCGCGGCCGGATCCCAGGACTTGGGCAGGGAGTTCGCGGTTCCGGCTTCGGGGGCGTCGGGGCGGGCGCTCGGGGTCACCCGTCGATTCTATTGAGCACGCTGCGGGGACACGAAGGCCCCCGATCCCTGAGGGATCGGGGGCCTTGCGTCAGGTGTGGGGAACGGCCTACTTCTTGCCGCCCAGCAGCCCACCGAGAATGTCGCCGATCGGGTTGCTGCCGCCCTGGCCGCCGCCGAGCACGCTGCCCAGGATGCTGCCCAGCGGGTTGTTGCCGCCACCGGTGGCGCCACCGAGGATGCTGCCCAGCACGTCGCCGAGGCCACCGCCGCCGGACGCCTGCGCGCCGCCGGCCGGAGCGTTCTTGTTGGCGAACTGCTTTCCGATGTAGGCCAGCACGATCGGCGCCAGGATCGGCAGCAGCTTCTGCACCAGACCGCCGCCGCCGGCGCCGCCGCCGGCCAGTGCCGAGGCAACCGCAGCGCTGTCGTTGCCGCCGAAGATCCGCGAGACGATCTGGTCGCCCTCGTTCTCGTCGACGTCGTTGACGTTCACACCGCCGTCGAGCAGACCGCTGACCGCGTGGCTGCTGACCGCCTCCTCGAGCTTGCTGGAGTCGATCTTGTCGTCCTGGACGTTGACCTGGAGGCCGCCGACGAGAGCCGGTACCAGTTGCTGGACAGCACTGGCCACCTCACCCTGATCTGCGCCGAGCTTGCTCGCGATGTCGGCAATCGGGATCTGCGAAATGAGATCGTCGAGACCGGCCATGGTGTTCACTTCCTTTGGTTTGCTGACGTTGGTTGAACTTCGACGCCACAGTAGTCCAACGATTGCGGCTACGGGGTGAGATGCCGCCCGTCAGCCAGCCGGTCGACGGTCAACGTGGCGCCCGCCGCCGGAAGGCGCTGACACAGCACATCGCCCATGGCCGCGGCCGGGGTCAGCACCCCGCGCAGATCCGAGAGCCGGTCCCGGTCCAGCGCGAGCGCGAGCGCGCTCTCACCGAGCAACACCGCGGTGGCCTTGTAGCCGGGGTCGCCCTGCTGCGCCATGGTGGCGCGGTACCGGGCACCGCTGGTCGTGGTGGTGTACGTCTCCACGGTGTAGTGACCGTTTTCGCGCGTCTGCTCGCTCGGGCCAGTGCCGGGTTTGGGCATGATGCGGTTGACCAGTGACCGCGGCAGGAACCGGAAGAACCGGACACCCAGGCCCAGGGTGGCGGCGTTGGCCGCGGTGACCGCCGCAGCCGCCACGGGCGCCAGCGGGGAGGAGCCGACGCTCATCTGTTCGCCATAGGCGAAACGGCGGCCGTAGGGATAGCCCAGTAATGCGTTGCTGCGCCGCACAATTCGGCTGTTCGGCAACGCCATGGCGAACGCCGCCGTCCAGATGCCGCGCAATTCGGGTGCGATCTCCGCACCCCGGTGCCACCGCGCATCGGGTTGGCCGCCGAGTTCGGGTTCGGCACCGCGATCCGGGGTCAGGGTGTACGGATCGCTGATCTGGTCGCGCAGACCGGCGTCCTTGCTGCTCGCCGCCAGCACCTCCAGCATCGAGGCCAAGGTGCCTCCCGACAGGCCGCCGGAAAAGCGGCGCACCACCAGGTTGGTGTCGAGCAACTCGCCGCTGCCGTCGTCACGCGCCTGCCGGAACAGCGTGTAGACCGTCAGATCCGACGGGATCGAGTCGAATCCGCAGGAGTGCACGATGCGCGCACCGGTGTCGACGGCCTGTTTGTGATAGAGGTCGATGCTGTCGCGGATGAAGTTCGGCTCGCCGGTCAGATCGGCGTAGTCGGTGCCGGCCGCGGCGCAGGCTTCCACCAGTGGCAGCCCGTATTTCGCGTAGGGACCGACGGTGGTCACCACCACCTGGGTACGCGCGGCCATCTCCTGCAGGGTCGACGGTGCCGACGCATCGGCGGTCAGGATCGGCCAGGACCGCGCCTCCCCGGACAAGCTCTCGCGAACCTGCGCGAGGCGCTCGGGTGAGCGCCCGGCCAGGGCGACCCGGGCCCCCTTTCCGGCACGCGACAGGTATTCCGCGGTCAGCTTTCCGACGAATCCCGTTGCGCCGTAGATGACAATGTCGAATTCGCGTTGCGCTGTTGACATTCCCCGAACCTCCCTACACTTCCTCGTTCTGCGGCAGGCGGAACGCCGAGCGCGCCGCCACCCAGGCTAGGTGGCGCGTCAGAACAGCCTCGGGTATTACCGCCGTCGCCCGCGTGAGCCCCGCGGCCAGGACGGCCGGGCGCACATTGAGCACAGCGCCGACGGTACGAGACTCCCGGACCAGCGCCCGCACCCGGGGGCGGCGGTATCTCTCGAAGCGGGCGAACGCCGTCGCCGGATCGGATGCCGAGCCCAGCAGCCGGGCCAGCACCGCGGCGTCCTCGATCGCCTGACAGCCGCCCTGTCCCAGATGCGGGCGCATCGGATGGGCGGCGTCGCCCACCAGAACCACGGGACCGCGGGCCCAGCGCCTGGCGGTGGCGCGATCGTAGAGATCGTTGCGCAGCAGTCGGTCGGGCGGCGTGGCCGCCAGGATCGCGGGCACCGGATCGGCCCACTCGGCGAACGTCGCGCGGAGGTGCTCGAGCGCGCCGGCTGCGGCCGTGCCGCCCTCGGCGACGCGCTCGGTGGCGAACCAGTAGGTCTGGTTCACGCCCATCGGCACATGGCCGAACTCGACACCCATGCCGAACGTCTCGCCGGCCAGGTCGGGATCGAGCCGGAGGTCGGCCACCCCGCGCCAGGCGGTGTACCCGACGTAGCGCTGCGCGAGGTCGCCGTTGAGGAGCCGGGCCACCACCGAATACGTGCCGTCGGCACCGACCAGGGCGTCGGCCTCGCGGCGCGAACCGTCGGCGAGGTCCGCCCGCACACCGGCGGCGGTGTGTTCGACGGCCGTAAGGGCGACGCCGTGCTCGACGGTGCCGGCGGGCAGGGCACCGGCCAGGATGTCGCGCAGGATCGCCCGCTCGATGACGACGAGCGGTTCGCCGAGGGCCGTGACGATGCGCTGCGCCGACGGCCGGCGGATCCACGTGCCGTCACGCCAGCGCACGGCGCCCGCGCTGATCCGGCCGCCGGCCTCGCGCACCTGGTCGCCGAGGCCGATCCGGTCCAGGGCGGCCAGCGCATTGGGCCAGATGCTGATCCCGGCTCCCGAGGAGGTGTCGGACCGCTCTTCGAACACGGTGACGAGATGACCGCCGCGGTGCAGTGCCACCGCCGTGCTGAGCCCGGCGATCCCCGCACCCACCACGATGACCCGATGTGCCATCGCTCGACCGTAGTCTCCCCGTCCGCGCGGAAGTCCGCGCGAGCGTCACTCGAAACGGCGCCACGGACAACGAAAGAAGGTGCCGGGCGCATCAGCGCCCGGCACCTTCCGGAAGTAATCGCTCGTCGATCAGCCGCGACGGCCGCACACCGGCCACGCGCCGATGCCCTGCGAACGCAGCACGTTCTCCGCAACGCGGATCTGCTCGGCCCGGCTGGCGCCGGCGGGCGAACCGCTGCCACCGTTGGCATGCCAGGTGCCCAGCGTGAACTGCAGGCCGCCGTAGTAGCCGTTTCCGGTGTTGATCGCCCAGTTGCCGCCGGACTCGCACGCGGCGATCGCGTCCCAGTTGACGCTGTCGGCATTCGCGGTAGCGGTGCCCAGGGCAATCGGGGCGACCGACAGGGCGCCACCGATGACAGCCATACCGATCGTCTTGCGGAAATTCTTCAACGTGCTTCCTTTCGCTACGCGCGCGCCAGGACAACGCCCGCGCGGCGGGCGTTGGATACCTCGACGGTGAGGTGGCCGGGGGTCTCGGGGCGTGCCGTCTAGGTCAGGCACGACAGCGGGAGGCAATCTGCTGCCCCGCAGAGGCAATGTCACCCTGCGATTGGAAGGTCCAACGGATCCGTACCAATCCCGCTCACACGCGGTCATTCAGTTTGTTCAGTTATCTGATCCCCTTGCGGGTTGCATTTGACAGTACGGACGGGCCACCCGTTAGTCACATTGGTCGAGTGGGTATTTCGTTTAGATCACGGGACGATCACAGCGGAACCTGAGAGGAGTCTGTGCAGGTCAATGCACGGAACTCAGCAGGGTCTGCACGCTGCGCGAACAGCCCTCTTTATGACGCAACTCACAGGCATTTTGTGAGCTGGAGCACGCCTGGTCGACATCTTCGAATTGGCGAGGCACGCACGCTGGATAACTCGTGTTATCGAGGTGACGGATGTGACTGCTGTGAATCGAGACCATTCCACGGAAAGAATGCAATACCTATTCCGATAGCATATTCAACAATGGTATTGCGTCAGCGACACGCCATTAATTCACCAATTATCCGGAATCCGGGGACCGGGTAACTCCAACGGGTCGGATTTCACCTCGAACCCGTTGTCGCACAAGTGATTTCGGCCCTAACGTACCAACTCGACGGGCGTGTTGACGTTCGTCAACGCCGCCGTCGGGGCCATCACGATGCGCTGGGTGTTCACGGTGTCGACCAATGACCGCATACTGCGTTCCCCCGCCATGACGAGCGCGTCGCCGCGGTCGGCCAATCCGGTGCGGTACACGCCGGCCAGATAGTGGTCACGACCATCCCAGGGCAGCACGACATCGGCTCCGTCGTGCGCGGCGAGGTCAGTGATCAGTTCGGGGGTCAACCGTGGCATGTCGACGGCGCACACGAAGGCGCGCTGCGCTCCCGCATCGGCGGCGGCCCGCAGCCCGCGCGCGGTGGCCAGCAGCGGACCGACACCGCGCACCTCGTCGCGCAGCACCATGACCCCGGGCAGATCAGGGAGCGCCTGGCCGGGCGCGGCGACGACGAATACCGGTGCGCAGCACTGCTTGACGACGGCCACCACCGTCTCGATCATGGTGCGCCCGTCGTACACCGCGGTGGCCTTGTCGCGCCCCATCCGGCGCGAGGCACCGCCGGCCAGCACCACACCGGCCAGCGAGCAAGGGGCGGACATGGCGGTCACATTAGTGCCATCCCAGGCCGGGCAGACGCAAAAGCCCACGTTTCCGGCTGGAAAACGGGGCCTTTGCGTCTGCTCGCGCTGGTTAGTCGGTGCTAGTCGACGGTCCAGGTGTCCCGGCCGCGTAGCAGCGACTGCAGGGCGGCCGTGTCGTGCGGCATGGTCTCCCGTGCCATCGCGACCTGCGCGCGAGCCTGATCGTTGTACGTCGGGCGGTTCACCTGACGGAAGATGCCCATCACCGTGTGCTCGAGGCTCTGCTCGCTGAGCCGCGACAGCGCGAACGAGTACGCCGGGTCGTTGAGCGTCGGATCGTGCACCACGATGTCGGCGGCGGCGACGTCGGCCGTCTTGGCCACGTCCAGGCTGAATCCCGACTGCACGACGCAGTATTCGCCGTCGTTACCGAACGTGATGGGCTCGCCGGGCGTCACCTTGATGACGCGCTCTTCGGCACCCTCCTTGCGCAGCAGGTCGAAGGAGCCGTCGTTGAAGATCGGGCAGTCCTGCAGGATCTCCACGATCGCGGCGCCCCGGTGGGCGGCGGCGGCACGCAGCACTTCGGTCAGTCCGGCGCGGTCGGAGTCCAGTGCCCGACCGACGAACGTGGCCTCGGCGCCCAGCGCGAGTGACACGGGATTGAACGGCTGATCCAGCGAGCCCATCGGCGTCGACTTGGTGATCTTGCCGACCTCCGACGTCGGCGAGTACTGGCCCTTGGTCAACCCGTAGATCCGATTGTTGAACAGCAGGATCGTGATGTTCATGTTGCGGCGCAGCGCGTGGATCAAGTGGTTGCCGCCGATGGACAGCGAGTCGCCGTCACCGGTGACCACCCAGACCGACAGGTCGTCGCGGGCCAGCGAGAGGCAGGTGGCGATGGTGGGGGCGCGGCCGTGGATCGAGTGGAACCCGTAGGTCTCCAGGTAGTACGGGAACCGGCTCGAGCAACCGATGCCACTGACGAACACCATGTTCTCGCGCTTCAGGCCGAGTTCGGGCAGGAAATTGCGGATGGTGTTGAGGATGACGTAGTCACCGCACCCGGGGCACCAGCGGACCTCCTGGTCGCTGGTGAAGTCCTTGCCCTTCTGGGGCTCGTCGGTGGTCGGTACGCCGCTGTTCTTGGATATCGGCGTCAGGCCCAGTTCTTGGTGGCCGACGCCGTTGATGCTGGACATCAGATCGGTCATGCGTCAGCTCCTATCGTGGCTGCTGCCAGACGCGCGAATTTGGCCTTGTCGCTTTCCTTTTCGGCCAGCGTTCCGTCGAGTGCGGCGTCGATGATGCCCTCGAGTTCGTCGGCGAGGAAGGCCATGCCCTCGACCTTGCTCACCGACTGTACGTCGACCAGGAACCTGCCGCGCAGCAGCAGGGCCAGCTGGCCGAGGTTCATCTCCGGCAGCACGACCTTCGGGTAGCGCGTCAGCACCTCGCCGAGGTTGGCCGGGAACGGATTGAGGTGCCGCAGCTGAGCGTGGGCGACCTTGATGCCGTTGCGGCGGGCACGCCGGCACGCCTCACCAATGGGGCCGTAGGACGAGCCCCAGCCCAGCAGCAGCAGTTCGGCGTCGCCGGTGGGGTCGTCCACCTCGAGATCCGGTACCTCGATGCCGGCGATCTTCTCCTGGCGGAGCCGGACCATCAGGTCGTGGTTGGCCGGTTCGTAGGAGATGTTGCCCGAGCCGTTGGCCGATTCCAGTCCGCCGATGCGGTGCTCGAGCCCGGGGGTGCCGGGGACGGCGAACTGGCGGGCCAGCGTCTGCGGGTTGCGGGCGTACGGCGCGAACGGCTCGCCCTCGCCGACGAACGTGTGCTCGATCGGTGCATAGGTGCTGATGTCGGGGATGCGCCACGGCTCCGAGCCGTTGGCGATCGCGCCGTCGGACAGCAGGATCACCGGGGTGTGGTACTTGATCGCGATCCGGGCGGCCTCGACGGCGATGTCGAAGCAGTCGGACGGCGAGCGCGGCGCCAGCACGGCCACCGGCGATTCGCCGTTGCGGCCGAACATCGCCTGCAGCAGGTCGGCCTGCTCGGTCTTGGTGGGCAGACCCGTGGACGGGCCGCCGCGCTGGACGTCGACGATCACCAGGGGCAGCTCCGTCATCACGGCCAGGCCGATGGCCTCGGACTTCAGCGAGATGCCGGGCCCCGACGTGGTGGTGACACCCAGTGCGCCTCCGTAGGAGGCGCCGATGGCCGAGCCGATGCCCGCGATCTCGTCCTCGGCCTGGAAGGTCAGGACGTTGAAGTTCTTGTGCTTGGACAGCTCGTGCAGGATGTCCGACGCCGGGGTGATCGGGTAGCTGCCCAGCATGACCTGCAGGTTCGCCAGTTGGCCGGCGGCGACCAGCCCGTAGGCCAGCGCGGTGTTGCCCGAGATCTGCCGGTATTCACCGGACTTCAGCTTCGCCGGTGACACCTCGTAAGTGGTGCCGAAGGCCTCGGTGGTCTCGCCGTAGTTCCAGCCCGCCTTCAGCGCCAGCACGTTGGCCTCGGCGACATCGGGCTTGCGGGCGAATTTCTCCCGGATGAAGTTCTCGGAGGTCTCGATGGGCCGGCCGTACATCCACGACAGCAGCCCGAGCGCGAACATGTTCTTGGCGCGCTGCCCGTCCTTCTTGGTGGCCCCCATCTCCTCGACGGCGCCCAGGGTGAGGGTGGTCATCGCCACGGCCTGCACCACATAGTCCTCGAGGCTGCCGTCCTCGAGCGGGTT